>Ga0256845_1000251_pt1 | contig 50950 bp, 44 predicted proteins | sample RiftiametaG_FD_189101 | JGI IMG/M metagenome (GOLD analysis project Ga0256845, IMG submission 189101) | Tube worm associated microbial communities from hydrothermal vent at the East Pacific Rise, Pacific Ocean - Riftia | ecosystem: Host-associated > Annelida > Integument > Unclassified ...
CATCCCTGGGTGCCCGCTGAGCTGCCCTCGCCCCTCCCCGAGCCCCGATATGTCCTGGCCTCGGCCTCTCCCCGCCGGGCCGAGCTCCTGGCCCGGGCGGGCCTCGACTTTGAAGCTCGCCCCGTCGACTGCGACGAGAGCTGGCGGCCCGGGGAGCCGCCCGTCGACTACGCCCGGCGGGTCGCGGCAGCCAAGGCCTCGGCTGCGGCCGAGCTCATTCTATGTGAAGCGCCCGTCGACGAGCGCGGCCTGATCATCCTCGCTGCCGATACGACAGTCTGGCTCGACCCCAGCGGCGCCCCCCTGGGCAAACCCCGAGACCGGGAGCACGCACGTCGCATGCTCCGCGCCCTGACCGAGGGTCGCCAACACTGGGTGACCACCGCCTGCGTCATCCTGCGTTTCGGCCCTGGAGAGGACCCCGCCATAGCCGAGCACAGCGAGGTGGTCGAGACCACCGCGGTCCACATGCGAGCGCTGAATACAGCCGAGTTTGAGGCCTTCATCGGGCCCTACCTCGAGCGCGCAGCCTGGACGGACAAGGCCGGGGCCTACGCGATCCAGGGCCAGGCCGCGGCCTTGGTCACCCGGATCGAGGGCAGCTACACGGCCGTCGTCGGCCTCCCCCTCGCGCAGGTCGTCGCCCACCTGGCGACCCTCTGACTCTCCCCGGGGCCGATTTGGGGCCGAAGCCAAGAGCACCGCCGGGCTTCCGACGCGGCATCGCAAAACCCGGCCTCGCCGTACGTGAGATCCAGGCCTCTCGGATCTGGAGTCGCGTGCTGTCGGGGTGCCGAATCCCGTGGCCGGGGACGACACTCAGGGTTGGGCGATCGCCTAAACAATTCTCGGAAACATAGGTGAAAACAGTAGGTTACATCCGGATACACGACCCCCCTCGTGGCTCCCGTAACCCGCCGTCAAGAGTTGAAAAATACCGGGTACAGCGACCGTTGAGCCCCTCGCCCGCGACCAGAAATCCAGCCCAAGCCGGTCCGATGGGGCCCACCACCGGCTGCTCGATCTGTTACCACCGGGCCGTGAGCCGCGTGCGCCCGCTCTTGGTCCCCGCCCGCACCCAGGGGCGGGCGGTCAACCTCCGCTTCGACGAGGCGCTGGTCGAGGCCCGACCGAGCGACACCCTCGCCAGCGCGCTGATCGCCGCGGGCGTGCTCATGACCAGCCGCTCCCCAAAATATCGGCGACCCCGGGGCCCCTCCTGTCTCAGCGGTGACTGTGGGACCTGTCTGGTCCGGGTCGACGGCCGCCCCAACGTCCGCGCGTGCATGATCCCGGTCCGTGAGGGCATGCGGGTCACCGCTCAAAACAGCTACCAACCCAAGCGCCTCGACCCGACCGCCCTGGTCGATACGATCTTTCCCGGCGGCATCGACCACCACCACCTGATGGTTCGGCCCCGGATCGCCAACCAGGTCATGCAGGAGCTGGCCCGCAACCTCACCGGCTTCGGCGAGCTCCCAGAGGGCATCGACGAGCGAGCTTGTGAGCACCTCGACCACGAGCTTCCTGTGGTCGTGCTCGGGGCCGGGCCAGCCGGTCGCGCGGCCTCCCGAGCCCTCGAGGCCGCGGGTGTCGATCACCTGCTCCTCGATCGTCACGCCCGCGTCCACCTCGAGGCCGACCGTCGCGCCAGCGCCGACGCGGCCCACGAACTCCCGACTCGGCTGCTCACCCACGCCGGTGCCTTTGGCCTGTACCCGGGGCCCCTGGCTCGCCTCGAGGGTCCGGGCGAGCCCCTCGATCGGGCCCTGCTCGCAGTCAGCGAGCGACCTGGGGTCAGCGAGGGACACGGGGACGTCGAGCGCCTGCACACCCTGAGGCCCCTGCACCTGATCCTGGCCACGGGCTCGCGCGACTCGATGCTCCCCTTCCCCAACAACGACCTCCCCGGCGTGGTCTCGGCGCGCGGGCTGTTGGCGTCCCTGCGTCGCAGCGATGCCCTCCTGGCCGGTCGCTGCGTCGTCGTGGGAGATGGGGAGCGCGCCGAGACCCTGCGCGCCGCCCTCGACCAACTGCGATCCTCCGCGGCCCCCAAGGTCGCGCGCATCTCCCCTGCCGATGTCGAGCGTGCCGTGGGCAGCGATCGAGTCGAGGCTCTGATCTGTCGGGGCGAACGGATCAGCTGCGCCCTGGTGGCGCTCGCGGGGCCACCGACCGCCGCCCACGACCTCGCCGGCCAGGCCGGCCTCCGGATCGACTTCGACGGAGAGGGCTTTGTGGTCCCCAGCGACGGCGAACATGGAGGCCACTGCGGTGTCCTCGGAGGCACGCAGCTGTGGGCCGCCGGGGACCTGTGCGGGTGGCTGGGCGAGGCCGCTGGGCCCGACGGCGCGGCCGTGGCCGAGCGCGTGATCGCAGCCTTGGCCACCGGGCCCGAAGACCACGGCGAGAGCCGTCGCTACGCCCCGGTCGACCCGCCCGCGCCGCCGCCCCTGCGCGAGCGCGCCGTGGTCGGTGATGCGTTCGCCGACGAGGACCTGGAACCATGAGCGACCGAATTTTTCTGTGCCGCTGCGAGGACGTGACCATGTCCGAGCTCGAGCATGCCCTCGACGCCGGGCTCGAGACCATCGAGGAGATCAAGCGTTACACTGGGTTCGGGACCGGGCCCTGCCAGGGCAAGGAGTGCCTGGCCACGGTCGCCCGAGAGCTCGTTCGCCGCCTGGGTGTACGGCCCGAGTCGCTGCACCCCTTCACTGCTCGACCGCCGGCCGCGCCCGTGTCCTTCGGAGCCCTGGCGACGGTCCCCGATCCGTTCACCGATCCTCCCCCACCGCCGACACCCCAGGCGCCAGCCCGGGACCGGGACCGGGACCGGGACCAGGACCGGGAGTTGCCGTGAAGGTCCACATGGGCAGCGCCCGGGCCGAGCTCGCCCCAGAGCTCGACCTCGCGATCATCGGCGGCGGCATCATGGGTCTGGCCATCGCCTACAACCTGGCCCAGCTCAACGCGCGTCGACGAAGGACCGGGCGGGGTCGCAGCTCGACCGGGTCCCCGCGCCTCGACAAGATCGCCATCATCGAGCGCGCCTACCTGGTCTCGGGCGCGTCGGGCCGCAACGGCGGTGGCCTGCGCATGCAGTGGGGCGACGCGGGTAACGTCGCGCTCATGCGTGAGAGCATCGAGATCTGCCGTCATCTCGCGCAGGAGCTCGGCATCAACCTGTGGTTTCGCCAGGGCGGCTACCTGTTCCTGGCCCGCACCGAATCGGGCGCTCGCCGCCTCCACCGCAACGTCGCCGTGCACGAGCAGGTCGGAGTCAAAACCCGGCTATTGGCTCCGCGCGAGGCCCTCGAGCTCGTCCCCCAGCTCGACGTCTCCGAGGTCCGTGTGGCCGCCTACAACCCAGACGACGGGGTCGTGTTTCCCTGGCCCTTCGTGTGGGGCTACGCAGCCCAGGCGGCGGCCCAGGGCGTCGCCATTCGCACCCACACCGGCGTCGAGTCGCTCACGCCAAGCCCCCGTGGGGGCTTCGATCTGCACCTGTCTACCGGCGAGAGAGTCTGGGCAGCCCGGGTCATCAACGCGACCGGGGCCTGGAGCGTGGGGATCAACCGCGACCTGGGCATCGACCTCCCCAACCACCCCCACCGCCACGAGATCCTCTCGAGCGAGCCCCTCAAGCCCTTCCTCGACCCCCTGGTCGTCGACCTCGAGACCGGCCTCTACTTCTCCCAGAGCACACGCGGCGAGATCGTCACGGGCATCACCTTGCCCGACCCCCCCGGGCTCCCCGAAGACCGGGAGGTCCGCCTGGGTTCGAGCCTGCGCTTCCTCTCCAACGTCTCCCGGGCCCTGATCCGCGTGCTGCCCATCGCCCGTCACCTCCAGCCCCTGCGCCAGTGGTCGGGCCCCTACGACATCTCGCCCGACGGCGACGCCATGGTCGGGCCGAGCCCCGGCCACCCGGACCTCATCCAGGTCTGCGGGTTCACGGGCCACGGCTTCATGATGGCCCCGGCCGTGGGTCGGCTGGTCGCGCGCTGGCTGGTCCACGGGGAGGCCCACCCCATGCTCGAACGCTGGGATCCCTGCCGATTCCGAGATGGACGCGAGCTGCGTCGCGAAGACATGATCATCGGCTGAACTCGAAGCGACAGCGCGCCCACTCAAGTCGGCGGCTCGGTCAGCGGTCGGCCACTCTGCCGGCTGGTTTTTCAGTCACCCGGGTCCTTCTTGGCGGAGAGCGCCGCGAGCCGTTGGCGGTAGGCCTCGCCCCCGGGCAGGCGGCCCGCGGCGTCGCCGGCTTGGACCAACTTCTCCAGCAACCCTCGCTCCGCTGGGCTGCGCTTGTCGAGGCGGTCGGCCTCAGCCAGGCCCAGCTTGCAGGCCGTGATCGCCTCGGGCCAGAGCTCCGCGGTCACGAACAGATCACAGCGCCAGTTGTGCAGCGAGACCCGGCGCGAGTGGGCCTCGGGATAGAGCAGATCGTAGACCCGCCAGGCTTCGTCGTAGGAGGCCCGGGCCTCCTCGTAGCGACCGAGCTGGGTCTGGGCCCGGCCGATGTTGGTCATGGTCACCGCCAGGCCGTTGGATTTGACGCTGTCCGAGGCCACGAAGATCGCCGCGGCGCGATCGAAGTTGACAAGCGCGCCCGCCGGATCCTTAGACAGGGTCAGGTTCCCGAGCGCCTGGAGGACATTCGCAACCTCGGGCGCCTCGGGTCCAAACACCCCCTCGCGGATCCTCAGGGCGGTCCGCAGCGCGGCCTCGGCCTTGCCCCGATCGCTGACCCGACAGACGTTCCCGAGGTTGTAGTAGACGTTGGCGCTGCGCGGGTGCGAGGGGCCATAGACGACCTCGAAGCGCTCGGCGGCGGTCGAGATCAGGGTGCAGGCCTCCCTGTTCCTGCCCTGAGTGGCCCGACCGATGCCCAGGTTCACGAGCAGGTTCAAGGTCAGCGGATCGTTGGGCCCGAGCTCCTCCGCCGCGATCTCGTGGCCCGCGGCGTAGTGTTTTACGGCCTCCCCGTAGTTGCCGGCACGATGCAGAATCGCCCCATAGGCGCTCTCGTAGCGGAGCCGCAGCTCCGGCAGGTCACCCGCGCGGATCAGGGCTCCCTCGGCGGCGAGCGCCCAGGCCACCCCTTCGGTGGCCCGGTCTTGGCGGTAGCCCACGTGGTGCAGGAGCCGAGCCCAGGTCCGCGCCTCTTGCTCGGGATCGTCGAGTTCAGCGGCCAGCGCCAGGGCCTCGCGCAAGCTGGCTTCGGCCCCCGCCTTGTCCCGGGTCTCGGTCTGAGACTGGGCCAGGTCGTGGAGCGCACGCATGATCGTCGGTCGGTGATCCACGGCCCTCGCCTCCGCGACCACGCGCGCGCGGATCGGCAGGCTCTCGTCGAACTTGCTGAGCAGGGCGAGCGCCTCAGCCCGGGCCAGGTCGGCCTCCAGATCGGCGACCAGGCGACTGGTCTCCGGGTCGAGCTCGTCGTATCGGTTCCGGTCCGCGGGTAAGATCGTGCTGCAGCCGGCCGGATCCCGCAGCGAGTAGGCTGCGCCCACGGAGCGCTCGACCATCTCCGCGTCGGCCTCCTCCAGGAGTTCGAGCAGCGCCACGACGTCCCGCTTGCGCTCGTCCAGACATCGAATGCGCAGGTCCATGAGCCGCTCCGACTGGTCGCCCTCGATGTGGGTCGCCCGGCAGATCCTCCCGCGCTGCTCCTGCCACGAGTCGGTCCAGCGATCCAAGGTCTCGCTCACCCCACGCGCGGCGTCGTCGGCGAAGGGCTTGCCCGAGCGCGCGAAGGAGGCCGCGAGCGCAGCCTTGCGATCCTCGTTCCAGTGCTCGTGGATGACCATCCCCACGCCCTCACACAGGTCTCGCTCGCTCGCGCCGAGGTCCTCGCCGCTCCAGAAGGCCAGCCCGAGGCCCCCCGCGATCGCGCACACCCCCGCGGCCCCCATGATCCACCGTCGGCGACGTTTGGCCGGGTCCCGCGCCAGCGCGGCCAAGAGCGCGTTCATCGACGGCCAGCGGTGCCCGGGGTTGGGGTTGAGGCCGCGCTCGAGCACCTTGTGAATATGCGAGGGCACGTTGCGCCCGACCCCCTCTTTGGGCGGCGGGAGCAGCTTGCCGACCCGCATCTTGGCGAGCAGCTCCTCTTGGTTGCTGGCCTTGTAGGGCATGCGCCCGTAGAGCGCCTCGTAGAGGCTCACGCAAAACGAGAACTGATCCGTGAATGGCCCAACCCGCTCTCCCATGTGCTGCTCGGGCGCCATGTAAGCCGGAGTTCCAACCATCCGCCCGACCTTGGTCAACTCGAGGCCGGCGTTCGACTGGAGCTCCTCGATGAGCGCCGCCCGAGCCGGGATCCCGCTGGCGATCAACGCCATCAAGCGGTCCTTCCCCGAGTCCTGTCCGGACCCTGGCCCGGGCTGTGTACCCGTAGCGCCTGACTCTGACTCTGAAAAAGAGGAGGCCTCTCCGCTGTCCTCGAGCGACGCCCACACCTCCCCGACCTCGCGCGACCAATCCCCCTGGCCCCGAGACTTGGCGACCCCGAAGTCCGCCACCCGCACATCCCCCTCTTTGCTGAGCAGGACGTTGGCCGGCTTGAAGTCGCGGTGAATGATGCCGGCGGCGTGGGCCGCCGCCACCCCCCGGCCGGCACGGATGAAACGATCGAGGATCTCCGGCCACGGACGGACCTCCGCCCGGATCCAGTCGCGGAGGTTCGTGCCCTCGACGAACTCCATCGCGATGTAGACTTGGTCTTCGAACACGTCGACGTCGTGGACCGTGACGACGTTGGGGTGGCTCAGCTTGGCCAGGGCCTGGGCTTCGCGAAACAAGCGCTGACGCCCCGCCTGGCTGGCCTCGTCCGTCGACGCCGTGCGCAGCAGCTTGAGGGCGACCTTGCGGTCGAGGTTCGGGTCGTAGGCCGCACACACCAGGCCCATCCCACCCATGCCGATCGCGTCGAGGATGACGTAGCGACCGATATTCGAGGGCCGCGACCCCCCGGTCCCAGGAGCCCCGTCCGTGTCCGCGACCGTCCTCGCTGAGACCGGCTCTCCTGTGTCGATCCTAGACACGGCTGTGCACGCGAGATTGTACCTGCTCGGGGGAGACCAGAATCGGCCGGTGAGACGAGTTTTTTCGATAACCCGCTTAACAGGTTTAACGCACTTTCCTGCTGTCGAGATGATGAAAACAGCATCGAAGCGGCGCCCTCGACGGATCTCTCAGCCTGCACTGAGGCGCAAAACCGGGACGTTTTATCACCTGTACGGTGTTCCCATCAAAATTACCGGCCCAAAGTAGGGCTTTTCGCTTGCAATATATGTGTGTTTCGAAATATCAATATGGCTCCTTCTGAACCGGAGTCCCCCCATGCGCCGTGCCCTCCTTTCTGTCGCCCTTCTGCCCGCCCTCGCTCTGACCCCCGCCTGCAACGCAGGTGAGGAGGAGCCCCTCGATGGGTTTCGCGAGGGTGAAATGCAACTCAATACCAACATCAGGCTCATGAAGACCGAGGAGGGCGGTGGCGACGACGGGACCGTCATCTGGGAGATCCTCGAGGCCGGTGTGTACGCAGGCGAGGCCTCCGACGGCAACCTGCTCATGACCATCGAGGGGACCGACATCTACAACGCCGAGGGTGTCCTGACCTGCTCCGTGTCCGCGAGCTACCTCTCGGGCATCGCCGTCACCTCCTCGGCGACCCAGGAGGTGCTCTACACCGTGCTCGAGAACCATGTCTACATGGGCAAGATCGACATCGGCGGTACGTCCACCGACGAGCAGCGCCACCAGGACGAGCTGGTCCTGACCTTCGTCCAGAACCAGGTCTTCTACGGCAACCTCGACCTATTGGTATACGAGGCCGACAAGAACCTCGAGGCATCGGGCGACGGACAGAAGCTCTTGATCGCCACTATTTTGGGTGGCGACTGCCTCTGAGCGCGAGTCCACGGACAGACTCGACACCACCAGGGCGCCTCGATCGAGGCGCCCTTTATCGTGCCTGGGGTCGTGCCTGGGGTCGTGCTTGGGGTCCAGCGTCACCGCGACTGGGACCCGTCGAAACGCCGGTCAAGCGTGATCGAGGCCGTGCTCACAGGCCAGCGTCCGCTGTCCACGCTGCTCGGCGAACATACGCAGCACGAAGGCCCCCGCGGGTGTCTCACGCAGGCGCTTCGCAAACTCACCGAGAACCGGAGCCTGGTCATCGACCTCCTCGATACTCGGAATCCACGCCCCGTAGCCCTCCCCCGATCCGACCAAGAGGACGATCGAGGCCAGGGCCGCAAAGCTCAAGTCCGCGACCGAGAACTGATCACCACACAGAAACGGGCGACCATCGGCGAGCAGCTCGTCGACCTCGGCGAAGGTCTCGAGCAGGCGGATCCGGGAGCGTTCGCTGCGGGCCGCGTCGACCCCCAACGCCCGGCGCAAACCCGCAGAGATCGGACGTCGGGCCCGGTAGAAGATCGCGGCTTGGACTCGGCCGACCGCGTGTGTGGCGATGTCCCGCATGAGCGAGTCGCTGGGCAAGAGGTGAAAGTAGACCCAGCGCCGGGAGTGCGCGCCGAGTTTGGCCGACAGGGACTCGGCCAGGGCCCAGGCCTCGGGCCGACCGTCGATCGCCCGCGGGTCCCCGGGCTCGAGCTGAGCGCTGGCAAAACGAAGGATCTCCGCCGAGTCCGCGATGGTTTGGGTCTCGGTGATCAACACGGGCGTGCTGAAGCGGGTCGAATTCCTGTCTGCCGCTCCCCCGCCGCGCAGGGCGGTCGCAGCCATGACCCCCGGAAAGTGGAGCAGGGGCATGTAGGGCTGCTCGCTATACGCGAGCCCGCAGCGATCGAGGGCCCATCTCGCGCGCTCGTTGTAGTGCGAGATGCGAATCGTGATCAGTCGCCAGGTCACGCCGGAGGGTACAGCAAGGCTCAGCCAGCGTCCGGGTCGACCAGCCTCGAGATCAACACGGCGACCCCCCCGGCCAGCTTCGCGTGGTCGTCGTCGTCCTCCGCCGCGTAGGGCAGGTGGAGAAAGTAGACGGCCTCGAGATTCGGGTGCCCGCCGTCGGACAGGGCCCGCAGCGCCGCGTAGTGGGTCTCGTTGCAGATGTAGCTGTTCTCCGCCCGGGCCTCCGCAGACCGGACTGTGAACTCCGCGGCCGGCCGGCTCACGGCCGCCGCGATCCGAGCGGCGACCGGGCTGTCTGCGGGCGCCCACAGCTGGTCCGGGTCCCCCTCGGAGATCGGGCCTGTGCGCGCCTGCCCGCGCGCGTCGTCTCCTGTGTTCAGGTTGAAGGCGCCGACCTCGACCTGGAGCGTGTCGCGGCGGTCGTAGATCCCCAGGCCCAGGTTCACGACCACATCGAAGTCGTGTTTGGGAAACGCCTCGAACTCGCCCCAGGTCACCGGGAAGGTCTCGAACTGCCAGTCGATCTCGGGCGCCACGTCCCGCAGGGCCCCGACCAGTGGACCCCTGTAGTCCTCCGGCCGACCCGTGTAGGCCGGGCCGACCAACAGGCGACAGCTGGGGTTGTCCCGGCAGCGCCACAGCTCGGGCGGATCCCCGAGCTCGCGCCAGTCGTTGAAGCCCGTGACCAGGACCCGGAGCCGGTCGTCCGGGGTTCCCCCTGCCCGCTCGGAATCGACGGATAATCCGCCCGGTCCCCCCGCCTCCGGGTGCACCTGCGAGGATCGCTGCGCCCGGCCGACCCCGTCCTGCTCGGAGGTCGCGCAGCCCCCCAGCGACAAACCCAGCGCCAGGCCTAGCGACAGACCCAGAGGGCGATCGGGGCAGCCAGCGCGGAGCCGACGGCCCGCCGGTGTCACCCGCTCTCGCCCCCTCATTCGATCACCCCCCCTCGGCCCTCGGGCCCCGAGTAGGTGGCGTCGGCCGCAGCCTGGCCGACCCCATCCCCGCTGACCCCGAGCTCGACTTCGAGGGCGCCCAGTAGTTTAGACACGTTGTCCCGGGTGCACGCCGCCCCCATCAGCCCGATCCGCCAGACCTCGCCGGCGAGCACCCCGAGTCCACCACCAATCTCGATCCCGTGGACCCCCAACAGGCGGCGCCGGAGCGCGGCCTCGTCGAGACCCTCGGGCAGTCCGACCACGTTGAGTTGGGGCAGGCGGTGGGCCGGAGCGACCCGGAGCGGGAGACCCAGAGCCTCGAGCCCGGCCGCGAGCGCCTCGTGGTGGGTCCGGTGCCGCGCCCAGGCCTGCTCCAGACCCTCCTCGGCGAGCATGCGCAGGGACTCGAAGAGGCCGTAGATCGCGTTGACCGGGGCCGTGTGATGGTAGGCCCGCTTGGCGCCCCCAGCCCAGTAGCCCATGACCAAGCTCAGATCGAGGAACCAGCTCTGGACCGGCACACCCCGGGCCTGAACGGCCTCGACCGCCCGAGTCGAGAACGACACGGGCGACAGACCGGGCGGGCAGGACAGACACTTTTGCGAGCCCGAGTAGACCGCGTCCAGACCCCACGCATCGACCTCGAGCGGCACCCCGCCCAGGGAGGTCACGGCGTCGACGACCACGAGACAGTCCTCCGCGTGCGCCCGGGCCAGGGCGGCCAAGCTCGCCGCGTCGCTCAGGGCCCCGGTCGAGGTCTCGGCGTGGACAAAGGCCAAGACCTTGGCCTCGGGGTGGGCCCGGAGCGCGGCCTCGACCTTCTCTGGGCTCACAGGGTCGCCCCAGGGATCGTCCACTGCGATCGCCCTGCCCCCCGCCCGCTCGACGATCGCGTGCATGCGCCCACCAAACACCCCGTTGCGACACACGATCGCCGTGTCCCCCGGCTCGATGAGGTTGACCAGGCAGGCCTCCATGCCCGCCGACCCGGGCGCCGAGATCGGGAAGGTCAGGTCGTTCTCGGTCCGCATCGCGTACTGGAGCAGGGCCTTGACCCGATCCATGAGCGCGATGAAGGCCGGGTCGAGGTGGCCGATCGTGGGCTGGGCCATGGCCGCCAGCACCCGAGGGTGGACGTCGCTCGGGCCCGGGCCCATGAGCACGCGCCTGGGCGCGACGAAGGGCTGAAGATCGAGTGCTGTGTCGGGCATAGGGGCGCTCTCTTGTACCCGCTGGCCCCTGACCGCGCGAGCGCGTGCAGGACCCCCTCACCGCTGCTAGCGTGGGCGCCATCGGCCGATCCGACATGCCCTCCCAAGACCGACCCCTCATTCGCATCGCCCACCGCATCGAGATCCAGGGGACCCAAGAGGAGATCTTCGACGCCATCGCCGACCACGAGGGACTCTCCGCCTGGTTCCTCCCGCGGGCCCGCGTCACCCTGATCAAAACCGGCGACGGCGACAGGAACGGCCTCGGTGCGATCCGTGAGATCGGAAATGGGCCGTTTGTGGGCCACGAGGAGGTCGTCCGATACGAGCACCCCGACCTGTTGCACTACCGGGTCATCAAGGGCCTCCCGATGCGCCGCCACCTCGGCGTGATCAATGTGCGTCCACTGCGCTCAGGCACCGTGGAGCTGACCTGGGAGGTCGAGTTCGAAGCGACGATCTGGGGCATTGGCTGGGTCCTGCGCGCTGTCGTCGATGGTGCCCTGAAGAGCGGCTTGGCTCGACTTCCAGCTCACCTCGAGGCGCTTCGACGGGCCTGACCGAGACCCCCGCAGGCCCTGCGCTTGCGAGCCGAGTCAGGGACCTCTACGGTCTGGGCCGTGCTTCGTGCCCGAGCAGACGGCGTCGAGATCGACATCCACGCCGCCCCCCGCGCTTCGAAAGACGCAATCGCCGGGCGCCACGGCGACCGCCTGAAGATCCACCTGCGGGCGGCCCCCGTCGACGGCCAGGCCAACGCCGCGCTGATCAAATTTTTGGCCAAGCAGCTCGGCCTGCGACAGGGGGATCTCGCGTTGGTGCGTGGGCACAGCGGCAAACGAAAATGCGTGAGTGTGCGGGGCCTCGACGTCGATCAGGTCCGGGCGCGCCTGGGCCTCGGGCCCGAGCCGTCGTCCGCGGGCGATGCGAAGCCCCTCGCTCTGGCCGTCGCCGCTCTGGGCGGTCTCCTGAGTCTCGGTTGCACGGAGCCCCGGGAGCTGCCGGTCACCGTGCTCTTGCCGGCAGACAGCAGCGATCTCGAGCGGGCCGACAACGCGAGCATCGTGCTGCGCCCGAGCGGGACCACCTACACCTTCGCGGTCGACGGCCTCGACTTCGCCCTCCAGCTCGAGGGTGAACCCAGCACCGAGGTCCAGCAGCTCGAGCTCTACCTCGCCGAGGGCGACACCCTGCTCGCCTGGGGCTCGACCTCCGGCCTGGTCACGGCCGGCGCCGACATCGGCCTGGCCCTGTTCCTCGGGCGCCCCGGCCGACTCTCGACCTGGCCGTCGGCGATCGAGGCTGCCGACCCCGACCTGCTCGCTACCCGGGCCCTCGGTCGCGGCATGCTCCTGCTGGAGACCAACGGCGACGCGTTTTTGCTCAACCAGTTCACGCTCGAGCTCGAGTCCGGTGCCAGGGCTCCAGACGCCGCGCTCGCGGCCGGAAGCGAAGACGGCGGCCTGTTCTCGAGCCCCGGCGGCAGCGTGATCCGCCTGGTCTACGAGACCGTCGAGCCCGCCGCCTGGCGCTACGATCCGAGCACCGACGCCTGGACCACCCTGACCGTCGACGGCGCCGGAGACATCGGTCTGCGGCCGGGGGCCGCCACGCTCGTCGACCCGGATGGGAGCCGCCTCTACATCCTCGGCGGCGGCCTCTACACCGACGCGATCGCCATCGACCTGGAGGCCGTCGACGGTCGCCTGGGCGCGGCCTCCGTGCTCGGCTTCAATCTCGACCGCCCGCGCCCAGGCGGCCGCGCCCTGTGGCTGGCGAGCGCCGACGATCCGAGCGCCGACGCGCTCGTCGTGGGCGGGGGAGACGACCCGGACGCGCTCGCCCCGATCGCCGTCCTCGCCAGCACCGGGGCGAGCATCGGCGAACCCACCGCGCCATGGACAGGCATGGGTTGCGCTCTGTTGCAGGGCCCGAGTTTCGCCGACGAGAGCCCGGGCTTCGCACCAGACTCCGTCGTCCGCTGCCTCGGTGGCACACGCGACGGGGCGCCGACCCGCGCCGGCCTGACCATCCGCAGCTCCGCCGACACACCCACGGTCGAGATCCAAGAGGATCTCTCGCCCGTGCCGATCCCTGAGCCCCTGATGTTCGCCGATCCTGTCGCGGTGTATGCGCAAGGCGAGGGGCGGTGGCTGCGGGTCGACCGGGCCAGCGGCGAGCTGGATGAACCGGAATCCTCCGCCCTCCGGGGCCGGGGAGGACATTTAGTTTCCCTGGCTACAGGTGTTACCTTCCAGGTCGGCGGCGTCGACACTGAAGGCGCTTCCCTGGATCGTTGGCAGGTCTTCACCCCTGCCCTCGAGCCCTGAATCTTCCGGCGGGGCCTCGGCCCACCGACGTCACTGGAGACCTTCCCTCTGCACGTCGGCCAGCGCTGGCCAACCCGACTACAACCCCCCCGACACCCCACCTGGGGTCGCGACCACGGAGCTGCGAATGGCGGACACGCTCACTGTCAAAGACAACCGAACTGGCAAAGATTACGAATTCCCGATCACGGACGGCACCGTGCGCGCGGATGCGTTCCGGAACATCAAGGTCAACGACGACGACTTTGGGCTGATGGTCTACGACCCGGCCTACAAGAACACGGCTTCATGCCGATCGGCGATCACCTTGATCGATGGCGACAAGGGGATCCTCCGCTATCGGGGCTACCCGATCGAGCAGCTCGCAGAGCACTCGAGTTTCCTCGAGGTCTCCTACCTCTTGCTCTGGGGCGAGCTCCCCACCAAGGACGAGCTCGACGAGTGGGTCGACGAGATCACCCACCACACCTACGTGCACCAGTACCTCATCCGAGGCATGGAGGGCTTCAAGTGGGACGCCCACGCCATGGGCAAGATGGTCTCCATGCTCGGCACGCTCTCGACCTTCTACGGCGACAGCAAGCAGGTCCGTAATCCGCAGGTCCGCCGCGAGCACATCGTCAAGATCATCGCCAAGATGCCGACGATCGCCGCCTGGTGCTTCCGGCACATGAACGGCCGGCCCTACATCTACCCGGACAACGAGCTCAGCTACGCCGGCAACTTCATGAACATGTTGTTCCGCATGGCAGAGCCGGCCTACACGCCGGACCCGGTCATCGAGAAGGCCCTCGACGTGCTGTTCATCCTGCACGCCGACCACGAGCAGAACTGCTCCGCCAGCGCGGCGCGTGCGGTCGGATCGGCCGAGACCGATCCCTACTGTTCGATGGCCGCGGCCTCCGCGGCCCTCTACGGCCCGCTCCACGGCGGCGCCAACGAGGCCGTGCTCCGCATGCTCCGGGAGATCGGTAGCCTCGACCGGGTGCCCGAGTTCATCAAGGGCGTGAAGAACCGGGAGCGCCGGCTCATGGGCTTCGGCCACCGGGTGTACAAAAACTACGACCCGCGCGCGCGCATCATCAAGGGCCTCGCCCACGACGTGTTCGCTGTCACCGGCAAGAACCCGCTGCTCGAGATCGCCATGGAGCTCGAGAAGATCGCGCTCGACGACGAGTTCTTCGTCAGCCGCAAGCTCTACCCGAACGTCGACTTTTACTCGGGGCTCATCTACCAGTCGATCGGCTTCCCGGTCGAGTTCTTCCCGGTCCTGTTCGCCATCCCGCGCGCGGCCGGCTGGCTCGCCCAGTGGCAAGAGATGCTCTCCGATCCCGAGCAGAAGATCGCTCGTCCACGGCAGATCTACATCGGCGCAGACGAGCGTGCCTACGTCCCCATGGACAAGCGCTAGCAGCCTCGCAGCGAGCGACGTTTGCAAAAGCCCCCGCTTGCGGGGGCTTTTTTGTGGCTATTCGGTCTCGGGCGGCGCTCTGTCCAAAGTGTCGAGCCCATCCAAAATGCTCTCGAGGTCGGCGTCGACACCGTCGAGACCGCTCAGCCAGGTCGTCGCCTCGAAGGGCTCGGTGAACACTCGGCAGGTCGCCGCCGCGCCCAAGATCTGGGTCGACATGGACGTGACCAACGAGCGCCCGAAACTCAGCTGACTGCGCTGGCAATCCATCACCCAGGCGGCCGCCTCGACCCGGGGACCACGGCCGAAGTGGTCCGCGTACACCGCCCGCACGGGCTCGGACAGCGGTGGAAACGGCTGGCCGAGCCACAGCAGCAGCACCATCGACTCGAAGTGCTCACACATGCGGACGTAGGCCTGGCCCTCGCGCCGCGCCCGCTCGACCGTCGGCGGACAGGGGTGATAGAGGATGAACACCCGCCCGCGTACGGCTGCCAGCCCGCGCGGAAGGCAGACTCCGCCCGTCTGCCCCCAACCGTACTCCGTCGCTATCATCGACCCAGGCTACCGAGTCTCGCCGGCTCCGGGGCCCCGAACTCGCAACTCTCGTCCAGGGCCTTCCCCGGGCGTCTGGTCGCTCGCGGCCGAACCGCGGGTCCACTCGCGGCTGGCCTATCCCCACTCCCGGGGGCCCGGTCACCATCCTCGCAGCCGGCGGCAAAAGACCTCACGGCGCCCCGCTCGACCCTGGCATCCGAGGGCCGCGTAGCTGAAACTCGCAGTACGCCCAGGACAGCGTTTCTGCGCCTCCGCCTGAGCCTCGGATGCCAGGGTCTGGGAGGGCTCAGGGGACGACCAAGGCCGCGAGCTGGGTGAGGGCCCAGTCGACGCCCTCGCTGTCGGGGCGGTGGATCTCGGTGTGATCCTCGCTCTGAGACTCGAAGCGGATGATGCCCTCGCTGCTCCCGTCGAGGCGATGGTTGTCGTCGTCGTCGGGGACGGGGAGGAGGATTCCGGGCATCGCCTGGAGCTCGAGGTTGTAGGTCAGCGAGTCGGGGATCACATCCTCGACGTCCTGCGCACCATCGACTCCCGGGACCAACCAGGCAGCCTCGGCATCGCCGATATCGAACGGCCAGGTCACGCCGTAGGCGTCGTTGTAGGCCGCGATGGTCCCAGCCCAGTCGTCCCCAAAGTCGAACAGGATGTTCTCGCCCTCCCAGCCCAGCGACTTGCCGTCGAAGTCGATGGCGACCTCGACGGAGAGGTCGTCGACGACGTGCAGGGCCGTGTGCGCCCAGACGACGCCGTGAGAGTGGGCGAGCACGAGGACCTTGGTCGGGTCTTCAAAGTCGGCGACCCAGGTGTCGCGGATGAACTTTAGATCCTCGTGGAGCTGTAGGAAGCCGTAGACGTAGGGCTCGCCCTCGCCGGGGAGCAGCTCGTTGGTCTCGGTGTCGCGGTTGTAGAACTCGTCGGCGTAGGCCCACTGCTGCGTGCTGTAGCCCCAGGCCTCGAGGGCGTCGGCGAAGCGCGCGGAGGTGCCGTTGGCCTGGAGGTATTCGTGGTTGGTGCCTGGGACGTCACAGGCTGGGGGGATGCAGTGCCCCGAGACCGAGATCACGACCCAGTCGGGGGCATCGGCGGGCTTCAGGTTCGGCCCCTCGCTCTCGCTGCTGTCGTCGTCGCCCGTTTCTCTGCCGCGGCCCTCGGTGGAGTCGCTGGTCGAGTCGGTCTCGGAGGGCTCGCCCATCGACTCGCCCATCGACTCGGACTCGTCGCTGAGCTCCTCGGTGGTGCCGAGGGCGAGCGTCTCGGCGTCTCCCATCTCCGGAGTGCTACAGCCGATCAGCGCTCCAAAACACAGCCCCGTACCCAGTAGGCGATCCATGACCCGGAGCATACAGGCGCGGTCGACGGAGAGACCTGCCCCCCCGAGCGGCAGGCCGGCCTTCCCACCCCTGTGTCGGCTGGATGCCGAAAGCTCGTCGCGCGGGTTGGCGGCGAGAAGCTCGGCCAAACCCTGACTGGGCGTTTTGACCAGCGTCTCTGCGTGGCTCACGCGATTTCTTTCTGCGAGCCCACACCCCTCTGATATGGAGTCTGGGCGTGCTCGCTGCCCGAGTCGCCCGCTCCTCGACAGACACACCCCCTTTGAGATCCCCATGGACCCCGAGCTCGTCTTCTCCATCGTCAATGCCCTGCCCATGCCGATCTGGCTGACCTGGGTGTTCGCGCCCAAGTCCAAGCTCGCGCGCTACTTCGCCGACGCCCTGTGGCCATGGCTGATCCTCGCGGCCATCTACTTCACCCTGATCGCCTACGCCCTGACCTCGCCCGGCACCAGCGGCGACTTCTCGACCCTCGCTGGCGTCATGGCGCTGTTCGACAGTGAGTGGGCCACCCTCGCCGGCTGGACGCACTATCTGTGCTTCGACCTGTTCGTAGCCCGCTGGATCATCCGCGACGCGCCCGAGGCCGGCTACAAGCTCAGCCCGATCTTCATCCTCACGCTGATGTTCGGCCCGGTGGGGCTGCTGGTCTACGGCTCGCTGCGGGGCCGGCTGGCCGGGGAAGAGGCCGCGAAATGAGGCTCCACGCCCCGGCAACCGCACGACGCTCGGCGACCTCGACGCGCTGCTAGGCGCCCACACGGACGATCACCAGGGTCTTGCGAACCCCGTCGCGCTCGAACAAGAGCTCGGCCTGCTCTCGCCCGTGGAGGGCATCGCCGAGCACTCGCAGGGCGTCGAGAGAGCGCAGCGGCGTGCCGTTGATCTCGAGCAGCAGATCGCCGTCGCGCAGCCCCAACAACATGGGAACCCCGCCCTCCCGGACCCGGCTCAGGCGCAGACCCGGCCCGGTCTCCCCTTCGCTCGGCGCGAGCATCATCTCGCGGACGAGCTGGCGCGGGTTGGCGGCGAGGATGTCGACGAAGGCCGCCGACATCTCGCAGCGCAGCTCCCGACACCTGATCGCCTCGGCCGCGCCCGCGATCGGCTCGTAGCGCACACGTTTGCCGAGCTCGGCCCCCTGCTCCATCCCAGCCTCGGTGAGCTGCCCGAGCTCCGTGGCCACCCTGCCCAGTTCGAACTCGAGCTGCTCGCGGGCCCGCTCCACCCGGGCATCGATCTCGAAGCGCTCACGGACGTCGGCGAACTCCTCTTGCGCCCCACTCGCCGCCCGCTTGGCACCCCGGTGGGCGCGCTGACCGGCGGCCTCCGCCAGCTCCCGGGACTGCTCGGCAGCCTCTGGCGTACACGCAGTCAGCAGTGAGCCCAGGCCCAAGCCGGCGATCGAGAGGCGGCGCATGTCGGCAGCATACTTCGATCCTCGACCCGGGGCGCCGGACCGAGTCCAGGCCCAGCCGAGCGCTCGCCATCCCCGAGACATCCCCTCCCGAGACTGGGACCGTCGACAGGCTGATACGCTCGGCGCGTGTCGACGGCCGAAGCTCCCTGGTCTGTGCCCGCTCTGGCCGTGCCCCGCGTCGAGTCCCGCCGCCGCGACACCGATGGGGCCCTGATCCTGCGCAGCGCTGTGCCCTTGGACCCCTATCCCCGCTGCCTGGGCGACCTGCTCGTGGCCGGGGCCCACGCCCACGGTCCGCGCGTGTTCTTGGGCGAGCGCCGGGCCGGTCCCCAGAGCCCGTGGCGAGAGCTGACATGGGCCGACGCCCTGACCGCAGTGGAGAGTCTCGGCCAGGCTCTGCTGGATCTCGGCGCCGGTCCGCAGCGACCGCTGATCCTGCTCTCGGGCAACAGTGTCGCCCATGCCCTCCTGACTCTCGCGGCCATGCACGTCGGTGTCCCGGCCGCGCCGATCTCGGTAGCCTACTCCCTCCAGTCGACCGACTTCGCCAAACTCGAGCGCATCGTTCGAACCCTGACTCCAGGTGTCGTCTACGCGGATCGACTCGCCCCCTTCGCGGCCGCGATCGAGGCCGCTGGGCTCGCCGCGCTCCCGGTCATCCATGGCGGTCCCGCGGAACCCGACGAACCCGACGAAGGCCCCCACGAACCCGGGGTCGCCCCGAGCCAGCGCCACCTGTTCTCGGCCCTGCTCCAGACCGTGCCGAGCCCGGCCGTGAGCGAGGCCTTCACCGCTCTCTCCCCCGACACCGTCGCGAAGATTCTGTTCACTTCGGGGTCGACCGGCCAGCCCAAGGGGGTCGTCAACACCCACCGCATGCTGTGCAGCAACCAGGCCGCCCTCTCCCAGCTGTGGCCATTCTTGGCTCAGGGGGCGGCCGCCGGACAGCCCCCCCAGATCTGTGACTGGCTCCCGTGGAACCACACCTTTGGGGCCAACTTCAATTTCAACATGGTCCTCATGCACGGCGGCACGCTGTGGATCGATGGCGGCAAACCGGCCCCGGGTCTGTTCGATACGACCTTGATCAACCTCCGGGATCGGCCCCCCAGCCTGTACTTCAACGTGCCGCGGGGCTTCGAGCTGCTCATCCATGCTCTCGAGCGAGACGGGGACCTCCGGGACCGGTTTTTCTCGAAGCTCGAGCTCATTTTCTACGCTGGCGCAGCCCTCCCCCAGAACCTCTGGCGCCGCCTCGAGGCCCTCGCCCTGGCCTCCCGGGGCCAGCGCGTGCTCATGGTCTCGGCCTGGGGTTCGACCGAGACGGCCCCCTGTGCCACCGTCGTTCATTGGCCCATCGAGCGGGCCGGCGTGATCGGCAATCCCGTACCCGGGACCGAGGTCGCCCTGGTCCCCAATGAAGACAAACTCGAGCTCCGGGTTCGCGGTCCAAATGTCACTCCCGGGTACTGGCGTGCCCCCACCCTGAGCGCCGCCGCCTTCGATGAGCACGGGTTCTACCGAATCGGTGACGCCGGGTATCTCGCCGACCCTCAGCAGCCGGAACGCGGGATCATCTTCGATGGCCGCGTGGCCGAAGATTTCAAGCTCAGCTCCGGGACCTGGGTTCACGTCGGCAAACTGACACTGGAGGCGATCGCCGCCCTCGAGCCTCTGATCTCGGACTGCGTTGTGGCTGGGCACGACCGCGGGGAGCTCGGCCTGCTCCTGTTTCCCAACCTCGCGGCCTGTCGAGCCGTGGCTGGTGTCGATACGGATACCAGTCCCGTTATGGTTCTCACTTCTGCACCTGTCCGCGCTGCGGTCGCTGTTGCTCTGGCCGCGCACAACCGAAAAAACCCAGGTACCAGCGTCCGCTTCTCCCGTGCCCAGATCCTCGTAGAACCGCCCTCCATCGACGATAACGAGATTACAGACAAGGGTTACATCAACCAGCGCGCCGTCTTGAACCGCCGGAGTGCCGACGTCGAGGCCCTATTTTGTGGTGCAGACGGCGTTATTTTCCCGAGCGAGAGTACCGCCATTCGGTGAGCGCTCTCACCATTTGAACCGCCCGATAACCTGGTACGGAACAATAATTTATGCGCTTGCATTCATGCAGTGCTGTGTGCATTTTGTTTGCAGCTAGGCCAGCGCCCTCGTTGTGACCGTGTCTCGATGCTGGCCTGCACCCACAATTTGAAATTCATTCGAACCGAATGAGTGATTCGCTCTCGCTTCCGTCTCAACCGCGCCGACATCCCCTCTTCCCCTCAGACTGTCGGTATTCACGCAACTCGAAGGCCCCACCGCCGTCATGCCCAAGCCAACCTTCCTGAACCTCCCCGACGAAAAACGCCTGCGCATCACCGAGCTCGCCATCGACGAGTTCTCGAGCCACCCGTATCGACAAGCCTCCCTGTCGCGCATCGTCGCCCGCGCCGGTATCGCCAAGGGGAGCATGTACCAGTACTTCGAGAACAAGCTGGACCTCTACCAGTGGCTCGTCGTGGACGAACTCGACAGCCGGCGTCGACAGTGGCTCGACGCTCGCGGTGAGCAGAGCCCCCAAGGGCTGTTCGAGGTGCTCGAGCATCAGGCCGTGGCCAACGTCGGGTTCTTGTTGGCGCACCCCCGCCTCGCCCGCCTCGCCGTCTCCGCGATGGAGCCCACGGGCGACCCCGAGCTCAGCGCCCTCCACAGTCGGCTCCGAACCGAGAAGCTGGATGCACTGACCGCTCACGTCGGCTCGGCGCAGCAGCAGGGCGAAGTCAGGACAGACCTCGACGCCCGAGCCCTGGCCCACATGCTCATGGCCATGATCTACCGCGGCCTGCCCGACGCCGTGTTGGCCAGCATGGGTGTCGATGTCCACGGCTTCCTCGCCAACCCCGAGTTGGTCCAGGCCCACGACGAGGGCCAATGGCGCGCCCTGGTCCGCCAGAGCATGGCTCTGATCCGATCCGGGATCGCCGACGACAGCCAGGCGAGCTCGAGCGCCTCCCCCGAGGCCAGCGCGAGCGCGAGCTTCGAGCCCAAACACGAGAGTGAGCCGGCCGTGGCCCTGGCCGCCCAGAGCATCGACTGGCGGGGACGAGACGAGGTCTCCCGCGAGGCCGAACTCCCGGCCTGAGCTCATCCACATCCACATCCACATGGCCCGCGCCGACACCTCGAGTGTCGGCGCGGGCTCGTTCGCGATCTGTGTCTATGAGCAGATCGCGCAGCGGCATTTCCACGCCCGTAGACCCGGGGGATTTCTCCTAACGATAGGGTGGATCCCCCCTATTTGGGGGCCCAGCGCCCACCGAGACTGAGGCCGATGGCGCTCGGTTCACGGGCTTGGGCGCGCCCTAGTGGGGTGCCCGAGCGAGGCCACGATGCTCGAGCGCGCGGCCTTGGGCTGGTCCTCGCTACCCTGCTCGCTGGTCTCCCGATCACTGCGGCCGCGAGTCCGCCTGGCGAGACCGCCGGAGCTCCGGCGGTTCCGGCGTCGACTCCGCCCGGCGTCGGCTCGCCGACCGTTCCTCCTCCTGAGACCGATACCGGTCCTGAGACCGCCACCGGTTCCGAGACACCACCGACTCCCTATCGACGACCCCGCGCCACGCCCGAGCCCCGGGAGATCGTGGTCTCAGGGGAGGCGCCAGACAACGACCACCGTGACGCCAGCGTGGTGACCCGCCGGGAGATGCAAGAACGGCTGCCACGCTCGGCCCCCGACGCCCTGCGCTACGAGCCCGGCGTGTTCGTCCAACAGAGTGCCCACGCCCAGGCCTCACCCTACGTCCGCGGGCTCACTGGGCAGCAGACCCTGATCGCCTTCGACGGCATCCGCCTCAACACCTCGACCTTCCGCCAGGGTCCAAACCAGTACTTTTTCACGGTCGACTCGCGGAGCATCGCCAGGCTGGAAGTGGTCCGGGGCTCGGCCTCGACCAAGTGGGGCTCGGACGCCCTCGGTGGCGCCCTGTTGACCACGCCCATCGATCCGACCCTGGGCCGGCGGACCCCCGAGCACCCGGGGCCCGGCGGTTCACGGTGGATCGTCCATCCCAAGCTCCAGCTGGGCACACGCAGCGCCGATGGTGAAGTCGGCGGCCGGGCCCAGATCGACCTCGGCTGGGGCGGCAAGATCGGCCTGTTCGGGGGCGTCGGCTACCGCCACGTCGGTCAGCTAGAGACCGCCGGTCCGGTCCTCTCTCCGGCCACGGGCCAGCCCTGGAGGGAGCCCCGCTTCGCCCACGACGAGCGCACCCAGCTCGGCACGGGCTTTCGCGAGCTGACCGCCGACACGCGCCTGGTCTGGCAGGCCAACAGCCACGCCCGGATCACCGCCGCCTACTACGACTACCGCCAAAAAGACGCGCCGCGTACCGATCGCTGCCCCCCGGCCGAGGCCCCGCAGAGCGAGTGCCTGGTCTACCTCGACCAGTTCCGCACGCTCACCTATCTCGCCCTCGACCTCGAGGACGGGCCGATCGCCGCGAGCCGGACACGGGTCAGCCTCAGCTACCAAAAGCAGCACGAGCGCACCCAGCTGACCCGCGACAACGGCATCCCCGAGATCGATGGTGGGACCGAGAGCAACGGCCGGGACGACGTCCACACCATCGGGCTGCGGACCGCCCTCTCGACCTCGACCATCGACCTCGGGCCGAGGATGGCGATCGCCGTGGAGTACGGCGCGGAGGCCTACCTCGACCTGGTCCAGAGCCTGGCCTGGATCGACTTCACGGACCTCGATCCGACCATCACCCGGATCCTCGATCGCGGCCAGTACATCGACGGGTCCCGCTACCTGAACTCGGGGGCCTGGGTCCAGCCGCAGCTGTGGATCGGTCGGCGCGTACGCCTGCGCGGGGGCGGGCGGGTCGCCTTTGTGTACGCCCGCTCCGACGGTGACGAGGCCAGCGAGACCGCGGCCGTCGATCGAAGCTGGACCACCGCCGTGGGCAACCTCGGTGTCATGGTCCTGGCCACAGACTGGCTGAGCTGGCACCTCGACCTCGACCAGGGCTTCCGGGCCCCGAACCTCGACGACCTCACCAGCCGCCAACAGACCGGCCCGGGCTTCCAGTTCGAGAACGCACGCCTCGATCCCGAGCGCGCCCTGTCCCTCGACACGGGTTTTCGGGTCCGGCACGCGAAGGTCGAGGCCAGCCTGTTTTTTTGGCAGACCTTCATCCGCCAGCTCATCGCCCGGGCACCCCGGGAGACCGACGAGTGCCCCGAGGAGAGCATCGACGATCCGAGCGGCTGCGCCAGCTCGCGGACCCGCTTTCAACTCGTCAACCTGGACGGCTGGGCCCTGCTCCGGGGCATCGACGCATCGGCGCGCGTGTTCATCCCCCATGGTTTCGTACTCGGAACGACCCTGTCCTGGGCCTGGGGCGAGGGCCAAAATCCCCTGCCCCCGCCCAGCGGCGACGTCGTCGCCAACAGCTACAGGTCCCGCCTGCCCCTGTCTCGCGTGCCCCCCATCAACGGCAGCGTCGAGTTCAGCTGGTACGCGGACGTCGGTCTGTGGCTGGGCACGGCCCTGCGCTGGGCCGCTCCCCAGACTCGCCTCGCGCTCTCCGACGAGGCCGACCAACGCATCCCCACGGGCGGCACTCCCGGATTTGCGGTCGTGGACCTGCGGGCCGGCTACCGCTTCGATCCCTTCGTATTGATCTCGGCCGTGCTCGAGAACCTGATCGATTCGCCCTACCGCTATCACGGGTCGAGCGTGAACGGTGCGGCCCGCTCGATCAGCCTGTCGGTGGAATTCGGCTTCTGAGCCGGGTTTCCAGGGATCCCATCGCGAAAAATGCGCACAGGTAATAACCCCTAATCACTAGAGCATTTACACCTGTGCTCATAGTGCAGCCCTAAAGGGCATCCCCGATTGTAAACCCCCGGGTATTCACGCCAGACTCTGCCCATGGTCCTGCGACGAACCTTGACTTTCGCCTGCCTCAGCCTCGCGGTGGTGGCTTGCACCACCACCGACGACCCCAGCAACGACGACGAGGTCGGCGACACCGGTGAGACCGGGTCCGAAGCCGGCGCCCCCTGCGACCCCGCTGCCGACGCTGTGGACGAATCGAGCTGCGTCCCCCTCGCCTCCGACTACACCCCGGCAACCCCAGACGACGACCCCTACGGGGCCTGCGTCTCCGATGCGGGTGTCTACGAGTTGATCGCCGACCCGCCAGGAAGCATCGGCCGCATCGAGGCTTACGACGAGATCGCGGAGATTCTGTGGCGGCGCGCAGACGCACCCTCCGCAGACGATTTCACCACTGCACGGACGATCTACGAGGCCGACCAAGGCCTCGGCTCGCGCGTCGATCGTCGCGAAGATCTTCACTACCCGCCGATCCCCGAGGCCGAGTGGGACCCGGGCCTCGACCCGGACAAGCAGTGCGCAAACGAGACCAACGCCACCAACCACCCCGATCGCTGCGTCGGACCGGCCAAACTCCGCCCGCTCATCAACGGCGCCTTTATCGACGGCATGTCGGGCACTGGTGACCCCAACACCGCGGCCGCGACCATCGAGGCCGGATTCGTGTGGTTCGCCGCCCTCTCGGTCTACAAGGAGGCCTCCACCTGCCTCGCCAAGGCGAAGGACTGCGACTCAGCCTGGGCCTACTACACCGGCGGCGCCCAGGTCGACGGCGCCCTGCTCGGCTTCGCCGCCCTGGTCGAGGCCTACAGCCCCGGCACCCACCAGCGGATCTTCGACGGCATCCTGGCCGTGCGCTGCTTTCGGGATCTCTATCCCATCGAGACCTACGCGACCTACGACGATCTGCCCGAAGACGGCAAGCAGACCTTCGACGACGCCTGGGCTCAGGTCGACACCGCCCTCCAGCGGGGCCTCGCGGTCGCCCTTCGCCAGCACCTCCTGGCCCAAGACGACGACCAGTGCAGTGAGGCGAGCGCCGCCAACTGGGCCTTCGTCCAGATCCTGGGCGGGGTCATCGACCGGGAGGCCCAGCTCCGCGATCCTGCAAATGCAGACGCCCTCAGCGCGATCCTCGAGCTCGATGCGCCGACCAGCGAAGACATCGAGGCCGCCGCCGTGCTGCTCGACGGCCTGATCCCCTGCTCCTGAGCAGCGGTCCTCGAAGCCGAGAACAGCTCGAGCTCCCAGCTTCCCTCGTGGGACTGGGAGCTCGAGCTGTTTTCGGTCTCGCCTGAAACCGTGGTCTCAACCCAGCGAGCGGAGCTGCTCGAGTTCCTGGGCGAGGGCCTCGGCCGCCGGGAAGCCGGCGCTGCTGCGCTCGAGTGCGTCCCCGACGGCCTTCGCCGCCTCGTCGTAGCGACCCAAGTTTCGCAGCGCCCGAGCCCGGGCGTGTATGAGCAGCTCCAGGTCCTCGAGCTCGACCTCCCGGGCCTGACGATCGACGAAGGTGTCGATGGCCTCGACCGCGTTCTCGTTGTCACCTTGGGCGATCATGGCATCGACCAGATCCAAGACCAGGTCGCTGGTCTGGTGATCGACGAGCGCGAGGGCCGAGGCGTACTCGTCCTGTGCGGCCTCGTAGTCGCCACGCTCGCTGTAGTAGTCACCGGCGGTCCGGTGCCACAGCACCAAACTGCGCTCGTCGATCGGGTCGGCTCCCTCGAGGATCTCCGAGGCCGCACAGAAGCGCTTCATCTTGAGCTGCGCGTGGGCCAACAACATGCGCGCAGGAAAGTTCTCGGGCTCGTGCTCGAGGTACGCCCGACAGTGCAGCTCGAGCACGCTGTGGGCCCCACCCTCGAGCGCCTCGATCGCCTGGTTCCAGATATCTTGCTTGGTCTCGGCCATGCTCGACTCGCGGCCGCAGCATAGCCCCCCGAGCGCAGGCTTGGGAGCCGGCGAGGCCGGATCCGCAGTGACCTGAGTGGGGGGCTCAGGGGTGCGCCGCCCCCCGCTCCCGGGCATACTCGACCCCGTGCCGGGCTTCCCGACGTGGCCGCGCCGCCTGCTCACCGAGCCCCCCCTGCGGCGCCGGCTGGCCCTGGGCCTGTTCGTCTTCGGTCTGAGCTTCGTGCCCATGGTCGGGACCTTGGGCTACTTCTCCAGCTTCATCCTGGCCCCACTGCTGAGTTTGCTCGCGGCCGCAGCCGGGGTCGACGCGGTCGCCGAGGGGCGGGCGAGCGCGGCCCTCGATGCACCCGCCCCTGCCACCACCCCAGCCAGGGCCCGGCCCGGACCAGAAACCCGGGGCCCGCTGTGGACCGTCGTCTCGAGCGGCGCCCGAGATCTCGCCTGGCTGCTCGGCCTGAGCCTGGGCCTGCTGATCCTAGGCCAGCTCTGGACCACCAACTGCGATCCCTGGGGCGGGGCGCTCTACTTTTTCATGGGCCCGGTGTGCTCTACCGTGCTCGGCTGGATCGCGGGGGTCAGCGCCGCGATCGTCGTGGGCGCGCGCCACCGCCTGGTCCAGCTGCTCGCCGCATGGGCGCCCTTTCTCTTTTGTCTGGGTGTCGGCGTACGCCGGCTCTACGCCGATCCGGTGGTCTACGCCTACGATCCCTTTTGGGGCTGGTTCTCCGGGCCCATCTACGACGAGGGCGTCGCCATCGGCCCCCGCTACCTCCTGTTCAGGGCCTACAACTTCAGCGCCGCGGCCGGGGTCTGGCTGCTCCTGCGTGCGAGCGCCGGGGCCGAGCTCGCCCTCTTCGCCCATCCGGAGGGAGAACCGTGGACAACAGGCCTGCGCCGGGCGATCGCCGACGGCCCCAACCGCCTGCGCACGCTGACGGCCGCGATCTTGCTGGTCGGTGCGTCGGGCATCGGGCTGACCGCCGATCGCTGGGGGTTCACAGCGACTGTCGAGAGCATCTCGAAGGTGCTCGGGGCGACCCGGGAGACCGAGCACTTCGTCATCCACTACGCGCCTGCCTCGGCCACAGCGCTCGAGATCGACATGGTCGCGGCCGACCACGAATTTGCCTGGCACCGCCTCGAAGCTCGCCTCGGCCGATCTCCCGATCGCAAGGTCCACAGCTTCATCTTCGCCAACGGCAAGCTGCGCCAGCGGGCGGTCGGGGCCGACCGGGTCGAGGTCTCCCCACCTTGGCGCCAACAGATGTACCTGAGCCGGCGAAGCTGGCCTCACGATGTCATGCCCCACGAGCTCGCCCACGCCTTTTTGGGTGACTTCGGCGATCCCCTGCTCGGCCTGCCCATGACCGCCCGGCGCTTCAACGGTGGGCTGATCGAGGGCCTGCCCACGGCCCTCGCTCCCCGCCCCCAGGACCACCTGGGTCTGCACGAGCAAGCCGCGATCCTCGACCGCCTCGACAAGCGGCCCCCGCTCCAAACCATCATGGGTGCGGGTTTTTGGAGCGCCTCTGCGAGCCGGGCCTACACGGCCGCGGGCTCCTTCGTGCTGTGGCTCGCCGAGGTCCACGACCCTGCCCGTGGATGGGCTGGGCCGACCGACCTCTACGACAACGCCGGGGATCTCGACGCCGTCTACGGCCGCGATCTCGAGGACCTGGAACAAGAGTGGGTCACCTTCTTGCGCGCCCTGCCCCTGCGCGAGGCCGACATCGAAGCGCAGGCTCAGCGCTTCCAACGTCAGTCCGTGTTTCGGCGGCCCTGTGCGCACCGGGCCGCCGAACTCAACCGGGAGGCCAGTATTGCGACCCTCCTGGACCAGCGCGAGGAGGCCCTCGAGGCCCGCCAGACCCTCTGCCGCATCGAGCCCGACCAGCCCGCCCACTTCATCGGTCTGGCCCATATGCTGGCGCAGTGGGGGGAGTTCGACGACGCCGCCGAAGTCCTCGACACACTCGCCGCCCGCGACGACCTCAGCGCGACCTACTCGGCCCGCATCGAAGAGCAGCGCGGCGACACAGCCCTAGTCGCTGGCCGACAGCTCGGACAGGTCGCTGGCCGCCAGCTCGAGCTCGCGGCCAACCACTATCAAACCGCGCTCGACTTCGGGCTCTCGGCGGCACGCCGCCGCAGGCTCCAGATCAAGCTCGCCGCCGCCGAAGACCCCAACCTCGCCCCCTTGGTGGCCGACTACTTTCGCCCCTTCACCCCGGGCACCAAGACCCGCGCCGACGTCCTGGCGCCCATGTGGACCGCCCTCCAGATCCGCGCGCTCCCGGGCTACGCGGCCCTGGGCGACTATCTCGTCGGCCGCCAGTTCCTGATCGCGTCGAGCCCCGGGCCGGCCTACGAGGTCCTCTCCCGCGCCCATCAAGCGCGGGCTCCCGGCCCCCAAAACGTCGGTCTGTGGACCTCAGACCTGCTCGGCGCGACCCGCTGGGCCCTGGTCTCCGCATCTGTCCAGACCCGTCGCTGGGACGAGGCCCGCGAGCTCCTCGATCTGCTCGAGGCCGACGCCCTGGGCACCGGCGACCGGGGCGAGGTCGCCCTGTGGCGCGAGCGGATCGAGTTCTTCGAACACTGGTTCGCCGCGCCCGAGCGCGCCCCCTGAAAGCTCCCCTGGCCTTCCACTGGCCCTCTGTCGATACTCAGGGGGTCTCGCCCAGCTTCGCGGGCATGAGCCGCTCGTGGACGCCGGGGGTCAGACGCCGGCCCGCGCTGCGCAGCGCCACGAGCTCCTCGTAACACAGCAGCTGGCGCTCGAAGCAGCGGTCCCAGGTCAGGCGCTCGACGTGGCGACGGCCCCGCTGGCCCCGCTCCCCCAGCGCCCGCTCGTCGATCAACTCGACGATCGCGTCGGTCAGCGCCTGGACATCGTTGTAGGGGACCGTCAGACCGCAGCCCGAGTCCTCGACCAACTCCGCGGCCCCGCCCTGGTCTGCGGCCACCAGGGCCAGCCCCGAGGCCATCGCCTCGGCACAGCTGAGCCCAAAAGTCTCGAAGGCCGAGAGCCCCAGCGCCAGATCGCAGCTCGCGTACCAGCGGGCCATGGCCTCGGGCGTGTCGATGTAACCCAGGTAGTGGACGTGTTCGCGCCGCTCGGCCATGGCCTGCACCCGCGGCGCGTCCGGGCCGGTGCCGGCGAACACCAGCGCCGGGTCGTGGGGCAGGCGCCGACACAGCTGATCGTAGGCGGCGATCAGCCAGCTCAGCCCCTTCTCGTCTTGGAGCCGATGGGGAAAGAAGATCACCGGGCGATCCGGGCGGCCTGCGCGGAGCCGCTCGACCTCCTCGAGGTCCCGGTGCGCTGGCGAGAAGCGCTCGCAGTCGACCCCCAGCGGCGTATAGAACAGGCGGTCGAGCCCGTGAACCATGAGGTTGTCAGCGACCCGCCGGCTGGCCACAAACACGGCGTCGAAGTTCCCGTAGCCGCGCCGGGCCCACCACCAGGCGGCCCGCTCGCCCGGATCCGCGAGCCGCGGATCGAGCTCTCCGAGCTTGCGCGCGATATAGGTCCGCGGAAAGTCGGCGTGCCAAAATCCGACCAGGGTCGGCCGCGGGTGCAGGCGGTACCCGGCGAGTTGGACCAGCAGGGGCAACACGGCCGGCGAGCCACACTCGATCACGTGCGGGCGGTGGAGTTGGACCAGAGCCCGCAGATCCCGGGGCTCGACGATCATCCGGTAGTCCTTGGTCCGCGGCTGGTTGGGAGCCGCGAGGTGCTCGATGACCACGTTGCCTTCGCTGGCCTCGGTCCAGGTGTGGGTGTCTGGTTGTACAAATATGTAGCGGACATCCGCGCGCGCGCGCATGAACGCCAACTTCTCGAGGTGGTAGCGACGCACGCCCCCACCCACCGGGCTCCAAAAGTTGTTGACGTCGAGAATCGTGAGCATGGGCACAGCCTTCACTGCGTCGGGCGCAGTGGCCGACGGCGGGCGCCGACAGCGGTAGTCGCCGCGAGTCTGACCCAGCTGCCCGGGTACGCGCAAAACTGGCGAACGCTTGCCCTGCCCTCGCTTCGGTGATGTTCTTCCCCTGAGCCATGCAGACCGAAGGCCAGATCAGCGACTACCCCGGCGGCTACGAGATCGAGCGCAAGCAGACCGGGCGGCAGTTCGAGAGCGACTTCTTGGAGTTCTTCTCGCGCTGTCACGGCAGCGTCCCACTGATCATCTATGGCCCGCTCGTGGCCTGGGTGCTCTACCTGGCGGCGTCGACCACAACGCTGGGCGTCGCTACGATCGTGGGTCTGACCGCCGCCGGCGTGTTCGTCTGGACCTTCGCCGAGTACTGGCTGCACCGCACGGTGTTTCACCTGCACAGCCTGCCCAAACTCCACTACTTCCTGCACGGCATCCACCACGTCTACCCCAACGACAAGTACCGCCTGGTCATGCCCCCGGGAGCCAGCGCCATACCTGCCGTGCTGTTCTGGGGACTGGCCTGGCTGGTGCTCGGCTACGACATGGCCCTGCCCGCGTTCGCGGGTTTCGTCATCGGTTACCTCTGGTACGACATGACCCACTGGTGGACCCACGCGGGCAAGGCTCGGACCAGCTGGGGGCGGCGGGTGCGAAAGCACCACATGCTCCACCACTTCAAAGATCACGATCTCTACTTTGGGGTCTCGACCCCGCTGTGGGATTGGGTGTTCCGCACGCTCCCCAAGACCTGAGGGAAGACCTGACGGTCGGGGGCGGCGATCGGCCTAGCCCCTGAGCTCTCTCTCCTGAGCCTCGATTTCCTCTGGCCCCGATTTCCTCTGGGCCGTTTTTGCGGCGCTGCCCGGGCCTGCTTCCGCTATCATGTGCATGTGCGGGCGCCCACGAGATCCATGCTTCGACGCCACGACCCCTCGGTCCTGGCGCTCGGATGGCAGGGTGCGCTGGCGGGGCGCTCTCGCGATCGACCGATCGCCCGGGCCGTCATCTGCGCTCTGGGGCTGGTCCTGGGCGCCAGCTCCGGCATGTTCCTCGGCTCCGTGCTGGGTATCGCCGTGGCCCTCGTGCTCGTTGCCATGGCTCCACAGCTCGCGTTCATCATCGTGATGTTCACGACCTTGAGCGGCATGGCGGCCGGCGCAGTGGTCGGTCCCCGGGTCCTCTACCGCGAAGCCTTCGACGAGACCTTTTGAGTCGGATCGAGTCCGATCTGGAAATCCAACCATTGACCCTGCGACGTGACCGAGCGACATGACCGAGCGAATTAAGAAAGGCGGGCGCGATTACTACTTTCGAGGTCGTGCGCGGCGCGGAGACGTGAGCGGTGGGCGGCGGCTGAGCACCCGCGAGGCGATCGCGTTCATCCGCAGCCTGCACAGCTCCCAGGAACAGTCGACGCTCCGGCGGGTCGCGTTCACCTCTCGCGGCCGCCATCGTCTGACGGCCAGCCAACAGGCGATCGCCAACCTCGAGGCGGGTCGACTCGAAGTCTGGGTTCTCGATGCACGCGGCGGGGGAGGCTCCCGCCCCACGCCCACCGAACCCGGCGAGAGTGAAGACGGTCCGCCGCCCATCGCCCCGCCCGACACCCACACGGTCGTGATCGAGTTGGTCGACGCCGAGGACAATCCGGTGCCCTTCGAGCCCTACCGGATCAAGCTTCCAGGCGGCCGGCTACAGACCCGGGCATTGGACAAACACGGCCGCGATCGAATCACGGGCATCGCCGAGGCCGGCACCTGCCAGGTCTGCTTCCACAAGCGCGACGCCAGCGTGTGGGCCCCGGCCTGAATTCGAACCGACCTGAAGAACCGAACGAACGGGGCCGCTGCTCGCCAGCAGGCCCCGTCGTCCACCCGCTCAGATCCCCCCGCTCAGATCCCCCCGCTCAGATCCCCCCGCTCAGATCCCTAAGATGTGGCGGAGGATGTCGAAAGTCGCCACCTCCGCAATGGGGTGGTGACAGATCGCATCGTGGGCCGCGGCCTCCGTGGCATCGACGATCTCGAACTGGTGGCGCACGCTGTAGTCGGAGCCCAGGGCGATCGTGTGGGCCTCGCCAGGAAACAGACCCTGGGCACTCGGTACGGGTACGGTTCCGTCGCTGTCGGTGGTTCGGGTCACGATCACGCCTCGGTCCGCCGGGTTCGGATCCTCGACCTCGACCTCCGTGCCGTCGGCGCGCATGCCAAAGTAGTCTTTGAAGACCCAACCCTCCGTCCGTACGCTCAGCGGAGGCAGGCCGAAACGGACGCTGGTATCCACCGTCCCACCGGTCGCATAGATCGACCAGGTCTGGGGGTGCTTCCAGACCCCGATCCAGTCGTGAAATGCGGCCGCGAGCCGAATGTTGCGGGTGAGCTGGGTGCGCGCCGCCACCGACGGCGAGTAGGGCTCGGTCGCGGGTGGCAGCAGACCCGGCGGAGACACGGGCGAGAGGTAGTGGTCCCACGTCCGCCCAGTCCACGCCGTGAAGCCCGCCGCAGGGTCTTCAAAGGTCCGGCGTGAGTACCAGTCTTGGCCGGCCGGGTTGAGGTAGTTCGGGGTCACCAAAAGTTGGAGCGGGCCCGCCATGTTGGCGCTGATGGTCAGGGATTTTTCGCGTGTATCGCCCAGGATGGTCGAGAACAGGTACCCACCGTCGAGCTCACTGGTCGAACCCGAGAACATGCGCCGCACCAAGACCACGCCGCCGTGCACCGGTTGGGCGATATGCACGATGCCCATGCACTTGTCGTGGACGCCGTGGTTGTTGGCCGTGTCGTGCAGGCACGCACGGGTGACCAGGCCGCCCATGCTGTGGCTGATCATGATGAATTTTTCGGTCTCCTCGATCTCGAGGATCTCGTTGATCCGGGTCGCCACCGCGCGGCCACTGTCCCGGTTGCTCTGCCGCCAGTCGTAGCCGATCACATAGACGGGGGTGGTGTAGCGCCCAAAGGTCTGACCTTCGAGATCCCGGACGAAGGTCCCATAGAAGCTCCACGCGACGTTGCCCCAGCCCCGATCTCGCTGAGCCTGGGTCAGGCTCGAGCCGTCGGTCATGACCTCGGCCGGGGTGCCCACGCCCAGCTCGACCCGGGCCGTCTCGGCTCCCACGGTCACCCAGTGAACCATCGCCCAGCTCGAGTCGGGGTCCCAGCTTTGGTCGAGACCTGGAAAATGAAGCCGGGACCCCATGACTCCAGGCACAAAAATGATCGGGATGGTTCCCGTATCCAAGGTGTTGTCGTCGACGCGGCAGACCTGGGCATCGATGGGTGTGGGTGTGGATGAGGGGGTGGGTGTCCTCGTGCGAGCCATCAGCGTCCCCCTCCCACTGCGATGCTCGCCAGCGTCGCATCCATGACCGCCCGGAGCCGGGCGGTGATCGCCGCGGGACCCGTGATGCGAACCTCCACCCATCGGTTCTGGATGGGGTTACCGACCTCGTGGCGCTGCGCGGAGCAACAGGCGAACCACCTGTCCCCCAAAGGATCCTCGAACTGGAGGCGCAGCAGCTCGCCATTGGGGATAGGCACGTCCTCGCGATCGACCAGGGTCCACCCGCGCCCCTCATAGATCTTCACTCGGTCATCGAGGTCTCGGGCGTCGACGTCGAGGACATGGACCTCGACCTCGTGGCGCAGCTCGGCGTCGGGATCCTCGTAGATGCGGATCCGCGGGTAGGTGTGGCCGTCGGGAACATCGAAGGCCCAGTCCCCCGCCTCCCGGCGCGTGTATCCGGGCCCGGCCGGCTTGGGAGCCGGAGCGTCGGCGGCTCCAAAGCTGGCCAGCATCGGGTCCACGATCGCCGCGACCTGATCGGAGGCCGCTCCCACCTGCCACGCCAACATGGTCCAGTCTCCAGCGCCGAGGTTGGCGACCGCGATGTAGCCCGAGATCGGCTGACCCTTGTCGTCGATGCTGTAGCGCATGAACTTGGCCGGCGCGCCCCCGAGTTGAACATCCCCCTCTTCTTCGACGCTGAACGCGGCCGCGAAGTAGCCCTCGAACTTGCTTCGCCGATCGACGAGCACCTCGGCGGCGGCCGTGGCCCCACCGACGGGCGCCTCGCACTCGATGCTGAATTCGGTGCGGGGGCTCGAGCCCTTGTACGAGTAGGAGGTCAGGTCTGCGAGACCTGCGGGGCGCTCAAAGGAGACATCGTCGACACGCACGCGCATGGGGGCTCATGCTACACGCCGCGCTCCCTCTCGTGGGTGTCTTCCATGCCCCGCCTCCGCTACGGCTTGGTCCCCGCACCGGGGTGCCGAGCCCACGGCGAGACCCCGCCCAGGTTCCTGACCCTAACCTGACCTGACCCTGACCTGACCTGACCGCTCAACACCCGTAGGCGTCGCGGAGCGCACCGACAGTGGCGTCGTCCGCCCGACCGGTGACGCTCAGGCCGTTCTTGGTCTGAAAGCGGCGCAGCGCGGCCTCGGTGTGAACGTCGTGCTTGCCGTCGAGCTTGCCGAAGTAGAACCCCAGCGCGCCCAGCCGGTGCTGCACACCGGTATCTGAATCGTGTGGATCCAGATGACCCAGATGCAGCGTGTACAGCTCTTTGCCGTCGCGCAGCGAGAGGGTGGCCGTGGACGCGGTCGGGGGAATGGGCTCGTCGAGCCAGCCGTCACCGTCAGTGCACCCATCGATGGCATCCTCGCCCTGGATCGAGAGCTCGTAGGTCTCCTCTGCCCGGGGCTCGCCCAGCAGGGTCAGGCGAAGTCGCAGGTGCACGGGCCCCACGCTGAGCTTGAAACGCCCGACGCTCCCGGTCGACACCGGCTCCTCGCTCTCCTCCAGATCGGGCACCGCGAGCAGGTCCCCGGGGGCGAGGGCCTGAGGTGTGTGGCGCTGCTCTTTGAGATCCGCGTTGTCCGGGTGATCCCAGAGAATCTTCGGATCAAAGCCACGCGCGTGCGCGATCGAGGTCACGCAGTCGCCTTTTCGAATGGTCACAGTCGCCATGGTCAACCCACTTCGGTGGCGGCAAGGATAGGCATCCGTCCGCTTCGAAGACCAGCCTTTTCGGCCCCCTGGCTCGGGACCGCGCCCCACTTCGAGATCGACGGATCGAGACGGTGGCCAGACCCGGTCTCCCCGCCTGGTGGGGAGCTCGACCCGATGTCTGTCGTGGGCGAGTCGGCGGGCTGCGTCGAGGGTCGATCGAGCACCAGCTGGCCGACCGCCAGGACTAGGGACAGACCGACGACCACCGCGAGCATCCGATCTCGACCCCGCTCACCACAGCGCTCGGCCAGCGCATGTCCGCTGAGGTTTCCAGCGACGACCCCAGCGGCGAGACCCGAGGCCGCGATCAACACCGACGCGTCGAGGCTCCCGGTGAGGCCATAGGCGACACAGCGGGCTCCGTGCCCCGCGAGCGCCCCCGCCGTCAGCGCGACCACAAACGCGTCTCGACGCAGACCACTTCGCCGCAGCAGGGATGCCGCGACCACGCTCGCCCCGGCGCCCGTCGCCAACAGACCGCCGACCGCCAGACCACCGACCGCCAACAGTCCGCGCTGAGCTCCCCCGCTCGCCTGTCCCTGTCCCTGTCCCTGTCCCTGTCCGTTGGGGACGGGCGACTCGTCACCCTCGGCGACCGCCGACCCACCCGGACGCGACATCCACAGCTCGACGAGGGCCAGCACCGGCGCCGAAACGGCGACCCAGCGCAGGGTCGTCGCGTCGAGTCGGAGCGCCACCGAGCTGAGCAGGAGACAGGCGAGCGCGACCGCGGCGGCGAAGGGGATCACCGCTCGCGGAATCAGCGCAGAGCGCAGCAGGAATACGCGATGTGTGTTCCCGATGATCAACGCGGGGGCGGTCACAGCGAGGGTGAAATGCGGCCCAAAACAGGCCGAAATGGCGATGAAGAGCAGGCCTCCGCTTATGCCTGCGATCGTGGCGACCGTGCCGGAGACCAACCCAAGCAGCGCCAACACCAGCCAATCGACGATCTCCATGTGGATACGCTGGCCGCGGGCCATGATTTCGTCGAATCGATTCTTTTTACCGTTATCATAAGTTCTACTTATGCTCGCCGAGTTTGGCCACCTCCTGCTGATCCACGAGCACGGCAGCTTCACCAAGGCTGCCAAGCTCGCCCATCTCTCCCAGCCCGCCCTGTCCATGGCCATCGCGCGCCTCGAAGACCAGATGGGTGCGCGGCTCTTCGATCGCGGCCGGAGCGGCGCGACCTTGACCGCAGCCGGACGCACGCTCTTGCCGTTCGCGCGCTCAGCCCTGTCCGCGATCGAAGACGGGCGCCGGGCGGTCGCCGAGCTCACCGCCCTCGAGGCCGGCCAGGTCCGAGTCGGCGGCGGCGCGACCACCTGCACCTATATTCTCCCCGCGTTCCTGGTCGACTTTCACGCCCGCCACCCCGGCATCCGCATGCACCTGCGCGAGGGCACCACCGACGACAACCTCGACGCGCTCGAAGCGGGGGAACTCGATCTTTGTGTCGTCACCCAGGCCGAGCTGGGCCCGGCCCACGCCCTTCATCGCCGGCACCCCACCACCCACTTCGAGCGCTGGCGAGACGACGCCATGGAACTGGTCGCGGCGCCCGCTTGGATCGACGCTGCCGGTGACAGCGCCAACGATCCAAAGGCGATCGCAGCCGCGCCCTTCGTCACCTTTCGAGTCGGGACCACACGCGCGCTGCTCGACCGCAGCTTTCCCGACGCCGAGCGGATCATGGAGTTGGGCAGCCTCGCGGCGATCAAGGGCAACGTGCGCGCGGGCATCGGCCTCGCCCTGCTCAGTCGATCCGCGATCGAGCGCGACCTGGAGTTAGGCGCACTGCGCCGGCTCGAGCATCCGCTGACTCCGATTTACTACACGCTGGTGCTCGCCCACCGCGGTCTCGATCGCCTGCCTCCCGCCGCCCGCGCGCTGCGTGATCTGCTGCTCCTCGAAGAGTCGTGATACCGTTCGGTCACCTGGTTTTGGACATGAGTATGACGACCGCGCGCCGCCTCCTCCCCGCCCTCCTTCTTCCGATGACCCTGGCCCTCGCCTGTAGCGACGACGGATCGGGCGATGACGCGCCTCTGTTCACCACCGGCACCAACTCCACCTCCGGCGAGTCGGGAGACTCGGGCACGGGGGACGAGGTCGGAGACTCGGGCGAGTCCGAGATCGGTACGGACGACAGCGAGACCGACGGGAGCACCGATGGAAGCACCGACGGCAGCACCGACGGCGAGACCGACACGGACGCCGAGACCACTGCGACCACCGGGGGGGAGTGTGCGACCCCCGACGAGCTGGTCGGCAAGACCTGCGGACAGGACACGGCCGACTACGGCTCGCTCGCCAACGGCCAGAGTGCCGCCGACCTGCCCATGGGCGTGATCTTCAACGCCGACAACGGGCTCGAGAACGGCGAGGAGGACTGGTACCGCTTTAATTTCCCAGTCGACGGCGGCCAACCCCGCCCCTTCGCCGGGACCGCGACCATCAGCTTCGCCGTCAACGAAGGCGAAGACTACCGCTTCGAGGTCTACCGGGACTGTGGCGCCGACGTCTACGGCCAGGGCCTCGCGGCCGACTTCGGGGTCGAGTCCCCTCCACTCCAAGAGTGGACCTTCGACGACCTCGACCCGGGCGATCTCGAGCAGCTCGAGTACATGGAGATGGTGTTTTGGCCGACCACCGTATGGGTCCGCGTGTTCCGCTTCACCAACGACCAGACCTGCAGCATGTACCAGCTCCAGGCCACCCGAAGCTGAGCTGGGCCTGAGCTCGGCTCAGCTCGGCTCGGCTCGGCTCGGCAACCTGAGGAGCTGAGAAACTAGGCTGGGTTGCGGGCGAGCCAGCCGTTGATCCACGCGGCGCTGGCATTCCAGCCTGCGATCACGTTGTCGGCCGAGGTCTTCTCGATGATCTTGGCGATCCCGAAGATCTTCGCCTCGACCTGGAAGGGCGTGATGCGTTTGCAGTGGCCGTCGCCAAAGGGCTCGAGGCGCATCGTGCCGCCGACCGAGACCTTGTCCCCGAAGGCCGCCAGCTGGAGGCTCCAGCGCCACTCGTTGGCGCTGCGCACCCACTCCCCCTCCTCCACGTAGGCCGTCTTGTCTCCGACGATCTTGGCCACGACCTTGGGCATGTCGACCTTGGGCGTACAGACCATGCGCCGAAACAAGACCTCGCCGTCGTCCCGCTTCTCTGGAATCTCGCACTTGGGAAAGCCGAGCCCCTGGAGATACATCTCGTAGTTGAACTCGTCGTCGAAAAACAGTGTCCACATGCGCTCGGGGGTGCAGTGGATCTCGTGCTCGAGGGCGTGCCTGACCATGGGTGGGAGGGCTTATCCCATCGCCGCTAGCGCCGCAATCGCGCCCAGGATCACCGTGTTCCGGCGCTCGCGCGCCGCCGGGTTTGATTCAACCAGATCTCGAACCCGAACTCACCCGAGCCCGCGTTCGGAAGCGAGGGACCTGATGGTAGGTTTGAGGGGTCGCCCCGCCCGGGCGCCGAGGCCTCCCCAATGATGAAGACGAACGCAACCCGACGCCCTCTTCGACAGCTCGGCGGACTGCTCTGCCTGGCCGCCGCGCTGACCATCTCCTCCAGCGCGACCGCGGCCGACCAGCCTACGCCCGCGACCAACGTCGACGAGGATTCGTTCACCATCAAGGTCACGAACGCCCGCGCATCCGTGGGCGAGGCCGCGACCATCAAAGTCACGGTCGAGGCCGCCAACGGCTATCACGCGAACGACGCGTACCCCAACAAGATCAAGGACATCACCGCGACCGCGGGCGCCAAGGTCAGCAAAGACACCGTGCCCGGTCGGGTCGACGGCACCAGCGTGTCCTACAGCGTCGAGGTCACCCCGACCAAAGCCGGCAAGGCCAAGGTCAGCGGTGAGATCCGGTTCAGTGTCTGCAACGCAGACTCGTGCCAGATGAAGAAGATCGCCCTCGACGCGACCGTCACCGGCGTCTGAGCCGAGCGCGACCACGGCTGTGGCCACATGGATACGGCCACCAGATCCCCGCACTGTGGATCCGGTGGCCGCTCTGCGTTGGTTCGGCCGCCTTCGGTTCAGGCGACCGACTTGACCATGCGCAGGCCAGCGACCGGCTCGGCCGAGACCACCGCCAGCACGCCCCCCATCATCGCGCCCATGACCCCCACCGTGGTCACCTCGCTGCCTGCGAAGTAGAGACCGTCGACGGGGGAGCGCGGCCGCAACGAGGCGTTTCGGAACCGCTCGGGTGTGGGCTCGAGGCCGTAGATCGAGCCGGCATAGGGACGCGAAAAGTGGTCGGTGCTCAGCGGCGTCGAGAGCTCGACATGCGCAACCATGGGGGCGAGCTCGGGCAGGTGCGCCAGGTACTGATCCATGATCACCTTGGTCATGGACGCCTTGAAGGCCTCGTAGTCCTCCCCCCGCTTCATCCACCGACTCCCCCGCCAGCGCTCGAAGGCGTCCCAGGGCACAAAGGTCACGATCTCGCCGGTGTGCAGCTGCTCGGGACCAGGGTCGTGGTGGGGATCCTTGAGCGAGGGAAAGGAGCAGTACAGGACATCGACCTTGGGCTGGACCTCTCGGCCAGCCTCGACCTCCCAGGCTGCGAGCTCCGTATCCCAGCTCTCGTAGAACCACTTGTTGGCCGCGCCCGCGCCCGCCTTGGTGATGTCGCCCTTGAAACCCACATACACACAGACGTGGGCCGGGGCCGGGTCGAGCTCGACCACAGAGCGGGCCCAGGATTGGTCTTTGACCGACTGGGGCAACAGGCGCTCCACCGTCGACCACACCCCGGCGGCACTGATCACCTTGGGCGCATGGATGACCTCTCCCGGAGCCCCGTCACGGCCGACCAGGCGCACGCCTTGGACGGCCCCGTCGGCGATCAGGATCTCGTCCACGTCGGCCCGGATCTTGGTCCAGCCGCCGGCCTCGGCCACGGTCCGGAGCAGGCAGCGGGCGATCTCCTGAGAGCCACCCTCCGGGTAGTAGGCACCCCACTGAAAGTGCCGGGTCACCAGCGCCTGCATGGCGAAGGACGAGCGGCTCGGCGGAGATCCGTAGTACCCCCACTGCGAGACCAACACCGCCCGGAGCTTGGGGTCGTCGGTGATCTCGGCGAGCACGTCGGCGGTCCGGCGCTCGAAGTATTTCTTGGCGGTGCGCGCGAAGATCCGGTCGGCGAGCGGCCCGACCTTGGCCGGCAGGGCGCGGCCTAAATAGTAGCTGCGCATGGCCCCCGAGACCTCCCGCGCGAGCTCGAACCACCGGTCGATGGCCGCGTGTTCGTCGGGGAAGGCCGCGTAGAGGTTGGCCTTGAACTTCTCCGGCGTGTCCGGAAAATCGATGCGAAAGCCCTCGGGCCAGTAGAACTCGTCGTAGACCTCGCCCAGGCTGGCCCAGCGCAGCCGACCGCCGCTGAGGTGCGCCAGCAGCCGACCGGGCATGGTGTGCTCGCTGACCTCGCCCACGGCGTGCACCCCCACATCCCAGCGCCAGCCCTTGCGCTTGAAGGTGTGTGTGAAGCCGCCGGGCTCGTAGTGCTGCTCGAGCACCAGCACCCGCTTGCCGAGCTTGGCGAGCATGGCCGCGCTCGTCATCCCGCCCATGCCCGACCCGATCACGATGTAGTCGAGTGCCCCCTCGGGGGTCTTGGTGCTCCATGATCGCTCGCTGCTCACGGCGGGATGGTACCCGGCGTTTCGATCCATGGGCTCAGGTAGCGGCGCAGCATCAATTTGCAGTGCTCGACCATCGCGGCCCGCCGCGCCGGCGGCTCGCGCTGACTCAGGACGATCATGCCGAACACGGTCTGGACGATCATCGCGGCGACCACGGCCCGGGCCTCGGGCTCGAGCTCGGGCGCCCACACCCCGAGCAGGCCCTCCGTGACCGCCGCGATCTGGCGCTGCTGAGCCCGGTCGGCCTCGGCGTACTCGTCGTAGAGCTGGATGTTCGCCAGCAGGGCCCGCGCCGCCATCTCGCGCTCGTGGATCTCCGTGAACACATCGACAGCGAGATCCAAGAGCTCGTGCCACTGGGCGCCCGGGGCCGCGGCCACGATCCGCGCTCGAAACGCTTGGTCGACCGTGGCCATGGCCAGGTCGGCCACGGCCCGGAAGATCGCTCGCTTGTCTGGGAAGAAGCGATAGACGCTGCCGATCGAGGTCTCGGCCCCCGCCGCGATGGCGTCCATGGTCGTGCCGTCGAAGCCCGTGGTTGCGAACAGCTGGGCGGCTGAGTCGACGATCGAGGCATAGCGGCGCCTGCTCCGCGCCTGTTGGGGAACGCTCCTCGATGGGCCGCTCCTCGACGGGCCGCTCCCACCCGCAGGTTCGTCTGCGGGCCTCTCCCTACCCTTGTTCGATGTTTTCGGCACGCCTGTGGCAAAGCTGAGGAATTCCTCGCATCATGTCAAACGTGAGCGACGCCTCAGCTTTTCAAGCGACCTTCGCTACAGCCATCGTCGACGCCCTGCGCCGCCGGCGAGGCCCCGATCGTCGGCGCCTCGCACCTGGCCCCGAGGGCCTGCCCCTGCTCGGCAGCACCCTGGATGTGCGCGCGGACGTCTTGGGTCTGTTCGAGTCGGGTCGGCGCGACTACGGCGACACCGTCCGCTTCGCCTTCGGCCCCTACGACTTTGTGCTCGTCCACAGGCCGGAGGACATCCGCACCGTCCTGCTCACCCGCGCCGCCGACTTTCACAAAAGCCCCACCTACCAGGGCCTCGCCCTGATCTTGGGCAACGGCCTGCTGACCAGCGAGGGCGAGTTTTGGAAGCGGCAGCGCAAGCTGATGACGCCGGCTTTTCACCACCGGCAACTCCTGGGCCTGTGCGAGACCATGGTCCGCTGCGCCAGCGATCAGGCCGACGAGTGGGACCGAGCCTGTGCCGGTCCAGGCCCCAGTCCGGCGATCGACCTGCACGAAGAGATGATGCGGCTGACCTTTCGCATCGTCGGCCTGACCCTGTTCAGCACCGAGCTCACAGGTCGCGCCAGCGACATGGGCCCGGCCCTGAGCACCGTGCTCGAACACGCCAACTTCATCGCTACCTCCCTGGGCCTGGCTCCCGCCCCCTGGGTACCCACGCCTCGAAACCTCCGCTTCAGGCGGGCCATGAAGGTGGTCGACGACATCGTCTTGGGGATCATCGCCCGCCGCCGCGAGACCGAGGGCGAGCCCGGAGAGGGCCCCGGCGACCTCCTGACCATGTTGATGAGCGCCACCGACGAGAGCGGGACCGAGCGCATGAGCGACGCCGAGCTCCGGGACGAGGTCACGACCTTGGTGTTGGCGGGCCACGAGACCACCGCCCAGACCCTGACTTGGACCTTCATGCTCCTGTCCCGACACCCCGAGGTCGAGCGGCGCGTGGTCGCGGAGATCCTCGAGGTCTGTGGATCCCGGACCCCGAACATGGGTGACCTCGAGGCCCTCACCTATACGGGGCAGGTCATCAGCGAGTCCCTGCGCCTGTATCCCCCGGCCTGGCTGTTCGAGCGTCAGGCCTTGGTCGACATCCAGCTCGGCGAGTTCTTCATCCCGGCGGGGACCTTGGTCGCCGTGTGCCCGTGGACCCTGCACCGACACCCGGAGCACTGGCAAAACCCCGAGGGTTTCGACCCGGAGCGCTTCAGCCCGGAGAATGTGACCGAGCGCGCCCGCTACACCTACCTGCCCTTCGGCGGTGGGCCGCGTCAGTGCATCGGCACCAATTTCGCGCTCTACGAGGCCAAGCTGGTCATGGCGACCCTGCTCCAGCGCTACGCCGTGGAGCTCGTGCCCGGTCAAGATCTGCGCCCCGAGGCCTCCGTGACCCTGCGGCCCGCCGCAGGCATGCGGGTGCGGCTGCGCCCCCGCGCCTCCCCCCGTCCCCCGAGCGCTCGCCTACCATGAGCCACGAGCCCGCTCCCCGGGCGCTCGACCGCCCATGCCCCGCCTGTTTTGTTTTGGTCTCGGCTACACGGCCGCTCGCCTCGCCTCGCGCCTCGCCGCCCGCGGCTTCACCATCGCCGGGACCACCCGCGATCCCGAGCGACGCCGAGCGACGCTGGCCGAGGCCGGCCAGGGGACCAACTGGACCAACTGGACCAACTGCGCCAGCTGGACCCTGGTCCGCTTCGGCGGCGATGAGGACCGGAGCGCCCCCGGGTCGGCCGAACTCGAGCGGGCCCTCGAAGGGACCACCCATCTCCTGCACTCGATCATGCCCGACGCCGACGGCGACCTCGTGCTCCAGCGCTGCGGCGCTCAGATCGACGCGCTCACCGGCCTGCGCTGGACAGGCTACCTGTCGACCACGGGGGTCTACGGCGACCACGGGGGAGCCTGGATCGACGAGGCCGGGCCCCGCCGCGCCGACAGCCCACGGACCCTGCGCCGAGTCAGCGCCGAGGACCGATGGCTCGAGCGTGGCGCCGACGTATTTCGACTCGCGGGTATCTACGGCCCGGGCCGCAGCGCCCTCGAGCGTGTGTGCTCGGGTCGGGCCCGTCGGATCGTCAAACCCGGGAAGGTCTTCAACCGGATCCACGTCGATGACGCCGCAGCCGCCCTCGAGGCGGCCATCTTCGATCCCGAACTCGAGCGTGGGGCCCCTTCCGCGGGTCGGGTGTTCAACGTCGCCGACGGCCACCCGGCGAGCAGCGCCGAGGTCCTGACCCACGCCGCCGAGCTCCTCAGGGTCGCCGCCCCGCCCGAGGTCGAGTTTGAACACGCCGAGATGTCTCCCATGGCGCGGAGCTTCTGGCGCTGCGACGTCCGCGTCGACAACGCTAGGCTCCTGGCGCTGCTCGGCCGCGCCGACACTGCCCTTCGCTACCCAGACTACCGCGCCGGCCTCGCCCAATGTCTAGAGCGGCGGTCGCTTTGAACTCACCCTTCAAAGCGACCGCCGCTCGACTCTCGAGACTGCTCAGACGCCAGCGACCGCGAAGGCCCCGACCCCGATCACCATGAACAAGATGACAGCGACGACCATGAGCACGCCGAGCCCGGTGATCACTGTGCTCGCTATCCCGAGCCCCCAGGCCCAGTTTGCCGCTGCGCAGGGGTGGTGGCCCATCGCCCGGTACTTCCCGCGGATCTGAGCCCCGAAGTACCAACCGAGCGGGCCCGCGATCCATCCAAAGCCGATCCAAAACCCCGCCGCGACGATCATCAGCCACAAGTTCGCGTCGTCGCTGAGCTTCTCCAACTCCCGTGCGTGGGGCGGCAGGTTCGAGGCCGCGTACGCGTATTGGGGCTGACCTGGGTAGGGCTCCCCGTATTGGGGCTGCCCGGGCCCGCCAGCCGGACCGGCTTGGGAACCGCCAGCCGGACCGGCTTGGGAACCGCCAGCCGGACCGGCTTGGGGACCGCCAGCGGCGGTCTGTCCGTACTGGGGCGGCGGCTGAAATCCCGACTGTGGCCCCGGGCCGTAGCCCCCTGGATTCCCGTGATTGTCCGGGTTTCCGTAGTAGTTGCCGGGTGTGCTCGACTGTCCGTTGCCTGGCTGCTGCATTTCGATGATCTCCAAACCGCGCGGCGACACGTCGATTCCGATTGATTCTACGCCCTACCGCCGTCGGGCGCTGTGATTCCATGCCCTCGACGCTGTGGGGCCTCACACCGGGCACACAGCTCCCGATCGAGCCGGCTTGCGATCCACTCATCCGCCAGATGTCCACACCTCGTCATCGCCATCGTCATCGCCATCGCCACTCGATGGCCTCGGCGCGCGGCATCGCCCTCACCCCACTCGGTTGTGCGCAGGCCACCGACTCCAGCCCCGACGCCGATCCCAAAGACCAAAAGCACAATGACAAGCGGAGCGAGGCCGGGCCCTCCGAAGCCGCTCCCGCAGCGCGCGCGAGTGCGTCCCCATCGCACCAGGAGTCCGAGCCCTGGCCGAAGCCCGACCAGAGGAGCGACGCTCCAAACCAGCCTGCTGCGCTCGCCTCCTCATCGCGTCTGTCTTCGCGTGCTCCTCGCTGGCTGGATTGGGCCTGTGAAACGACGCACTTCGCCAACGGGTCGCTGCGAGCTGAGCGCGTGGCCGAGCAGACCCGCCGGGTCGACCTGGGGGCAGGCTCGGCGATCGCTGGCGGGGCCTCTGCGCTCTTGTTCATGGGCGCGGGCATCACGACAATAGCGCTTGGACGTCGGCGTGAGCGCCTGCGCCTGGATGTGCTCCTCGATGGACAAGCCTGGCTTGCGCCCACCCCGTGGTTATTGCGGGATGGTGACGGGGCGAGCGAGAGCTCGCGCGATCTCAGACTCGACCTATGAACATTGAGCACGGGGTCACAATTGGCGGATCGAGAGAAGGTCTATTTTAGGTGATGTGATTTTTAGTCGAAATATGCATTGTGCACTTGACCTAGGTGGGCATGCGCTGCCAGAAGGCATCGCAATGCGTCGCATCATCACGACCCTTCCGCTCGCGCTCCTCCTTGTCAGCCTTCCCTTCGTGTCGGGCTGCGAGAAAAAAGACAAAGAGACGGCCACCCCCGAGGACGGGACCGACGCTGAGGCCGACGTGGATCCCGTCGAGGCGCTCAAGGCGACTCCTGACCGCATCAAGGCCGAGATCGATATGGTCCTCCAGCCCATCGACGAGGCCGAGGCGCTCATGGCCGAGCTCGAGACGATGCCGGAGCGGTACAACATCAGCGCCGCAGACTTCAAGGGCCTGGTCCAGGCCAGCTTCGACAGCGAGACCGGGACGGTCGAAATCAGCGCAGACCTGGGTATCGCCGCCGACGCCCAGGCCGATCTCTTGGCTCAGCTGACGGCCCTGCGTGAGCTCAAAATGAAGCTCGCGGCGACCCCCGAGACCGTCAAGGTCGCGGCCGAGAACATCGCGACGATCGGTGTCGAGACCATCGGGCTGGCCACCAAGACCGCCGCCAGCCTCCAGGCCAAGGCCAAGGTCGCCATCGGCAACAAAAAGGCCGAGGTCGAGGCTCAGCTTCAAGAGGTGCTGGGCCTCAAGGATCAACTCATGACCGAGCTCGAGGCTGCCAAGTCCGAAGTCACCGAGCTCCCCGCGCGTGCGGCCGAGGTCGGAGCGAAGTTCAGCGCGAGCTTCGCCGCGAGCGCGACCGCCGGCTGAGCTCCGAGCGTTCTTTCATCCTTCGTCTGACTGGAGCCCGTGACATCGTCACGGGCTCTTTTGGTGGTTGCTCGAAGGGCACGGCCGGGCCGCCGGCTAGGCTAGACTCCCTGGGCGCCATGAGTGAAGAGACGATCTTCGACAAGATTCTCGACGGGCGGCTGCCCTGCCACAAAGTCTATGAAGACGGGCAGGTCCTGGCCTTCCTGGACATCGCGCCCCTGTCCCCGGGTCACACGCTGGTGATCCCCAAGCAGCGGCGGGCTCTCCTCCATGAACTCGACGACGACGTCGCGGCCGCGATCGGACGGGTGCTCCCACGCATCGCCCGGGCGGTGATGGCCGCGACCGGTGCCGAGGCCTACAACGTGCTGCAAAACAACGGTGCCGCCGCGCACCAGGTGGTGCACCACGTTCATTTTCACATCATCCCGAACATCGGCGGGCGGGGCCTGGGCATCGGGTGGAAACCTGGAGCCCTCGGGCAGGTCGAGACCACGCTCGCGCTCATGCGCACGCTCCTGGCCGACGAGCAGGGCGAGGCCCCTCCAGGCCCTCCAGACACCTGAGCCCTCGACACCGCCTGGAGGCAGCGCCCTGTCGACCGACCTCCCAGGTTTGACCGGCCCCATGTGCGCAGCTATCGTCTCGCGCCATGATCCGCCTGCGCGGCGTTCGCAAGAACTACATCACCAACAAGGTGGTCAACGAGGTCCTCAAGGGGGTCGATCTCGACATCGAGGAGGGGGAGTTCGTGGCCATCGTAGGCCGCTCGGGCTCGGGCAAGACCACCTTACTCAACATCGTCGGTGCCCTCGACAGCCACTACGAGGGCACGGTCGAGGTCGATGGTAGGCGACTCGACACCCTCAACGACACCCAGATCAGCGACTACCGAAACCGCAACATCGGGTTCATCTTTCAGGGCTTCCACCTGCTCGAGCACTTGACCTGCATCGAGAACATCACCCTGCCGGCCATGTTTTCGCGGGGAAAAAACGCCCTCGACACGGAGCAGGCCATGGCCCGAGCCAAGTCCGTGCTCGCCGAGGTCGAACTCTCGGAGAAGGCCGACGCCCTCCCCAACACCCTCTCCGGTGGTCAAAAACAGCGCATCGCCATCGCCCGTGCGCTCTTCAACCAGCCCCGGCTGATGATCTGTGACGAGCCCACCGGCAACCTCGACACCACCACCGCCCATGCGATCCTCGAACTGTTTCGCAAACTCAACCGGGACCAGGGCATCACCTTGGTGATCGTCACCCACGACGAAATGATCTCGGACGCCTGCGAGCGCGTGGTCCACATCGAAGATGGGCGCATGCTCGACGGCGCTGGGGAGCACGGCGCCCAGGTGGCCGCGCCAGATTCTGAATCTGATCCGGACCCTGATCCAGAACCTGATCCTGACCCGGGCCCGAGCTCCGGCTCCAAGGACCTCGAGGAGGCCGCATCGTGAGGTCCACAGGCCTGCTCAGCATCGCGTTCGACGATCTCAAGCGCAACCGCACCCACTTTTTGATGGCCTCGGTGGGCATCATCGTGGGCATCGCGGCGTTCACGTTTTTTCTGGCCCTCGGCAGCGGCGTCCGCAAGGTCGTGCTCGGCAAGATCTTCCCGCTCGACAAGATCGAGGTCGTGCCCAAGAGCTTCGACATCGACATCAGCGTGCTCCGGGTCCCCCTGGCCAGCGAGATCCTCGACCAAGACAAGATCGACGCCCTCGAGGCCATCCCCAGCGTCGAGGCCGTCTACCCGAAGATGAAGCTGACCATCCCGTCCATGGTCTGGGGCGGCCAGAAGCTGTTCGGCAACAACCTCCGCGCCGAGCTGATCGCCGATGGGGTCGAGCCGGCCCTGGTCGCCGACGACATCGATCGAGACTGGACCTTCAAGGACTTCGAGGATGGCGTCGAGGGCTTCGACGGCTGGCAGAGCCTACCCGTAGCGACCCCCTGCGAGACCAGTGAGCAGTGCGTCGAGACCCACGGGCCCAACACCTACTGTTGGGGCGAGTCCGAGCTCCAGAGCTGGCAGACCAAGGTCGAGCGGGCCAAGAAGCGAAAAAAATCGCCGCCCCCCAAGCCGGATGTACAGCCCCTGTGCCGCAACTACATCCCGATCATCGTCTCCAACCACCTCGTCGAGCTCTACAACGGCTCCCTGCGCCGGGCCCACAACTTCCCGAAGATCAACCCGGACTCGGCCGTCGGCTTCACCTTTGAGCTGACCTTCGGCAAGTCCATGGTCCAGGCCTCGGCCAAAGACCGGATCTTCAACGCCAAAGGCATCTTGGTGGGGTTCTCGGACACGGCGATCAACCTCGGCATGACCATGCCCGTGGGCTACATCCGCCGCCTCAACGTGGAGTTCGGCGAAGAGAAGCTCGCCACCACCTACCACTCGGCGGTGCTCAAGATCCGCTCGAAGGACGACGTGGCCGCCGTGGCTGCCGCGGTTCAGAAGCTCCAGCTCGACGTCACCGACTCGGGCGCAGAGCAGGCCGCCCTGCTGATCACCATCTTCATGATGGTGTTCGGCTTCGTCAGCGTGGTGATCGTCGGGATCGCGGCCATCAACATCATGCATGTGTTCTTCATGCTGATCTACGAGCGACAGCGCGAGATCGGCATCATGCGGGCTGTGGGCGCGAGCCGCCGAGACATCCGGCGAATCATCCTAGGCGAAGCGGCGATCGTGGGTGCGCTGGCCGGCTCGGTCGGGGTCGTCCTCGCTATTGGATCAGGGCGCTTCTTCGACTGGATCTCGGCGAGCTACATCCCCGACTTCCCCTACAAGCCCCACACCTACTTCGAGTTCCACCCGCTCTTGCTGCTGGCGGCGTTCCTGTTTGCGATCGGGTTTTGTGTGATCGGGGCGTTTTTCCCGGCCCAGCGAGCCGCCCGCACCGATCCGGCGCGCGTGCTCACCGGCCAGTAGTCGGCCGTCAGCTGTCGACCGCGAACTCCATGCCCGCGGCCTGCAGGCGCTCGATGAGCGCGTGGCCCAGGGCCGAGGCGGGTGTCAACACGCCTCCTCGCAGGGGCAGCTCATCCCGATCCTCGACCACAGTGATCGCCGCTTCGGCGATCATTTTTGCGGTCTCCGTATAGCCGGGGTCCCCCCCGCTGACGTGGGTCCGAACCTCGGCCCCACCTCCTCGGCCGACAAACTCGAGCCGGAACCAGTGTTTGGCCCGGGCCTCCTCCGAGGGCCCTTCGCCCTGCTTCTTGATCCCCGCCAGCAGCTTGCGTGTGGGTTTGAAGCGGGTCCCGAGATAGAGGCCGCCGACGAATCCAATCAGCCCTGCGACCTGGGTCCAGCTCTTCAGGGACAGGTAGTGGTGATAACGCAGCGCCCCGCCGTAGGACTCCCCCGCCAGGGCCGCGCTCCGGCGGACGACCTGCGGGTCGATGATCGGCATGGGTACCGCCCAGCGACCGGTGGCCGCGACCCGATGGATCTTGGGTCCGACCTGGCCGCCCCCACTTCGACCGCCCCCACTTCGATCGCCCCCGCGACCGCGACCGCCGTGCATGCCCGCGAGCGCATCGATCATCGAGGCCCAGGTTCCGCCCGAGGCGTCGCCCTTGGCGCGGACGTAGGCGTCGATGGTCTGGGGCTGGCCCTCGGGGAGCTGGGCCGCCGTGAACAGGGCCCCGAGGTCCGCCGGAATGCTGTCGAAGCCACAGCAGGGGATCACCATGACCTCGCGGGCCTCGGCGCGCGCGTGGTAGCGCCCGATGATCTCGCGCCACCAGTCCGGCTCGCCGGTGAGGTCCAAGTAGTGGGTCCCGGTCTCGATGCACGCCGCCACCAGCGGCTCACCAAACTGGGCGTAGGGGCCGACCGTGGTGATGAGCACCCGGGCTTGGGCGCTCATGGCCCGCAGCGACTCGGCGTCATCGCTGCTCGCGCTGATCATCCCGAGCTCTCCGAGATGCGGATCGATGCGCTCGAGCTTGCGGCGCAACTGGTCGAGCTTTTCGGCATTGCGGCCCGCCACGGCCCAGCGCAAGGGTGAATCGGCCAGGCGGGTAGCCAGGTACTCGGCCACGAGTCCCCCCGTGAATCCGGTGGCACCATAGAGAACGAGGTCGTAGGGGCGCTCGGCCGACATGGACAGAGGGTAACAAAACACGGTTCGCCGCCGACACCGCGGAAGCTGGCGCGCTCATGCAATCCACCTGGGCCGTCCCGAATTGGCACTCCATAGCGTGAATGCTTTCTCACGCCGCTTCAGCGTGCGACCATTCGTTCAATGGCTCGCCGCTCGCTCGCTCGCAACCGCTTCATGCTGTCCGCTGTGCTCAGCTTGGGCCTCACCACTGCATGTTCGGAGGGTGAGCCACCCGACACTTTTCGAGGCGACTACAACTCCCTCGCAGCGGTCCCCGCCCCCTTGGCCGGGGCCTACTGCGAGATCAACGTGGAGGGGGTGGGCACCATCCCCATGGAGACCGACTACCTCCCCCACGTCGTGGCCTGCGAGAACGGGGGCGCCGACTTCGAGGCCCTCAAGGCTCAGGCGATCGCCGCGCGATCGGTCGCCTATTACTACATGGCCAAAAACGGCAGCGTCTGCGACAGCCAGGGCTGCCAGGTCTACAGCTGCGGGAACCAGCCCGACGAAGAGGTCTACCAGGCCGTCGCCGAGACCAGCGGCCTCTACCTCCACTACAACGACACGCTGACCTACGCCTTCTACGTGGCCGGGGACAACCAGACCTCGCCGCCCTCGTGTGTGGGGGTCAGCGGGGGCACGGAGCAGTTCGTCACCTACAACGAGGGGCTGAGCGGGGACAGCGTCGAGCAGACCAGCCTGGGCTGGATCTTCGAACCGGGCGAGTTCGGCTTTGGTCAAAACCGGGGCTGCATGTCCCAGTGGGGCGCGCGCTGCCTCGAGAACAACAACAGCTACGACGCCACCGACATCCTGCGTTTCTTCTACGGCGCCGACACGATCATCGAGCAGGCCCAGGGCGAGTGCATCGAAGACATCGGGGGGGATGGCGAC
>Ga0256845_1000252_pt1 | contig 50947 bp, 29 predicted proteins | sample RiftiametaG_FD_189101 | JGI IMG/M metagenome (GOLD analysis project Ga0256845, IMG submission 189101) | Tube worm associated microbial communities from hydrothermal vent at the East Pacific Rise, Pacific Ocean - Riftia | ecosystem: Host-associated > Annelida > Integument > Unclassified ...
GAATTTGTATAACTAATTTAGCTTTTCAAGTATATGTATAGCTATTTTAGTGTTATAAATATATGGTGTATAGTTATTTTAGTCTTTTGTTAAATAATTGTATAGTTAATTCAGGACGTTACAATCTTATCAATGGTTTTTAAATGGAGATACCATTTCAGGTGCTACTAGTCAAACTTATGCGTATTCAAGTAATGGTAATTATTCGATTAGTGTTGTTGATTCAACGGGGTGTTATGATTCAGATAGTCTAATAGAGTCTTGTTTAAATGAACTTTGGTTTGAGGATACTTTGGTGTATTATACTAATAATATTGTTGGTACAGGTCAATACGTTTCTTATGAATGGATGCTGAATGGTAATAGCATTCCGGGAGCAACTAATCAAACTTATAATTATACTCAAAATGGGCAATATTCTATAATAGTTACGGACTCTAATAACTGTTCAAATGAATTATTTTTATCAGAAACTTGTCTGAATCAAGATTATTTTATAGTTCCAGTAATTTCCCAAGTAAATAATATGCTATCTGTACCATCTGTCTATGCTGAGTATCAGTGGTATTTGGATGATGTTATGATTCCTGGTGCTATAAACCAATTATTTGTTTTTACTCAATACGGAAACTATACAGTAAGTATAATGGATAATGCGGGTTGTAGTGATACTAGTCTCGCTTATTTAGTTGATGGTGTTGGTTTTTCAACTAATGAAAATAATAAAGTTAGTGTGTATCCAAATCCTGTATCAAGTGAATTAACAATTAGTAATTTATATTCTAAAGAATTAATTGAGATTGTAATTTATGACTTAAATGGGAGGGTTTGTAAGAGATTCAATTTAATTCCTAATACAATCAATAGATATAAGGTTAATATGAATGATTTGAAGAATGGTGTTTATTATATTAGTGTTGATGATAGTGTAGTAGAGGATTACATTAAGATTGTAAAATTGTAAAAAAAGCTACTCAATTTTGAGTAGCTTTTTTTGTTTTTATCCGTGCCTTTATGCTGTTAATTTTTCATAATTCAAGACTATAATATCTCTAAAAGATTTGAATAAATTGATTGAAATAAAGTTTAACTGTATCTTTGTATTACTAATTTACAAACTTAAATAAAATAACAAATGAATAATTTCGAATTCAAGAATCCAACAAAAATCATTTTTGGTAAAGACCAATACGAAAAATTATCAAAAGAAATTCCAGCTAACTCAAAAGTACTTTTACTATTTGGTGGCGGAAGTATTAAGAAGAATGGCGTTTATGAAAACGTAATGAATGCCTTAACTGACTTTGAAGTTGTTGAGTTTGGTGGTATTCCTCCAAACCCTGAGTATTCAGTTTTAAAAAAGGCCTTAGCCATAATCAAAGAAGAAAAGATTACGTTTTTATTAGCCGTAGGTGGAGGTTCTGTAATTGATGGAACTAAATTTTTATCGTCAGCAGCGCTATTTGAAGGTGATGAACCGTGGGATATATTAGAAAAAGGAATTCCTACGCTTAAAGGTATGCCTTTCGGTACAGTATTGACACTTCCTGCTACTGGATCAGAAATGAATTCGGGCGCAGTAATTACAAGAGCAGATACAAAAGAAAAAAGAGGAATGGGTGGCGCAGGTTTGTTCCCTCAATTTTCTTTATTAGACCCAACAGTTGTGGCGTCTATTCCGGAGCGACAAATCGCAAATGGATTGGCTGATTCATTTACGCATGTATTAGAACAATATATGACGTATCCTATTGGCGCAATTTTACAAGATCGTTTTTCAGAAAGTATTTTACAGTCTATCATTGAAGTGGCACCAGCTATCATGAAAGATACAACTGATTACAAAGCAGCATCCAATTTTATGTGGAATTGTACAATGGCATTGAATGGTTTAATTCAAAAAGGCGTACCTACTGATTGGGCTATTCATGCAATCGGTCATGAATTAACTGCGTTGTATGGTATTGATCATGCAAGAACATTGGCTATCTTAACTGAAAGTCATTATACGTATAACTTTGATACTAAAAAAGAAAAATTAGCACAGTATGCTGAACGTGTTTGGAATGTAACAGAAGGAACATTGGAAGAGAAAGCGAGAATTGGTATTACGAAAACAACTGAGTTTTTTCATTCTTTAGGTATCAAAACAAAATTATCAGATTATACTGAGGACTATAAATCTACGGCTAGTTTAATTGCTGAAAGATTCGAAACAAGAGGATGGGTAGCGTTAGGAGAGCACAAAACTATGACACCAGAAGCGGTACAAAAGGTAGTCGAAATGGCATATTAAATGTTTGATAAATACTTAAAAATTTAAAAAGCCCCTAATAAATTTATTTATTAGGGGCTTTTTAATTATTAAGAATAGTTTAATCTTTAGTAATATACATCTTCTTAACTATATACTCATCATTAATATATTTAACTTTCACAAAGTATATTCCTGTAGATATGTCATCAAGACTAATTAATTTAGTGTTGATCATACTATTGTCATTTTGGAAATGATAAACTTCTTCACCTAAAGAGTTTGTAATTGCAATATTGTCTATACTAATAGAGCTATTGTTTGTAATATGCATTTCTCCAAAATTAGGGTTAGGGTAAATGTTAAAGTCAGTTTCGTTAGACGCTAAACCTAAAGATTCTAAATGTATTGTTTCTGTTGTTGATGAATAACAGCCATCTATATTAGTTACATTTAAGGTTACGGTATACTGTCCAGGAGCTGTGTAAGTATTTGTAGGTGACTGTAAGTTGGATGTGTTTCCATCTCCAAATGACCATTGCCAAGTTATTGCACCCGGTGCGTCAGCATGAAACAGGATAGATTGATTATCTAGTAAAGGTGATAATATTTGAATCGAACTATTAACTAAGTCATAATAAGTTACAGACGTTGTATAGTCATCAGAACCATAAGCATTTGTTACCGTTAACGTCACAGTGTATGTACCTGGGTTTGAATAAATATGTGATGGGCTTTGTGCTATTGAAGTTGTTCCATCTCCAAAGTTCCATAACCATGAAGTTGGAGAGTCTGTTGATAAATCTGTAAATTGAACAATTCCTTGACATGGGTTTAATAAACTGATTGAAGCATTAGCTACAGGTGGAGTATTGTCAGATTGAATAGTTATACTGTAATCTTCAAATTCACCAAAAGATAAATCAGCACATGGGGTGGGAGAAGTATAGTTATAAAGTCCAGAAGCTACCCTCATTCTAAGTGCTACATTCAATACCGCTGTCGAGGGGACATTCACAATACCAATATGTGGAGAGTTAGAGGCAGTTGAAGTAAAAAGAAGTTCATTTGCTGTAAAAACACCATTATTATCCAAATCAATCCATAATTTCACATTTTTTGGAAGTGAATTGTTTGTCATAACTTCTAAAATATAATCTGTATTATAATCTAATATGGTCGAACTTGTACAACTGAAATCTTGATATCCCAAACTGCTTGTATTTGAACTATTGTTAATTGTATTTAATGAAACGTTTGTAATTCCATATTGTGACGAACCTGATGTTGTACCTGGTATACAAGCCAGTGTTGGACCGGTAACATCTGTAATTACAACTGTTTCTGTAGATGTATCACAAGAGGTAGCATTACAAGCGATAAGTTCTACAGTATAACTACCAGCTGTGGTATAAACATGAGTTGGATTTTGTAGTGTTGATGTTCCACCATCTCCAAAGTTCCATTGCCAAGAGGTCGGCGAATTAAATGTAGAATCTGTGAACACAACTTGACCGTTACAATCACTTACTAAGTCATAAATGAAATTAGTACAAGGGTCATTTGAAATAATGAGCGTAAAAGGTACTATAAGTTCAGGGCTCAAAGGATCATTCGAAAATATAGTAATAGGAGAATCATAGGTGCCTCCTGATAGACCAGAAGTTCCAATTGCTATAGTTACCAATGTTGAATCACCTCCAGTTGTACTGGCTGAACTCGGTGTAGCGCTGTATGACATAGATTGTAAAATATCTACTTCATCAATTGACCAATTGTCATATCCTGAACCGGAAAACGAAGGTTGGATCCATCTTAACTGCGTATTAGTTGTTTGCGCTGCTAACGGAAGAGTTTCTTGTATGGCAGTAAAGTTTGAATATAAGTTGGTATTATAAGAATTTATTAAAATCCATGTGAGACCATTATTTATAGAGTATTGTAGGTTTACCTGGTCGCCCGAATCTGCATTTTCACATGGTGATGAACCACTACCATATTTAAGATAGAATGTAATATCTCCGCCTACTGAAGTATTTAAACCAACAGTTGTTGCGGCTCTAGTAGATCCATTAAAATATAATGCATTCGCGCCACTTGCTGTTCCACAAGTATTTCCAGATACCCCTCCGATAATAGTAGACCAAAGCGAACTATTAGTTCCTGAATTAAAATCATCAGAAATGTTAGTTGTTGTGAGTAGATTCCAGTCCAGAGATCCACCACCTTGATTATATATTGTTAGAGGAATAAATACAGAATCTTGACAAGATGCAACTGTAATATTTAATGCCGTTGGATCTGTTACAATTACTGGAGCTATCGTTGCATCTCCTGTTAAACAAATTAAGGTATCACTAACAGAATTAGTAAGAGTTAAGTAAGAATTAAAGTTTCCTGTACTTGTCGGTGAAAATGTAGTAACGATTTGAATGGAATCACCTGGTAAAATTGAGGCGGTAGTTAAATTAGTAGTATACTCTGTTATACCAGAAGTTATATTAGTTATAAATAGAGTGTCGCAACCCTGATTATATACCATTAATGAGTCCATAGAAGTAGTATTCTCCATAATTGTCCCAAAATTCAAACAACTATCTGAAATAGCTAATTCTGCCATTCCAATTACTGTGAATTGTACTGGAAGTGTGTCTAATAAATTCAAAGGGTCATTAGAATTAAACAAAATGGTCGAATTATAAGTCCCTGAATTTAATCCGTCAGCGTATAATGTAACATCAAAAATAAGTGAATCACCAATAGGAACAGATAAAGTGTCAATAGAGGTGGTTATCCATTCTGGACTTAATTGATTTCCTATTTGAATATCATCATAATATCCAGGGTATGTATTGTCATAATTAAATAGCCCAATAGCTGAGATGTTACTAATATTATAATTAAATGTTTTGTTGGCAACTTGTAGTATACCATCAATGAATAAATCATAGGTATGCGTTACATAGTTAATATTTTTAAATTCAAAATGAGTCCAATCGTTAACAATGGTATAATAAGAATTGAACGACCCATCTATAACATAGACATTTGAATTACTATGATAAATTGCAGCGAGCGCATTCACTTGTCCTGTAGTTCCTACATAACAGTAATTACTAGTTCCTGAAATAGCATCTGACTTAAGTTTAATTGAAAAGTAATCAATTGTATCTGGTGTAAATGTATATTGTAAACCACTTGTTGTTGAGCCTAAAATGGATAATGATTTAGAACCAGAGCCTGGGTTGGTTGATATGACAGAGTAGGTATTACCTGTACTTTGAACAGTCCAATTATTATAAGTACCATCTTCAAATCCATCAAAAAAGTAATTAGAATTTCCGGTGTTTATAGCATTATTTAATACCGTTGAATTCAGAATGCCTTGACCAGTATTGTATACTGTAACTGGAATAACTAAAGAATCACTACAGCTAAAAATAGTATCATTTATAAAAACTGGATCAAAAGAAATAACTGGCGCACCTGTTCCTGTTCCCATTAAACAAATTGTTGTATCACTATCAGAGTTAGAAATGGTTAAAAAAGAATTAAAAGTACCAATACTGGTAGGTGAAAAGATAGTGACTAGTTGAAGTGAGTCTCCTGGTAGAATTGCTGCAGTTATTAGGTTAGTCGTATATTCTGATAGGCCAGACGCTATGTCAGTAATAAACAAAGTATCGCATCCTAGATTGTATAGCATTAATGAATCGAAAGCCAATGTGTTTTCCATAAGTGACCCAAAATTTAAACAACTATCTGAAATTGCTAAGTCCGGAGTTCCAATTATGGTTAATTGTACTGGAAGTGTGTCTAATAAATTCAAAGGATCATTAGAATTAAAAAAGATACTTGAATTATAAATCCCTGAATTTAATCCTGTACTGTAAAGTGTAACATCAAATGTAATTGAATCATTAACAGGAACTGTTAGAGTATCAGTAGAAGTCATAATCCATTCTGGATTTAATTGATGTCCGATTTGAATGTCATCATAATAACCAGGATAAGTATAGTCATAGTTGAAAATTTTAACTGATGACATATTATCAGTATAGTTTGATTCAAATGGTTTATTGGCCTGTTGAAGCGTTCCATCTATATATAAATCATAAGTATGAGTGGTATAGTTAATGTTTTTAAATTCAAAATGTGTCCATGTATTTGTTACAGTATAAAAATAGTTTGTAGTACCATTTACAATATATGAATTAGCTCCAGTATGATAAATAGCCGCAATACCATTATAATTGGAAGTGTTACCTATATAACAAAAATTACTACTTCCATAAGTATCATCAGATTTTAATTTAACTGAAAAATAGTTAATTGTATCTGGTGTAAATGTATATTGGAGACCAGATGTGGAAGAACCTGAAATTGATAATGCTTTGTTACCAGAAGCTGGATTAGTAGAGATAACATTATAAGTATTACTATTATTCTGAACGGTCCAATTATCATAAGTACCATCCTCAAACCCATCAAAAAAGTAATTTGAACTACCAGTATTTGTGGCATTAAATAGCACGCTTGAATTTAATATGCCTTGACCTGTATTGTATACTGTAACTGGGATTACTAATGAGTCATTACAACTGAAAATAGTGTCATTAATAAGAAGTGGATTAAATGAAATGATCGGAGCACCTATTCCAATACCAGTAATACAAAAAGTGGTGTCATTATTTGAATTATAAATAGAGATCGAATCAGTATAAGTTCCAATGGCTGTTGGTGAAAATGACACAACAATATCAAAACTGCTAAATGGCGGTATATTAAATAGTGTCGTGTCTAATGTCCAATCTGAGTTTGTAGGAACAAGATCAGTAATATAAAGTGTATCACAACCATCATTGTGTAAAGTTAAGGTGTCAATATTTGTAACACCATTCATAGCTGTTCCTAAATCTAAACACCCGCTTTGGAATGAAAGTTCTGCTTGGCCATTTACTGTAAAAGAAATAGGAATTAATAGCGGACTATTTGTTATATCATTTGATTCTATACTCAAAGTGTCATAATATGTACCAGCAAATAAATTAGAGGCATCTAAAGTTAAATTAACAATAGAACTATCTCCTGCAATAAGAGTGTCTGAGAGTTGAGATATGTTTATCCAATCAGAATAGTCACTAATACCGGCCCATTGAACAGCATTGCCTATAAATTGAGACGCATTTGAATTCGTACTAAAATAATCAAACCCTAATAAGATAACTTTACCACTACCAACTTCTCTGTATGTTACTACAGGGTTAGAATTATAAGTGGCTATTGTTACGGCATCAGGATTTGTAATTGTGTAGTAATAGGTCGCATTTGATGCAGATAAAGGCATAGTAATTAAGTTAGCTAATGGATGTAAAGCATCAATTAAAGTCAAACCTCCAGAATTAGTGCTACTCACAACAGATCCTGAAAATAATCCTGTATTAAATATGCAATTAGCATTTGAACCTCCAGTACCACAAAAAATGACAGACCCTCCATTAGTAACGAAATCTTGAAGAATTGTAGCAAATCCAGTAAAAACAGAGGGTGAACCATTTTCTTGTTCTGGAACAAGAAAAACATCTTGGCCTTGCAATGCTGTTTCTAAAGCACTAGCAGAAACTGTATTTATTTCAGTTAAATTATAATTTGTAAATGTTTGATTTATAGCTGATATGGTGTTTGGGTATTCTTGTGACTGATCTACACCATAGGTCAATACTAATAAATCAATTTGACCATTGGATTGAACTTGATTCCCTAAAATATCATAAATTAAATCCCCAGACCCAGTATTATATATGGTAAGTGGTACAACGATTGAGTCTCCACAGCTTACTGATGCAATAATAGGATTTGGTATAGCACTAATAATTGGTGCTGATTGTACAGATATAGATTGAATTAATGTATCGGTAGAAAAACAATTATCTGTTATAAGCGTGATAAAATAAGTACCTGGGCTAGTATATATGTGTGAAGGATTTTGAACCGTAGAACTACTTCCGTCTCCAAAGTTCCAAGACCAAATTCCAGGATAATTTGTAGATAAATCTGTAAATTGAACTGGAGAATTTAACGGAGGGTTTACATTAGAGATAGAGTAATTTGCGATTGGAGGTGAGTTTGTAATTGTCGATATCCATTCCGCATCAAAACCTGAATAATTACTGCCACTATTAGAATGAAATACAAGATACATATTTCCTGAAGTTGCTATAATCGGAGCTGTGGGTGTTGTTGTGATATATGTATAATTTCCGATCAGTGTTCCTGTTGCGTCAACACCATCATAAACTTTTAAATAATCATAAGAAGTTGGACTATAAAAGCTATTAAAATTAAGCGTGATGTCAATTGCACAACCTGGGCTTATTAAAAATGAACAATCTTCATTATTTCCATAGTTCCCGGTAGATCCTCCTGAATCAAACAATTGACCTGCTATTGCTTGAGTAGTGTCTGTCCCACCACACATATTATATTCATTAATTACATTAATGTAAGTTAGTTTAATTAATGAATCAGAACCATAGCTATTTGTACTTACTAATTTTATTGGGTAAACACCAGTTGTATTATAAGTAACAACTGGGTTTTGAGTCGTTGAAGAGGTTACGACTGCCCCCATAAATGTCCAGTTCCAAGATGTAGGTAGATTTTGAGAAAGGTCAGTTAAGTTAATTACTTGTCCAACATTTACAACAGTGTCATCTGCTATGAAATCAACCAATGGAGGATTAACGTTTGCAAGAATGGTAACAGAATAATCTTCATATTGACCATAAGTAGCATCTGTACATGCGTTTAGAAAATTGATACCATTATGGTCTGAAACTACTCTCATACGTAATGAAGTATTAAGCACTGCTCCATCTGAAATCATAATATTACTTGAGTGAAATTGTAGTAAATTATCAGAATTTAAAACATGTTCATTGGTCATATTAAATTGACCATCATTGTTGTAATCAATCCAAACATCAACATTTTCGGTATAACCCGTTCCTGTCGTAATACTAATTGGATATAAAACTCCTTCAGTAATAGAAGTTGAATGTGAGCAAGTATAATCTTGGTAACCATCTATACCGCCAGAAGTTGTGTTATCAATAGTGTTAAATGTAAAATTGAAAATCCCCATTCCTAAAGTACCTGGACTTGTAGATATAGGAGCACAAGTTGCTGAAATCGGTCCTCCTCCATTTGTAACTGTTATATAGTCAGTTATAGTTAGTGTGTCATTTGTTCCACAAGCTGAGGAACCAGTTACATTAAGGGATACAGTGTACACTCCAGCTGATGTGTATGTATATGTAGGACTTGTAACTGTACTAGTTGATCCATCTCCAAAATTCCAAACATAAGAACTTCCATTTAAACTGTTATTAGTAAATGAGACTATGGCTGGTACAATACAACTATAAGTAATGTCAGCGGTAAAATCTGAAATTACGGCATTTGAATATACGGCGCCAACTCCTACGGCATGCCATGCATTTGTTGTAGCTATTACTTCAGAACTACAACTACCATATAAATCGATTGCCGCTTGAATAGCATAAAATCTGGCATCCGAATATTGAGAATTAGGAGTTAAATAAGTTGTCAGGTTTCTATAAGCAATATCAGCTGCTATAGTTAAACCTTGAGCATTCACTGTAAAAGCATTACCTATGTCGTTAGTACCAGACCCACCGTTTGCTAATAGGTAATACCAATAGTTTTGAACGCCTGAATTAGTATGTACTCCCCCATTATCAGAAGAACTTGTGTGCCAAAATGTTCCCAAATAAGTATCAGGATCGTTATAAGCATTTGGATTTAACATACTTCTAAAGGGGGTACCTGTAAGAGAAATTTCATCACCCATTAAATAATTTGCAGTTGATGGGTTTGCAGTAAAATCTATTGTTACTCCAAAAATATCACTAAATGATTCATTTAAAGCACCAGATTCATATGAATAGACTAAGCCTGCAGAATGTTCTGTGATTGCATGTGTAATTTCATGTCCAACTACATCTACACTTGTTAAAGGGGAGTATGTTGTTCCGTCACCATCACCATATGTCATTTGACTTCCATCCCAAAATGCATTTACATAATTACTACTATAATGAACATAACTGTTTATTACTGCACCACTATTATCATAAGAATTTAAACCAAAAATAGTATTAAAATAATCATACGTTTGTTCGGCGCCAAAGTGAGCGTCAAAAGCTGCATTATCTTGATTCAATGTAGAGGTCCAATCATTATCAGTATCAGTAAAATCTACTGCAGATGAATAAGAAGTAGAGGTGTTAAGATCATATGTGTTTATTCCATTTCCTCTGGCAATTTCTCTTAATCTATAAGTGCTATTGAAATAATCAGCTGTTATAGGCTGAGATCCGCTGTATAGTGTTGCTGCGGTTCCAACCACATCATTATGATGAATTCTATCTTTTTCTTGGATTATTTTCGCTGTGAAAACATCAATGTATGCAAATTTTCTTTTTAAAGGGACTTGAGAATAGACATCAGTTTTATAGGTTAAATGATAGTGTCCTTTACTATCTTTAATAATTACTTTTACAGGAGCAGAAACAAGATGGTCATTCCATTTGTTCTCGTTTTTTTGAATAGAGTTTTTAGCAATTTCAATAGCTTGTTGTGGGGTCAATGTCCCTCCAGATGTTTGGATATTTATGTTTGAATAATATTCTCCATTAACTGAAACTACAAAATTATTTTTGACGTGAATATAATATACTCCATCTTCAATCTCAAATCCATTATTTGTTTGTTTATATCTATAATGAGTGAAACCAAATTTGTCTCTTCGGGCGTCAATTAATTTAAATCCGTCTGAATTAGAGGTGTTTAAAATAGTTTTCAGCCAACCTAAACTTTCATTTGCAGAAAGTTTATATGTTTCCTTTAATCGTACAAATTTTATGACACCAGTATTATCATCAGTTAATACATTAGAACTTCCTGAGACTAACTTTTCGGCTGCGCCGTTTGAATATTCTTTTGCATTTGAGAAAAATGCAGCACATAATAATACAAGTAATAGTGTTCTTTTCATAGGTGTTTTATAATAAATGTGATGCAAATGTACTACAATTTACTTCAATGTGAATTTGTTAACGGTGCAAATTATGTTTTAATTTATCTGTTGAGGAGTAAATTAAATTCTTGGGCCTTAATATAGGATACAACTATCTTGGATCATAGAATATAGTTACTAGTTAAAGTATATATCTGTCTGGATATATAACTCTAAAATTTTAACGAATAATAAGTAGTGATTCATCATTTGTTAATAGTATCCTACAAACCATTTCTTTATTTTTATAGTGTAAGGAATTATCTTAAAAAGTCATATTTTCAGTATAAAGGTCTATCTTTACAGCAAATAATAATATAAACGTAATTACTTATATAACTATGGATTATTCTGAAGCGGAAAAAGTTAAAAAAAATGACATTTTAATTCATACTAGTGAAAAAGATGGAGCTCAAGAAGTGAAAGTACTAATTGTTCAAAAGTACGAACATAGTATTAGATTTAAAGTGGCTAATAAAAGTAATAATTGGGTACATACTGCCCATTCAAAACATTTTAGTTTTGTTGAGCGTAAGGTTAAACAAAATGTAATTGATGTTGCAGTTGTAAGTGAAACGATTGATTCTACTGAAGTAACTAGTTCGGAAGAAGAGTAGTTTATTTTTTAAAAGAGGGGAGAGAGTTTAAAGAATAAACTCAATTAAATATAATCACTTTTCTAGTTTTACTTACTGTTATATAGATGGTTATCAATCCCAAAACTTTTGGTTTTTACCGGAATAAATCTTCTATTTGTACCATATTGTTGTGACCAAATTTGATTGCTAGGTATATTAACTATAGGTACTTTATGTTAAGAGAAAACAAATCAGTACTATCTTTTTCAACTAGAATAAGATTAAAAATAGATCTATATATTTTTAATTACGCGTCTGGTGGTAAAACACTACTACTTATGTTAATTAATAATTTGAATAACAGGTAAGCAAATTTTTATTATTAACTTTACTGCCATGATAACGCCACTTTACAACCCTTTTAAAAATTTTGATTTTAGTCCACAGATTTGTTTCTTAACTGGTCAAAAGCTTCATTCTTTTAAAGAAGAGCAGATCTCTGTTTTTCCTGAATGGATTCTTGATAGGTACTCATTAAGGGATAAAACATTTAAAATGTTAGAAGGTAGTAGTCTTTGGTATAAAGATATGAGAATGCCTTGTTCTAAAGATGTTATTGAAAATGCAATACAACCTTTAGAAGAGGAAATAGAAAAAGCGTTTACCGCTGGATATGATGCGGTTAAAGAAATTCCGGAAGAACGCTTATTTCAATGGATGGCTAAGATAATGTATGGTGTGTTATATCAGGATATTAGTATAGAGAAAAGAAAACCTGTTGTAGATGGTAAAGAGTTTGTATTACCTTTATTCTTACAAGAAAGATTCGGTAAATTACATTCATTATTACAATCTTTAGTTTGTCCAATGGATTTAAATGGGTCCAAACTATGGAGTATCAAAGTATTTAAAATTAATATTTCTAAAGATGTATTTAATTATAAAGATGAAACAACTAATTTGAATTTCTCTTTAGGGATGAATGATTTCGGGATAGTTGCTTGTTTACAAGATAACGGTGCGGTAGCTAATGATCAACAAAGACTAACAGATATGTTTTCTGATAAAGTATTGCATCCTGTTCAGTTTCAGGAATTTAGTGCAAGGTTTATTTACGCGAATTATTTGTTAACTAGGTATGCTGAGTATACTATGCAGTCAACAGAAGAAAAAATGAGTATAGAGTCTGCTCCTTTGATTGGTACTGCCAACAAACCATTATTTAGTTATTGGGATGATGACATGTTTGCACAAGTGTTAGTTATCTATTGGAAGCCATGGGGGATTCAAAAAGACGACATTATTATGTTTGGTAATTCACCTATCAGTTATTTAGAGAATAATGATACTTATAAAGTTGTTGAGCCAGATTCAATTACACTTCCTTTTTAATATTAAATTTTTATTTTTAATAGGATTAATAAAGGTTTTAATTTATACTATACTTCCAAATATCTCTTGGCGATACCTTCCGTAATTTTTAAATTTCTTTTTTAGGAGTGGTTTCTAACGTGTTTGCTTGATTAAAAGAAGTTATTAATAACTTTTATTATATTTGTAGTCCTATGAAAAATTACCTACCTATTATTGTATTGCTAGTATTAATATCTTGTAAAAAGGATGCTGAAATTGTAGAACCTGTAATATTAAGCTTTAATGTGGGTAATTTAAGTGATATTACATTAACCAATCATGATTCTATTGCTCAAGGGTACTATTTAAATCAATTTCCATTTACAGATTATGTTTCAATTGATTTAGACGCTGATGGTATTAATGATCTTCAATTCTCAAGTGTTGAATATTTTCTCGATCATGCTTTTGATTTTAATAATCCTGAACATTATTCTATCAAAGTAGAACTATTAAATGAAGCATTCTCATTAGCCGAAATTGAAGGGTCAGAACAAATTTATGAACATTATAGTGAACCGACTTTTGACTTTGATGGGGTATGGCCTAGAAAAACGACAATCGTTAATTACGCTTGTAATGAATTGCCTAATGCATCTCTTATGACGACTCATTCTACAGTAAATTATTTAGATTTTAATAGTCCTATTACGCAACAATTAAGTTGGGATAATCATATTTCAGAGCTTATTATTAGAGAACCTAAGTTTGAAACTCTCTCTTATGAAGGTAATCAAGGGCCAATGGGAGGAGATTCATTGATAGGATTTCATAATATTGTTGATAGACACTGTCAATCTATGCCATTAAATACTCAGTATTATATTCCATTCAAAAAGACTATTGGAAGTCAATATAAATATGGATGGATTAAGATTGACATTACTGATAATAATAAGATAAGGATATTTGAATCAGCAATTCAGAACGATTTTAATTAACAGAAGTTAACTTTTTATAATAAATTAATCTAAAGATAGATTATTTTAATCCAAAAAAAAGCTGTATATTCAGTACATGATAAGACTTAAAACTACATCCGATTTTAGAGCTATGCTCTTACTTAATGAATTGAAAGAAAAAGAAATTTTTGCTAGAGTAGATAGCAATACAAATTCAGGACTGAGTGCCGGATTTGGTACCACTGGTATGGCACAAATTTTTGTGAATGAAGCCGATTTAGTTGAAGCGCAAGTTATTCTAGCGGCTTTTATGGACAGAATGGGTCAAGAGGAAGAATAATCGTAGGTGTGATCCATGACAAGAAATATTTCATGGGTATGGTTTTAAGTGAGTATTAATTATGTTCAAACTGATATTTAATACCAATTGAAGCAAACATTCCTCTCTTTAGATAGGAAAAACTACTTATGTTCTCTTGAATTTTTTCATGAGTCTCGACATTCGAAAAGACCTCTTCTCTGGTTCTTGAATGAATACCATAATTTACATTACCAAAAATAAATAAATTAGTATACAATTTAAATTCAGAACCTATTCCAACATAGATATTTGCACTATGACCCTTATAGTCAAGTTGTGCGTTAATTGGATCTTTCCCAAGATAAACACCAACTGATGTCGAAGGTTGGAGAGGATTGTAATACCATTGATGAGTATATTTGGTATAAACATATTCTACTCTAAACTCACCAAATACTTTTATTTTTTCTTTGGAATAAAAATTATAATGATAAGCAAAATCAAGTATAAGTTTTGGACTAGATGTAGATGAATTTCCAAATAATCTTTGATAAGTTATTCTAGGACCTATTTTAACTTGATGTTTGGAAATATCAACTATAAGAGAGGGTGTTAATCCATTTATATAATAGGAAGAAGAATAAATGGATTCAATTCCGACTCCTAGTTTAAATTTAGTTTGAGAGAAAATAATTGTACTTGAGAAACAGAGGGTAAATAGGATTGAAATTTTCTTTAAAGTAGCCATATTTTATTTTATAACATTCAATATTATAACGAATGTTAAAGTTTATTATTGCTACAAAATAATGTTCCGTCCATAATTACGGTCCTATTAAATCACAACCAAAGCTAAAAAACAAGAGGCATAAAAAAAGTCTTTCAGAGATGAAAGGTTTTTTGTGGTCCCACAAGAATGCAGTTGAAAACGTTTGTAATTTTTTTGGTTGAAAAGTTTTTAAGTATCACATTTATCAATAAATCTTAACTTAATTTCGATAATTATGAAGAGGATAAGATACAAACATAATGTCTTGATGTTTTATTATTTAGGAATTCCTTTAGTTCTTGAGCACCATAGTAATTTGAATTATCATGTTCATAAGGTTTTATCATTTCTAGATATAAGAGCTCTTTATCTTTAAGTCGTTTAACAACTAGATTTTAGTTTTGTAGCCCGATTCAATTGCTTTACAGGTTAATCTTGATGCAACACCTCTACCCTTTGCTTTAAGAGTAAGTCTAAAGATTATTAAATGTGTAACTGGATGATATAGAGTTGTTAAGTATAAATACTCAATCTTATAAATGGGTATTTATACTCTCATTTAATCAAAACTATCGTCATACATTTGTTATGTAATCAAAACAAATAATGTCGATTGAGTAGCTACAATTAGTTTTTGTTATGAAGGAGGATGCCGAAAAACCTTTTAATAGAGTAGGTAACAATGAATCAATAAATCAATTTATTATGAGTGAATCAACTTTAACAAAAATAAAATCAAACGGTTCGGCCACTGCAGAAACTGATGGATCTATTAATAATATTCAACAAATGTGGGATGCCACCATTGAATATTATGAACAAGGTATTCCGGATACTTCAGCAATGTATAAAGTTTATACTAGAATGGTAGCAACACTAACTTATCAAGACATTTCTAATGTATTTAGTGGTGTGTATGCCAATAAATATTGGAATGTTAATTTAATGGATTATACTACACTTTCAAAGAGTTTACAAAGTGCTCTTGCCATTACACCTTCGTCTTTAGCAGATACATATGCAAAAAATGCTTTATCACAATGGAGAGGTATCCTAACTCGTAAGACTACTGCTGATATAGGACAAATTCCTGTAACAGGTTCTGTGACAGCAAGTATTGATATAGTTTGTAACAACAGCACTGAATTGTTACCAGAACAGTTAATTCAAAATTGGAATTCTACTTTTTGGCAATATCCTCAGGTAGGTAAAAACTATGTGTATACTAGATGTCAGAATGCTAATTTTTTTGGAGATCTTAGTAATAGTGAATCAACACCTATAATGCCTACAGTACACATGTATTATACTACAGGTGGTTTCAATCAACCTCCATCTTCATGGCTACAACTGACGACAACTAATGGTACTAATTTAGATGGACAAGTCATCTTGTTAGATGGAACTCCTGGTCCTATGCCTCAAGGTACTCGTGGCTGCTCAGAATCTTTCTTCTTTAATCCTACGTCTACAGATCATGTTTGTCTTATTGCTACTGTAGGAACTGATTATTTTAGTAATCCTAAAAATGTAGATAGCAATTGGAATTCTAGTACTTGGATTACACACAATGGAGCAGGTGCATGGAAAAATGTTAATCCACAGCAAGGAATTCAAAACAGTCTTTCGTTTTATAATCAGGATGGTTCAAAAGAAGATTTTGCATTTAAAATTCAGTGTCAAAATGTTCCCAAAGGCTCAAGAATTAGTTTTAAAAGTACTGATAAATCATTAGGTTTGGATTCTGGTTACATCACTGTCAACAGTCATTCAGCTAATTATGAATTGGCTGTAAATTTACCAGCTAATTATAAGGGTGAATTAATTGTTAGCATGGAAGATCCAAATGGTAATATGTTGCCAGCTAATGCTGCGATTCATATTGATATGTATTGGAGATTAAGTAAGGGACACAAACAATATGCTCCATCAATTACCCTTTACAATGCTCAGGAAAAATCAAATAATTTTGAAGATCACGATTTGATTGTTGGTAGTTATACTTTAACAGGTAGTGAGGACTAATATTTAGAGTAGAGATAACAGATCATGTTTTATATAATGCGTATCCCTTTAAAAAGGGATGCGTATTTTTTTAGGAAGAAAATCAAAAAATACGTATGAATCCGTTGAAAATCTGAAAGAATTATGATATGTCATTACGGCAATTTTCAATGAAAAAAGGTGATTTATCCGCAAAACTGATTTGGGTGAAAAAATAAGTAATTATGAATACAATTCAGCAAATGTGGGATGACACCATTAATTATTTTAACGAAGGTTATTCTGATACCGCTGCAATGGATAAAGTATATCATAGCATACAGACTCCACTTACGATTCAAGATGTTTCTGATGTATTCAGTGCCGTGTATGCTGATACTTACTGGGATGTAGATCGTATGAATTGTAAAAAATTATCTAACAGCTTGTTGGATGTTATTGATTTGACTATGAAAGAGGCGGGAGACATTGCAAAGAAATCTTTATCGCAGTGGAGAGGTATTTTAATTCGTAATAATGGCGGTGATATTGGACACATTCCAGAAGCAACTTCAGCTTATAATAGTATTGATATTATTTGTAATGGCAACACTGAAATTGAGCCTTCTATGCTTATTGAAAAATGGGACGCACGAATATGGCAAACTCCACAGGTAGGTAAGAATTATGTATATACTCGTTGCCAGAATTTTGATTTTTTTGGTAATCTCAGTAACGTGGAATTGAAATATCCTGTTGTGAAAATGTTTTCCACTGATGCTGGGTTTAATCTGCCACCTACCTCATGGATACAATTACCTACTGTAATGGACATGACTAAAATAACTGGAGAAGTAGTACTGGTTAATGGTAACTCTGGTCCAATAAACGAAGGTACTTGTGGTTGTTCAGAAGCTTTTTTCTTTAACCCAGTTAGTCCTGACCCCGTTTGCATAATCGGAACAATTGGAACTAAATTTTTTACCAATACGCTTAATAATTTAGGAGGTAATTGGAATACTGCAATCTGGATCAATTACAATGGAGCGGCCGCAATTCATAACGCTGAACCACTTCCACAGCAGGGAAAAGAAATTAAACTTATGTTTTACAATCAGGACGATACAATCGAGAATTTTGCATTTAAAATTTATTGCAGAAATGTTCCTTTGGGCTTCAAGATTTTTCTTAAATGTGAAGATAAAAAAATACAACTTAATTCAGGTTTGATTACCGTCATAGAATCTTCTTTTGAATTTGTTTTACCCGTTACATTACCGGCCAACTATAAAGACGAATTAATTGTTAGTATGGAGAATCTAGATAACAAAATGTTACCAGATAATGCTTCTGTTCAGATTGATATGGTGTGGAACTTAACGAAAGAACATAAACAGTTTCCAATAGCAATTGCATATAAAATATTTTCTGATATTCAGGTTAAAAGAAATCAACTAGATATGGTGGTAGGTAGTTTTACTTTTTCAGGAAAAACATGAATCACTCAAATATAAAAGTAGGCTTGTAAAGAAAAATGTGACTGGATATGTATTGATAGCAAAATGTTTATTTACAACGGTTTTGTTAGTGATTCTTTCATTATCAATTGCAACTCAGGTACTATCTCCAATTTAAACCAACTGTTTTTAGTTTGCCAAATATTATTTTTTGGTAGGTTGAAGGTGGGTCCCTTAAAAAACCAATACCCACAAAAAAAGCTTCTCATTCCGGAAGGTGTTAATTTCATTAAGTATTTTTTGAAAAGGGTTTACCACTATAAACAATAAAACCACTGAAAGAAATTATACTCTGGCCAGAGTTTATTATATTTGGAGTACTATGAAATATCTCTTAACATCTATCACTATAATAATCTCGTTCACCTGTTTTCTTCAATCGAAACCTCCTAAAGGAGCAGTATATGTAAAAACAACAATATCTACCCAATATGAAGGTATTGATACGATAGTAAATAAAGTATTACATACATATTATGATAGTATAAAAAAGGTAATATCTAACGAAAATACATTAGAATCAGCTTTAGATTCAAAACCAAGTACGTCTATGGTAATTAGTCGAACGGACAAAAAATACGTTAGTGCATTACTGAATAATGCTGGTGATACTACTGCTATGACTATTTACTTATATGACGAAAAAGGTAATAGAACTCATAATTATCAAATAATAAATGGAGATACAGTCGGTTCACAAAGAAGAGTGTATGACGAATTTGGAAATAGTATCAGGTTATATAGTAAACAGTTTTTTAGTTCTGAAATGTATTTAGATATAGAATGGGAGTATGATAAACATAATAATTGTATTTTACGAAAAGATTTTGACGCCTTTGACATGTTAATTGATGTTACAAAATATATAAATGATTATGATGAAACAGAAGAATTGAAAACTGTAAATACCTTTATTAAAACGAATAGAAGGAAGTTTAAAATGAAATCTAGAGCAGAGTATTCTAAGAATAAAATAATTACTTATTACTTCTATGATAGTGTAGGGTATAATTACGGAATTCAATTAACGACTTCAAATGGAGGTATTGTATTGAAACTAGTTTTGATAATGGTAGTTTGAAGAGTCTAGAGAAGTTTGATAAAAAAGGTAATTTACTTTGTTCTGTTTATGTGACTAATAAAGAAGTTTAGTCTTACTATAAAATCTATCCTGTCCTAAATACCGTCTCCACTATAAACAGTCTAACTAAAAATAATTATTTTATTGAATTTACTACTCAGTATTAAATTTGGCTGATAAAATTTATTTGCACGTTAATTCTATAAGTTCTAAGGAATCAATTCCTAACTCTTGTGCTTTACGAACATCTTTACAAGCGCCATCTAAATCGCCTGAAACATATTTTGTAGCGCCTCTGTTAAAGTAAATCACACCGTCATTAGGTGTTATTTCAATAGCTTTTGTATAGTCTAATATCGCGCCGTTAAAATCGTCTAGCATACCTTTTGTAAAGGCTCTATTGTAATACGCAAAATCATAATTTGGGTTAATTCCTATTACTATTGTATAGTCTTCCATAGCTCCATTGAAGTTTCTTAATTTGGCTCTTGATAGCCCCCTATTAAAGTAAGCATTAAGGTTAGTAGAATCCATTTCTATAATTTTTTTTAAATCTTCTATAGCACCATTGAAATCACTCAATTCATCCTTTGAAATACCTCTATCAAGATAAGCACTAATATAAGTTGAGTCTATTTCAATAGCTTTTGTATAATCTTCAATAGCTCCACTATGGTCGCTTAATTCACTTTTGGAAAACCCCCTATTGTAATAAGCATAATCATAATTTGGGTTTAACTCAATTGCTTTAGTAAAATCTTCAATAGCACCATTATTGTCTTGCAATTCATATTTTGAAATCCCTCTGAAGTTATAATTCTGTGCATCATTTGGGTTTAGTAGAATTGCTTTTGTATAGTCTTCAATAGCTCCACTATAATCTTGTGAGTCATATTTAAGTTCTGCACTTTCAAAATACTCGTTACTCTTCTCTAAGTAAGTTCTTTGACCAATAGAGATAAATGTGTTTAGAAATAAAAAGTAAAGTAATATTTTCATAGTATTAAAATAAATTATAATCATTTAGACTTGACATTATATTGGAACTCGCAATGTATAGGGTGCATTTTTTCTTGATAACCTTTTTTAACTTCTTCCTGCGTTAGAGGTGCATAATCTATTACAATAAATCTTTGTACATACACTCCAGTATCTTTAGTATTTAGCGGAATTGAAAAGTTATTACTTTGAAATGATTTTTTAATCACATTTGTATCATTAAAAGAGAAAACATCATTTATTTTACCATAAATAACTTTATGTTTATCTTTATACAAAGAATAATATTTAATATCAATTTCATAGGTTGAATCTTTATAGAAAGACCTTCCTTGTTCTAAGATTTCAATACCATGACTTTCATTTTCAATAACATTATTTAATGTATCAAAATTGAACCAAGAATCGTATACTGGTTTATCACCCCAATGAACCACACTGAAGTGTTTAATCTTTATTAGTTTTTCATTTTGATTAAAACATTCTTTGCGTATTAGATTAAAATTAGAATCATAATAATCGAACTCTTTAACTTTGCCATTGTAATGAAAATAAGATGTTTTAACTAAATTTCCACTCGTATAAACATGTTCTCCTAATAATAATAATTTAGAGGAATCATAAAATGTATGTCTAAATCCATTTTCAACACTTTTACTATAATTATTTATTATAGAAATATTACCACTTGGATAATACCATTTATGAATACCTTCCCATTTACCTTTAACAATAGTACCTTGATGCTCAATTATTTCAGTATCTTCAAAATACTCGGTTACGTATGTTGATTTTCTATTAGACTCTTTAGCACAACAAACTAATAGAATTAAGATATTAAGAGTTATTAAGAATTTCATAGTATTAAGTAAAATGTAATAATACGAATTTAATACGTAAATAATGTGAGTATAAAGTGAAAAATGATTTGAGGGTAATATGATAAATAAGTGAATTTAGTTAGGCTTTTTTAATTAATGCGAATAACGGTTACGGTATCATTACGGTAACTATTTACATTTTAAAAAGGTAGAGATTAGGTAGAGGGTTTCAAAAGTGATTAGGGTGATATTAGGGGTATACATTTCAAAACAGGACAACCATATTACAACTATATTTTAATCCTAAATAAATAGTAAAAGGATTACTTAACGGTAACTAATAAAGGGCAATATTAGGGCATGGGTTTATTTATTCTACGCTTTAGTATAAGTAGAAATTTCTTTGGAGTAACTTTTTGTTGCCAACATTAAGAATCAATGTCCATGTGCCTTTCTGAACTTCGTTCGGCTGGCTTAGAGTGTATGAAGACCATGACCTAGTGTTGGTGTATTGTTTTTTCGTATAGCTAATTTCTTCTAATATATTTCCATCTAGGTCCTTTGTTCCTTTCGGTAATTTCCATGTGATTTCTAACGAAACGTATTTATTTCTTGTAGATTGTAGAATATACTCTACAGAAAATTCTGCGTTTAGAATTGCCTTAATTGAGTCTGTTTGTTCGATAAAGTCTAAGTTCTTTTCGTAACTATGAATTCCAGTTAAAGAGTTATCCATCTCAGTCTGACCCGTTTTTGTTGTTTGACAAGGGCCGTAATTCAACTCTTTTAGAGTAATATCATTGTGTTCAGAATTGTAAGCGATACAGGATGTAAGTAAAGAAATAGAAAAAAGAGCAATTATAATATTTTTCATTCTGATAAATTGATAATAATAAGTGAATAAAGTACACAGTTACAATATTCGAATTCTGTGTTTAGTCCAAAGTTAATAATTCTACAGGACTTCTATTAAAATTAAGGTTATTTGGTAATAATATTTTATAGAGCTTATAATTTACCATTACTATCAATATAGATAAGATTCTCTATCTCCATCTGTTCAGCATAATCAATATTATTATAATAATCGTTTATACCGTTGGTTGTTCTTTTATTTCCACCTAATGAATATCCTATTAAAGTCATTAACAAAGTGAACCCTATAATTATAGAACCAATTTTTAATAAGTCAAGAAGAAAATATTTTTTAGTCTTGCATAATGCTAATGTAATAATTTGGAATTGTTAATTCAAAAGTATTGTATATTAATGAAACCGTACAAATCGTTCATGTTATTCTATAATAATTAAGAATAAACATATTATAATAATATTCTGATTGTCAATGGGTATTATTTATTTACGATTTAGTAGTAGATTATTTGTCGTTTTGAAACAAACCTTGGTACCGAGTTAATCGACTCAATATTCTTAATCCAATTCCCCTTATCGTCATATTCATACTTGGTAGATTTTGACCATAAAAGATTATCATGATTGTCATATCTAGAGGTTTGAGTTAAAGTATCGTTGTTGTATTTATGACGGGTTGAAAAGACGAAATTTGGATTAGTACTATAGGTGTTCACTTCAATTAACAAGTCGTTATTATCATAAATTGAATTTTCATAATATGTTTTTTCATTTGTAATTGGATTAAATCGTTCAAACTTTATAATCTTACCCTTAGAATTGTATTTGAATAACTCATTACCCCAAATACCAGTTCTTTTAATTGGGTTATTATTGGAGTCTAGGTAAGTAACAAAATCCCATTCAAGTTTGTCTTGCCATCCACACATTGGTTTGAAATTGTGGATGTAATATTCATTCCTGTTTTTTTTGATATTGTTAGATGTTATAGTGAGTTCTGTTGAAGTGTTTCCTGTAGAAGTAATAAGTTTTTTACTAAATACAATAGAATCATTAGAGAAGATGATTTTAATGTTTTTTAGAATTGTATTAATATTATAAGTGTATTCCATTTTAGTCTCACCATTAGAACTAATCTCAATAACTTTGTATCCCTGAAATTGCTTTAGAATAGGGAATTTAATACTGTCAGATAAAAAGAGTATGTCATCTATTCCTCGATTCTTAGAGAAGTGAGAGTTGTGTGGTAATAATTTGTATCGTATTATTTTTGCTTTTTTTATTACCTTTTCTTTTGAAATGTTGTCGCTATTATATTTTTCAGAATTTTGACAACTACATAAAAGGATAATTAAAATTAAAGAATGTTTCATAAGGATTGTATTACGTTTTTATTCACACAATAATTGTTCCAGTACTTTGAAAACGTTATTTAATCTTTAAAGCTAGTGTTTATGTGCAAATAAAAAAAGGTTACAACATTTAAAACGTTGTAACCTTAGTATTTACTTGTGGAGCAAAGTGGAGAAGTATCGAACTATTTAATGAATGATTTTGAGGCCATTATAAAAATGAGTAATAGTGATAAGTTTTCAAATTTTAAAGAATAATTTAACACTAGATATACCAAAATAAATAAACGTTCGTTACTTATGGACTAAAGGGGGTATTACAAATAAATGATTTCCTAAATTTCAGTTAAATTTTATTTGTAACTTAGCAAAGGGTAATTTGTTTAAAAATAGTTAATTAAACAAATTTTAGTATTTTTTATGATGATACATAAAAATTAATAAAATCCCATTTTTTTTTAGAAAGGTGATTAACAACATAACATTAGATATGAAAAAACTAATTATTACAGCTGATGATTTTGGTCCTGTAAAAGGAATTAATAATGGAATATACAAAGCTATTGAAGAAAAAAAAATAACATCAGTAGCTTCATTTGTTAATTTTGATGATGCATTAAATGTTATTAATAATGCTAAGTTAATATTTGAACCTAATAGTATTGAGGTAGGTCTTCATATTTCAATTACATCAGGAGCTCCTATTTCAGACCATGCACTAATACCAAACCTTATAGGAACAGATGGACTTTTTTATGATGTAAAAAAGTTCCCTATTCAAAATGTGACTAGAAAAGAGATTAAAATAGAACTTGAGGCTCAGTATAATAAATTTATTGAGTTGTATGGGTATAAGCCACTTCACATTTCTAACCATCATGGTATCCTTGATCTTATTCCTGATATTTATGAAACATACTTGGAGTTTTGTGAAGAAAAAAACATACCTAAACGATCCGCTAGAATAATTCCATCTTTTAATAAATCATTGTATTATATTTTTTTTGTTGGACCTGCTTTTAAAGCTGAATTTAAAGGGCTTTATCATTTTATAAGAACAATGAAAGATGAAGACGTTATTAATTACTATAGAAATAAATACAAGAAAGTAAAATCTCCTTATTACTTAGATTCAAGATTTTTTCAAATAAGAAACAATAAAAGTCTGCATCATTCATTAAAAAAGGTTGAAGATAACCAAACTAATGAAATAATGTTACATTTATTTAAAGGTTCTGTAAATGAGTCATTTAATTATACAGGGATTAATAAAGACTATTTTAATGGAAGAAAAAAAGAATTAAAATATCTTTTAGATTCTATGTTTTTCGAGTTAATAATTAAAAAACCAACAAAATATGCCTTAGGAAGTTGGGGGGATTTATAAAACAAAATTAACATGCCAAATAAACTACCTATTCTTTTGCCTCCAAATCCTATTTTAAAATATATTATAAGGAGGTTATACTCACTTACTAATTTTTTTAAATCATCATTATTAAGTATAATAACAATTGCAATCATATTTGGTTTGCTATTTCAAATGGAACAAGCCTATACAATGCTTATTTTTATGGTAGAAGATGATCATACGTCATTATTGTTCTGTTTTGTTTTTTTGAATATACTTGCAATTAGTTTATCACACTTTCCTTTATATACCTATTTTGCGGGGAATTTGAATGGTAGTAAAAAATACATTAGTTTTAAAAAAGAACAGCCTTATCCAGATTCATTTTTATGGTTCATTAATGTTTATACCTATAAAAAGGAGACAAAAAAGATTGATGGAGTAAAATATATAAGTGATGATATAGCTAATATACTTAGAAATTACTTAGGGCTAATTATATTTTCAATTTGGTTATTTTTCACATATAATACATTTAAACCAAACCTTGAATTCACAACGAATCTGGATTTGTTTTATTATCTAACTAGTTTCTTTGGATCTTTACCATACTTTGTTTTTGCATTTATTAAGTATCTATTAAGGGAGGATCCCAAAAGAGTGGAGCAAAGAAAAAAATTATATGGGATAATTGGAATGTTACATTTTACTTTTTTTTGGATGTCAATATTTTTATTAATTTTAACAATATCAGTGGTTGAGTTTAGTCAATTTGGTTTATTACTTTTAATCAGTACTTCCATATCAATGATGTTTACTTATATTTTTTTCAGATTGGCTAGACCACGTGTTCATCATGTTATTAACAGCTTAAAGAGCTCATATTCTATTAAAAAAACATTATTTAAAAGGTGTTCAATATGGTTTGCTAAGAAAATGATACAAGTAATAAACCCAAAAAAATACTTAGGAATTTTAAGGATAACATATTATGCATGTTTTTTGTTCATCTTTTATCTTTCTATTTCTGCTTATTACAATGATGACTTTCTTCCTAATTCACTATTGATAGTACTTGCTTTTCTTTATTTTTACTCTTATACTATTTCAATGATTAGTAAATATTACTTTGTGAAATATTCCATGATACAGGAAGAAAAAATCAGGAAACCAAACACTTCTACTCTAAATTCGTTTAAATTCAAATTATTAACCTTTGCACTTATAGTTTTAACAATTCTAATAATTATAGGAAGTTCAAATTCTTTTGACGACAGACAAAATGAATTAACATTAATTGACTATACAGGTAATGAGGGGATGACTTTGCCTGAGTTTGAAAACTTGGTTGACCCCAAATTTGACACAGTATATTTTGTATCATCTTATGGTGGAGGATTAAAAGCAAATGTATGGACCTTGATGGTTATGGACACTTTAAATAAGATGACAAATGGTGATTTTATTAAGCAAACCATTTCAATGTCTGGAGCATCTGGAGGAAATTTAGGTTTAGCACTTTATGGTAATATTTATGGATTAAATTCAACAAAACCATCTGATATAAAAACTATTATTTCCAATATTAGAAAACATGATTATGCATCTAAAGATATCACTATGTTATTTGGTGTAGATATGATTCGTTCACTTTTTCCATTTAGTTTATTTAATTCACCTGAAGATCGTGCATATTATAATACTTTAGCATATCAAAACTTTGCTCAAGGATGGAAAAAAGATATTATGAAAAAGAAAAGCTTAGACATGATTTCGTACAATAATTACTGGTCAAGTCTTTGTGATTCATCTGGATATTTACCTATTTTACTCGTAAATACAGCAAGTACGGAAGGGAAAAGAGGTATTTTTTGTTCGTTAAATACTGAAGGTAAGTTTGATAGTATTTTTAATTTTGCTAAGAACCTTACTAAAATAAATAATAAAACAATTCCTTTTTATGAAGCAATTTCAACCACTAATAGATTTCCCTTTATTTCTCCCTCAGCAAAAATAAAAGGATCTGGACATTTTATAGATGCAGGAGCAATTGACAACAGCGGAATTTTAAGCAATTGGGATTTATTTCAATACCTAAAAGAACATACAGATATTTTGAAGGATAAGACTGTCATCTTTTTAGAAATAGAAAATGGAAAATCTAATTACATAGCTCATCTTTTGAGAAAATTTTTTAAGTTGAATAAAAAATTAATAAAAGATGAGGATGAAAGATCTACATTATCTGCAAACATTAGTGGTGGATTAAATTTAGATAAAATACCAGGATATTTAGATGATTTTCTTAGAAAGTATGGGGAAACTAATAAAGACTTTATTCATAAAGAAATACTCTTGCCTCATAAGGTATCAATTAATGATGTAGAAAATTTTATAGGAGGAAAAATAGATAATAAAGCCTTATGCGATTTTCTTAAAAAAGAGAACTCTAAAATTATAAAAATAACAAATGAAGTTAATGACTTTTTTACACCTTGGAAAAATTTTGAACCAGTATTATCAAGACACATGAGTACCAGTAATTTAAATTACTATGACAATATTATAAAAAAAGTAAAATTCAAATAATGAATAAAAGAATAACAATTATTACTTTCTAAAGTTATTAACCTCAGTTCGACCTAAGGAAAAATGATTTAAAAGCATTAACCCCTTTAAATAAAACGAGTTACAATTAATAGGAATACGATTATAGTCAAATATTGACTTAAATAATCTAATTGTTCGAATAAAAACCCAAATATACAGCGATTTTCTATTAAATATTAATCAAGCTATCGCGATAGATTTCTCAATATGTCAACCGAAACTCACAGTCTAATTGAATTTTTCTAACGAATCCTTATATCGAACTGAGGTTATTAATATAATTCCTTCATTTAAACATTACAATTCCATCATTAAATATTATTTTAGGACTATTTTGATAAATTTAAAATAACCTTAAACACTTCACTATTCAATTATATATGTTACAGTTTTATTATTTTAAATCTATGAATTGAACTTTGATGTTCAACCTCTATAAAATAAACACCAGGCGATCCAATTAACGTAAAGTTTTGCGTATTTGAATTAACATTAACAAATGTAGAAACTAACCTACCTGAAATATTATAAATATTTACAGTAATAAAATTATTACCTTCAATTTCAACCTTAAAATTGCCAGTTGTTGGGTTTGGTGCTATGTTGATGTCTTGAAGGGTCGAAAGAAACAAACCAACAGTAGCAATTGTAACACAGTCTGAAGTATCTATACAACCATTTAAACTTATTTCAACGGCGTACTCACCATTTACTAAAGCTGTAAAATCTTGAGTCGTTTCATTTAGTAGCTCTGCATTATTATTGTCACAGTCTAACCATTGTTAAGTTCCTACTAATGAATTTACCGAGATACTAGGGTCAGTTACTGTAGTTGATACATCAATAGATTCAATATTAATGTTTTGTTGTTGTTCCACTTCATTACAACCGTCTGAATAGGTCCAAGTAACTACAGTTGTCCCTAAAGACGTTATTGGAAAAATAACATTTGCCATACCATTAATACTACTTTCACAATTATCACTTGCTGTTGGTGTATTTGGCGTAAACATACAAACTTCACTTTCATCTGCTAAGTTTGTTGTGGTAAAAATTGGAGAGGTTATATCATTTATAACAATTATTTGGGTAACTAAACTAAAATTACCACAGTTGTCTTCTACTTTATAAATTCGTGTAATAGTTTCAGGACACGTATTACCATCTGATTGGTCTGATTGATGTGTAACTATTGGTAACAAGGTACAATTATCAGCTTCTCCTATAACATCATTAACATTAATCTATGGTTTGTTCTTTCTTTTTTAAAAAAATCATCAATTTTATTTTGTTAAAAAAAATTAAATTAGGTTTAATTTATTATTTTTTCATTATATTTGAAAGAAGAAAAAGTTTAATCCTATGACAATTATAACTTTTATGCTTACAATTAAACACGCATAATCTCTGTTTTAAAACAGAGCTAATTTTTGTATTTTATTTGCGACATAAACAGTTTACGTTTTAAGGTTTTACTTTTATGATAAATTAAAGATACAGACCTATGAATAAAAATCAAAATACCTACTTAAAAAGTTTAAATATATCAAATTCATTAAAAAAACTTCTATTTCTTTTCTTTGTTTTTCTTACCAATTTTTCTTTTGGTCAGGACTTATCCATTATATGGGCTGAATATATGGAAGCTAATAATAATAATAATGCTCCTGAACTTGTTGCAATGACTATAGACTCTGTTGGAAACTCATACTATACTGGTAACACTAAATATGTTAACCACTTTGATTATGACCCAACATCTGGCACTAATTCCATTTCACATGATTACCATGATGTATTTGTTATTAAGATGGCATCAGATGGAAGCTTTTTATGGGCTAAAACATTTGGTAGTATTGACGAAAATGTAGCTTCTGACATTGCAGTTGACGATTCTGGAAATGTACACATTCTTGGGAAGTTTGAAGGTACAACTGATTTTAACCCTGGATTAGGAGTTGATAATTATACATCTACAGTAGGTGCTGATCAGTTTATTCTGAAATTAGACGGTTTAGGTAACTATATTTGGACTAGTATTTTTGAATCTGATTTTACGTCTTCCTCAGCTAGATTAACAGTAGATTCAGAGTTTAATGTACTAATTACAGGAACCCTTGCCTCAATAGTTGATTTCGATCCTTCCACTTCAATTTTCACCCTTGCACCGCCGATAGGAGACCCCGTTGAGAGATTTATAACTAAATTAGATAATAATGGTAACTTCTTATGGGCAAAATCTATTCCAGGTGCAGCCAGACCTCAAAAAGGCATAACCACTGACGCTTTAGATAATATATATATAACCGGTGCATTTAATGATACGGCCGACTTTGATCCCGGACCTGGGGTTGTACAAGAAATAACTTCTTCTACTTATTATCATGATTATTACGTATTAAAATTAGATAATGATGGGAATTATTTGTGGCACTATGCAACTGGAGGCTATCATCATGACTTTGGGGAAACTATCACAGTTGATGATAACTTTAACGTTTACGTTGGTGGACACTTTGTAGGGCCTGTAAATTTTGGTACTTCTACTGTTCCTGACACTTTGTATAATTCTGGTTCTCGGTTTATTCAAAAATTAAATCCGAATGGAATCCCATTATGGACAAAAGCAATAGGTGTCGTAAATACTGTAGGTATTGCTATTGACAGTGAAGGAAACTGTTATGTGGGTGGGGACTGGGGTGGACCAAATATTGATTTTGACCCCGGACCAGGTTTTTTTAACCTTAACGGAAATTCAGATGAAGATGTTTATATATTAAAACTTGATAGCACTGGGTTGTTTAAGTGGGTAGAGGTAGCACAAGGAGTTTACAGACAAACGTGTATTGGTTTAGGAATTGATGTAAACCAAAACATTTACTTATCTGGTAATTTTAATGGAACTATAGATGTAAGTTTAGGAGAAGGTACAACAATTTATGGAGCCGGAAATACTTACTACAGAACATATATGGCAAAGTACCATCAATGTACACATTCAACATCTACTGAAGCTGTGCAAGCTTGTAATAGTTATATTTGGCCAATAACTGGTAATACTTATACTACCTCAAATATCTATGCTAACACACAAACAGACGTGTATGGATGTGATTCAATACTATATCTCGACTTAACAATTACCAATAATAATTATACTATAAATAATACTGGATACATTTTAATAGCTAATCAAATTGGAGCATCTTACCAATGGATATCTTGTGAAGACTCTTTACTAATACCAAATGAAACCAACCAAACTTTTTCACCAACAACAAATGGCGATTATGCAGTTATAGTGACTAACAACGGTTGTACAGATACATCAACGTGCTATTCAGTTGTTGGGCTTGGAGTTTCAGAAAATGATTTTAATACAAAAGTATTAATCTACCCTAACCCAACACATAGAAACTTTACAATTGACTTAGGAGAAAACCATGAGCATACTAAAGTTATTATTACAGATGTATTAGGCAAAATTATATTATCAAATGAATACAATAATTCACAAAATATGACTATTAATTTAGATGCGCCTTCAGGAATTTACACAGTAATTATAGAATCAGGAATTAATAGAACGATTCATAAATTACACAAGAAGTAACAAAATTTAAAAAATAACATTAATAATTACAAAAAAAAGATTTATAATCCTATGATTATTAAACCTTTTTACAAAAGAATAATATTTTCTAATTTGTAAATAGTTTATTATATAGGTAATTATCTTATTAATTAAATAATAAATTATGCAATCAACTAATTGGTTGGGACCTTCAAATGAATGGATACCAACACCTGTTATAGATTTACCTTTAGTATTAGCAGGTCCAATCTTAAGAAAAGTAACAAAAAGTCAAGTTTCTGTTTGGATAGTGTTAAAATCCAATATTCAATTGTCTCTAAAGATATATAAAGAAGGTTCTGAAACTCCGGTAATTATAGGGGAATCTGAACTTCCAAATAAATTAGGAGAACATATATATGTTACATGTTTAACAGTTGGTATAAAAGATGTAAATGTATTAGATTCTTCTATTAAATATGGTTATGATATTTTCTTTGATGGTATAGGTACACTTGATACAGATGGTGTGCTAGGCCCTGTAGGTGCTGCTGGTATTGGATTATTAACTTATACTGAATCACCTGATTTTGGAACAAAGGAGAAACTCCCAAGTTTTGTATTACCTCAGTCAGATTTAAATCATGTTAGAGTTTTACATGGTTCATGCAGAAAGCCTCATGGAGAAGGATATGATGCAATGCCAATTTTTGATCAAATAATAAACGATACAATCGAAAAAACTCTGATAGAAACTCTTCCAAGACCTCAAATGTTATTTTTAACCGGTGATCAAATTTATGGTGATGATGTCGCTGATTCTCTACTTTACATGATTAGGGCATATTCTACAACTCTATTTGGTTGGGATGAATGGCATATAGATGCAAGTAATTCAGATAACTTGAAACCAGGTAATAGGCATAAATATATTATTGATATGTTGAATGTCGATACAAAAATTTCGAGTTCAAAAAGCCAATTAATGGGCTTTTCTGAATATGTTTTGATGTACATAATGGCTTGGAATCCTAGTCTTTGGAATGGTGATACCCCAAATTTTGTAAACGTTCACACTCAAGAGGGATTTGAGCTTGAAAAGTGGAAGACTTTTAGAAATGAAGGATTGCGATTGGCAAAATTTTCTAGGACTCTTAATAAAGTACAAAAAGTTTTAGCTAATATTCCAACGTATATGATTTTTGATGATCATGAAATTATAGATGATTGGTTTATAAATAATGAATGGACCGAAAATGTATTAAATGGCTATACTTCTACAAGTTTAATTCCTCCTTTTTTAACAACCACTACAAGCTTAGCTAAAAGAATTATCCAAAACGGAATGTCAGCATTTGCTATTTGCCAAGGATGGGGGAATACACCTGAACAATTTGAAAATGGCGAACCTGGACATAAACTCCTTGGTTATTACAAGACTATTGCTGAGAATAATAATGCAATAAACATTATTGAAAATTATACTTTGTGGGATACTTCAATAAGTGAAATAGTTCTACCTCTTCTTGTAGAGGATTCGGATAGTCAGAGAAGACTTGTTCATCAGATAGGAGGTCTTAAATATCACTGGTATTATGAGGCTGATAATTTTGAAGTGATTGGATTAGACTCTAGAACTATGAGAGTATTTAGAAAAGGAAATGAAGAGGGAAAATATCCTGGGTTATTAAGTGATGAAGCAATTGATGAGCAGATTAATAATGTATCTGAAAATAGAAAAGAATTAACAATGTTAATTGCAGGTGCACCAATATACGGAGTTCCTGAAATTGAAATAAAAATTATAAAATGGAAAGGCTTAATTGGCGGAGTTACAGGAGGAGATATGGAATCTTGGAATTTGGACGAAAACTGCAGACAAGGTGTACTGTCTGCTTTAGCTTCTCGTGCTTTGGTTACAATTCCAGTTGATCCGATTGTTGGTCCTGTAAGAAATCATAAGGTAATAATACTTTCAGGGGATGTTCATTATGGTTTTACCAACAAAATTAAATATTCTGCAACTGAAACATTTAGGTATGGCTATGGAAATGTCTCTATGACCATTGCACAATGCTGTGCTAGCTCAAGTAAAAACCAAACATCTTATAAAGATCCTGTAATAGATGATATTACTCAAGCGTTCACTAAAGCACAACATGTTAAAAATTTGAATGATTCTCCCAAAGTAAACAATCCTATATATTATGGGTATAATAATCATGACGGCAATGCGATTGTTGAACTTTTTGTTTTTGGAGGGGAAAGTGCCGGTTTAAAAGGTAATCCTATTATGGTTATTTCTACTGAAATTGATAAAGCTTCAGATGGTAATTCTGGTGCAATTTTAACTCCAGATGAAGATTGGAAAATTGAACATATTTCTTTAAAATCAATTTTAGCTAAAGATAAATATGGTGATTACAATCTTTCTTCAGGTACTACTCATACTTTACAAGACTATTTACAATTGTCGAGAAATCATGAGCATAATTATAGTAGTGGTGGTGATGGAGGGCAGTACATTGTAGGCTTAAACGTAGTTGGAGATATAGTGTTACAGTGGGACAATTCAACAAAAAGAGTAAATCATAGGTTGTGGTGGCGGAATAAAGCTGTTGATAATAATGTAATACTAGATGGTTTTCCATTAACACTACATTTAGTTAATCTTTTATAATTTTGAAATTTATTTTTTTTATTAAGATTAAGAATAAAGCCAAGAATATTAATCCAATGTAGATATATCTCCAATGTTCAGTTTCAAGCTCTCTTAGTGAAGGAAGACTGTTTAACTTACCATTCATATCATTCAGATAATAATGTTCCTCTCCAATAGAGTTTAATTTTTTTAACGAATTTAAACCACGAGAATTGTTGGAAAGGAAGTACCAGAAAAAAAATAAATAAATTGAAAATAAAGAAAAATATGATACGTAAATTGAAATTACCCAATTCTTATGACTTGTTTTTATAAATTGATAAATCGAAAAGATAAGCACTAACAAACTAGCCATTATCCATATAAACAGACCAAACAAAATAGCAATATTTGCATTTAGGGTACTTGTACTTTGCAATGCTAAAAGAGGGAATGAATAAAGTAACATTAAAGTTAATAAAAATTTAAGTTTCATTTTAAGTGTTTTAATAAATTGTAAATATAGTAAAAATTTAAAATATGAGTGACAAACAAAATGCTCAACAAAAATTGTTAAGTCAGATCGAACTCCTTTTATCTCCAATAATGAATGCTTCTACTAATGAGGCTGTTAGAGATCAGTTATTTAAAAATTTAGGATGGGACTTAAAACAATTAGGTAATATTCCAATAGTAGAAATTAATAATATATTAAGCACACTGTCTGTTTCAATTCAAGATGTAACTGACTTAATTGCTGATCCTCCTAAAAGTATAGTTGATATTGCTTCTTCTTTAGATGTTGTAGGTAATCTATTTACAACACTAGATAGTATTAATAGCTTTTTTGATTCATACTCTTCAACTGAAGTTCCAAATTCGTTAAAAACAGAATTATCAAACCTGGGGGAAGATATATTCAATTTTGTTGTGACTTTTTATATTGAAAACAATTTACCCAAAATTTATTCTACATTAGTAACTTTAGGTTTAATTGATTCTAATTTATTCAAACAAAATACAGCTCCTGTTCTTAACTCAGATGGTTGGTTTAGAAAACCTAATAATTTCTCAAAAATACGATATGATAAAATAACAAGTTTGTTTACAGATCCCATTCAGTATTTAAAAGATCAATTTTTACCAAATTCAGAAGTTATTTCAACTACTGAGGAAGCTAAAGAATTTTCTGACAATTTGTTTCCAAAACTGTCATTATTATTCCATGCACTAGGTTTTGAAACAAGTTATGGAATTTTGGATGACTATTCACCTATCTTAACTACTGATCAATTTAGTACGTTATCAAGAACTTTTACTATCTTATATCAGTTGTCTGATGAAGTTTCTGTTGGAGCAACCTTTATCGTATCTCCAGAGGATCATGGAGGTCATGGCCTTGTAATTACACCATTTGGTGATTGGAATTTTTTAATACAAGTAAAAAAATGGCTTTTCAATTCTTCTCTATCTGCTTCTATTGAAGGGTTTTCAGTTAATGCTGACGGTGTAACTTTTCCTGATGATTTTAGTGATACTAATTTATCTTTTTCATCCATAATTGGAAAAGCAGATACTGAAGAAGGAAAGCAATTTCAAATTGGAAGTACTAATGGAACTCGATTAGAAATAGATAAAGTTTCATTTGAAGTTTTAGGAAATTTTGATAATGCAAATTTAGAATATGGCGCTAATATTATTTTAGAAAACTTGGCTTTATATTTAGGAGGGGGAGATGGTGATGGCTTCATTAATAAAATCTTACCTAACCCATTGAGTTTTAGCTTTGATTTACTTGCAGGTTGGACAAATAAAAAAGGGTTTTATATGGAAGGATCTGGGGCTGGACCTTTAGAGCTTTCAATTCCTATAAATAAAGAAATTTTTGGAATATTTTTTGAAACAATTAATATATCATTACAAAAAGGTGATAGTGGTTTTCAAATTAATTTAGATGCCAATTTTGGTTTTTCATTAGGTCCATTTAGTGCTAATGTTTCTAATTTAGGTCTAACATCAAATATAGATTTTGTTAAAGGTAATCTTGGGTTCTTAGATGCCTCATTAGGATTTAAACCACCAACTGGATTAGGTATTGCTATCGATTCGTCTACAGTTAAAGGGGGTGGTTATTTATATTTTAATACAAATGAAGAAAAATACTTTGGTGTACTTGAATTAAATATAAAAAACAAAATTGCTTTAACGGCCATTGGTATTTTAACTACAAAGTTACCTAATAACCCTGAAGGCTATTCATTATTGTTATTGATAACAGCTGAGTTTTCTCCGATTACGTTAGGGTTTGGGTTTACTTTAAATGGAGTTGGAGGTTTAGTGGCACTTAATCGTACTATGAATCTACAAGCCATACGTGATGGTGTTAAAAGTAATAGTCTAGATAATGTATTGTTCCCTGAAAACCCAATCGAAAATATTAAACAAATTATAACTGATTTAGAGACTATTTTCCCAGTAGAAGAAGGCCGTTATGTTTTTGGTATAATGGGATTAATTGGATGGGGAACCCCAACATTAATCACCATGGAAATTGGATTAATGTTAGAAGTACCTAGTCCTGTTAGATTGGCTATTTTAGGTGTAATAAAAGCCATTTTACCTACAGAATCAGACGATTTATTGAGAATTCAAATAAACTTTGCGGGTATTATCGATTTTGAAGCTAAATATATAACATTTGATGCCTCTATTTTTGATTCCAAATTATTAACCTTTACTTTAGCTGGTGACATGGCGTTCCGTTTAAAGTGGGGAGATGAATCAAATTTCTTAATTTCTGTTGGTGGTTTCCACCCAAGTTATACGCCTCCACCTCTTGATTTACCAAGTATGGACCGTTTAACTATTAATCTCCTAGGTAGTGATAATCCAAGGTTAACGTTATCAGCTTATTTTGCTTTAACATCAAATACAGTACAATTTGGTTCTTTGATTGATTTTTACATGAAGATTACCAATAACATTAAAGTAATTGGAAATTTAGGGTTTGATATTTTAATTCAATTTTCACCATTCTATCTTAAAGCTGAAATTTATGCTATGTTGGCTGTTTTACGAAAAGGTAAAGCTTTATTATCTATAAGTCTTTATGGATCAATTGAAGGACCTGCACCATGGCATGTAATCGGTTCGGCTGAATTTAAAATACTTGGAATTAGTCTTGATGCCAATTTTGATAAAACATTTGGTGAAGAAGAAGAAAATATTTATTTAGAAGATATTGATGTTTTAACAAAAGTACTAATACCTGAAACTGATGATTATCGAAATTGGGAGGGAGAATTTCCGCCAGCATCTACATTATCAGTTAACTTAAAAGACAATAAAGATGTTCTTTCCAATGAAATTTTAGCTCATCCAAGTGGAAACTTAAGATTCAGTCAAAAGAAAGTACCTTTAGGATTAACTCTAGCAAAATATGGCAAACAAAACCCATTAATATATAATCATTTCACTTTAGAATTTGTAAACCTTGATGATAATTCACAGACTAATACAAAAGAACTATTTGCACCTGCTGAATTTATAAGTTTAACGGATAGTCAAAAATTATCTCGTAAGTCATTCGAAAAGATGAAGTCTGGTGTTAGGTCAACTGCATCAGATAAATATAAATCAACTTATTTCATCCAAAAGGATGTAGTATATGATCATTCAGTAATTGATTCAAGAGAAGAGTTAACCCCAGATACGCCAATTTATTCAAAAGGTAATTATGCTGAAAACGATTTACTATTTGCTACATTTTCAGCAAATAATGCAGTAGGTAATTCAAGTTTAGGTAAAGGAACTAAACCACCTTCAAACTTTAAACCCTCAAAAATTAATAATACGCAAGAAAGCTTTGCCATTGCAGATTTAACAGATTTAAGTATCCATACAGACAATAGTGGTGTAGACATGACTTTTTCAAGTCAAACAGAAGCCAAAATTGCCCTTGTGGAATTACATGAAAAAAATCCAGAATTAATAAATGAAATAGATGTAGTTTCTACATTTGAACTTGTATAATTATGACAGACATTTTAGCAAAATATACTTTTTTACCTTGGATAAGGAAAGGGGTATCAAATCAAATTATAAAATCGGAAACAAGTGGGGTACCTACAGTTGATGAGAGTCAATTAAGAGCGAGTATTAGTGTTGATTTAAAAATAAAATCTGGTACGTTCGAACACACGACTAACAAAATTATTAATTTAGTTGGCCCTGCTGATATAACAGGAATCAATAATCAAGCCATAGTACGAACAGAACCCACACAGGCTGAAACCAATTTTGAACCTAACTATTTAGCCAGTATTGAGTTTTATGATGAAGATTTTGCTTGGCGCTATTCACCTGCCGTGTCTAACGCTAACAACCAATTACGACCCTGGTTATTTTTAGTTGTTTTAAAAGAGAGCGAATTCACTAAAGAAGATCCTTTAGAAGATGGAAAAACGGTCATTTCCATAACTGGTGATGGTGCCGCAGCTACTTTTTTACCAAAGCATGACGAATTAGCTGCATGGGCGCATGTCCATGTCAATGCAAATTTAAGTGATGATTCAACTACTAATTCCAATTTTACAAATGAAGAAACAAATGATGCAGTTGATCGTTTAGCTGAACATTTAAAAACAAATCCTGATATGGCGATATCAAGAATTGTTTGTCCAAGAAAACTTGAGGAAAACACAGCATACACTGCTTTTCTAATACCAACTTATGAAGTTGGACGTTTAGCTGGTTTAGGGGCTGACCTTCCTGATTATAATACTATTCCTGTTCAACAATCATCATGGGGAACAATACATAGTGGTACATATGCTAATAAATTCCCTACCTATTTTAATTGGTTTTTTAATACAGGTGATAAAGGAGATTTTGAAAGTTTAGTTAAGAAATTAAAACCAAAAACGTTACCTCCAGAAGTTGGCAGAAGACCAATGGATATGCAAGATTCTCTTTATGGTTTACATTATAAAGTTGATCAAACAGCAACAGATCCAGCTAAAACTACTTTATCATTAGAAGGAGCCTTGACAGTACCTGGTTCTTCTGAAGAAAATTATCCTTATCAAGATCAGATTGACAGTGATGGGATCACCTATAGAGAAAAACTACAAGATTTAATAAATTTAAATGAAGATTTAAAAGATTTAACGTCTACTAATCATTATATAACACAAAATTTTAGCGGGTTGCCTATAGAAAATGACCCTATTATTTCTGCACCAATTTACGGACGTTGGCATGCTTTAAAAAAAACGGTAGATGCTACAAATCACACCTGGATTAATGAACTTAATTTAGACCCACGTCAAAGAGTTGTCGCTGGAATTGGTACAAGCGTGATGCAAGCCAATCAAGACACGTTTATGGATGAAGCTTGGTCTCAAGTTGGTGATGTAATTGAAGCTAATAGAAAATTATATTGGGCACAATTAGCCCGTGAAACTTCACGTAGAATTTTTGATAAACACATCAAAAGTCAACCAGACGAAAAAATTTGGGCATTGACAGGTAAAATGAAACGTAAAATTTTAAATAATGACGTTAATCCAAAAACATTATTTCAACAAGTTAAGGAGAGTCAATTACCTTTAGCAGCTGAAGATAGAGCTATTCGTAGAATAATTAGACCAGTAGGACCATTAATGAAAAAAATGGATCCACTTCAAAGTATTAATAGTAGTAGTGACAATCTAATTTACAAGTTGGATGAAAAGATAGTTATTGCTGCTCAAGAAAAAACGGAACCTGTACAGGCCACAAAAACACCTATTGTAAATATGGATTCTGGTGTACAGAGTGTGCAGAGCATAAATAATACTAATTATAATTTTGCCATGTCAAATTATGGTTCAGCAACTCAACCTAGTGCAAGTAACAATACTCAAGCCATAAATATGCAAAATGCTGTTAGTGCTTTAAGTGGATACTTTGAAGCTACAAATTGGGTACAACCTGCAGACAAAAGTAAATTTGATGTTCTTAATCAAGGTTCTATTCTTAAGGAAAAAATAAATCCTTTAAAAACGATATCGGCAAGAGTTAGTAAAACAATAAAGTATGACAATCAACAAATGACAGTGTCTCAACATATAACACCAATAATGGCTTATCCTAAGTTTCGTCAACCAATGTACGAAAGTGTTAGAGATATCAGTACAGACTTGTTGATTCCTAATTTGGATCTTGTTCCTAACAATAGTATTTCGTTACTTGAAACAAATCAAAAGTTTATTGAATCCTTTATGGTTGGGTTGAATCATGAAATGAGTAGAGAACTTTTATGGAGAGAATATCCGACAGATCAAAGAGGTTCGTATTTTAGACAGTTTTGGAATATTTCTGATAATGTAAATAGTATTAACGAACCTAAAGACACCTATGAAGAAAGCTTATATGATATTCCTAAAATTCATGAATGGAATGCTAATGACTTTTTAGGAAGTAATGGTTCTACTCCTGGTTCTGGAAATTTAGTGTTGATGTTACGTGGTGATCTACTAAGAAAGTATCCAAATGCCGTTATATATGCAATTAAAGCCAAATGGAAAATAAATGGAAGTGTTATAGATTATAGTTCAGAAAGAAATTTAGTAACTGATTCAGAATTATTTCCAATATTTAGCGGGAAAATTGGATCAGACACTACTTTTTTAGGCTTTGATTTAACTGAAGTAATTGCTAGTGGTGCTACTAATAATGAAATTACAAATGCGATTACAACTCCGCCATCAATTCCACTTGACCCCGGATATTTCTTTGTAATTAGAGAACGTCCAGGAGAAATTAGATTTGGAATGGATATTACTGATGACACTACAGCATCTGTAGAAAAATGGGATGAATTACATTGGGGACTTATGGATAATACCCAACGTATTGACATAGGAGATTTAACAATACCAACTGACCCAGACCTAGATATCACATGGGGTTCACAAATGAATTCGGCAGAAATGGCCATGGCTTTATACCAGAATCCAGTAATGGTTTGCGTACATGCAAACGAAATGTTAAATAATATTTAAATTTGAATACCAACTAAAATGGCTGAAAACACAAAAATCACAGACCAACAAAAGCAAATTGAAAATGCACGTTTAATTGTTCGTACTGCGCAAACTACAATAAAACAAATTCAATTAGAATTAAAAACACTAATTCCTAAAAGAGGAAGTATTGATGGTCCTTTGGATAGCGAAACTAAAAACATACTCTTTCGTAGAATTGATGATGCATTAGATGATTTAGATAATAGTAATTCAGAATTAGCTCAACAGTATAATATATACAATACACTCGAAAAAGTAAAAGACTACCCTAAATTGTCGTCTGATTTAAGGATATCTAAAAGTGAATTATCCAATACAACTTCTGACTTAAAAATAGCAAAAGAAAAGTTAAAAGTAGCTATTGAGAATGAAGAAGCCTTAAGATTACTTTTGAATCAAGATTTAACTGAAGCCATAAGTAACAGAGTAGAGCAAGAGTCAAATGTTAGCGAATTATTGGTGAATTTCAATCAATTATTAGTTAGCCACGAACTATTGTTAGTAGATTTTTCTAAAATTAATGATCCACGCTATTTAGTATCAAATGTAAATGACAGGTCACCTTTTTTATTATTGCCTATAAGGGTAGAAACTCGATATATGACAATAAAGCATGTAAGAAGAATAAGTCGTGCACAAGGAGCTAACTTACCTATTGCAGATAAAAAAGAGCTTTGGCTACGTTTTTTTCCTGATGATATTTCTAACACTACACATGAAGATTGCTTAACTGCAGATGAGCAAACTGCTGCTCATTCGTATTGGAATAAAATTTGGAATCCAAATCAAAGTATTAATCCAAGTCCAAATTTAAGTCCAGATGAAATAAAAAGTCTTGAATTTGGAGCTTGGCGTTTAATTGTTGATGGATTTGGAGCTGAAAGAGCAGCATGGATTGTAAAACAAACAGAACCAACTAATATATTAATTGATCCCAGACCAGTCACTGCAGTATTCCCTCTACTTGACATTAAACCACAATCTTGGAACGAATCTCCAAAAACCCATGTTTTACCAGATCGATTTGTGGTCAGATTATATACTGATGACACCAATTATCGTGAAGTTTTAGGAAAAACAATTCCAGACCCATTGGTTGTTGGATTAAGTCCTGATCATGATTCAGATGGTGATTTTATTCAAGAAAATGGTGAAATAGCTTTTCCTGAGGAAATAAAGTGGATGTCTGATTTTAATGAAGCTAAAGAAGTAGGAATGGGATTAAGTATCCCACTTGAGGAAAACGAAAAATTAGGAATTAAAAGGATTTTGGTATTAGGATTAAAACTTAGTGCTAACACAACAGAGTCAACAAAATTATTTGAAAATTTAATAGAAGGACATCACTATACGACAGGAGGTTTCTCTTTTGTGGCGCAAGGTACTCCTACAAATAACACAGAAAATTCAAAATCTGGATTTTCTAAATTATCAAGTCAAGCAGAAGATAGTTTTGATAATGAAAGAAGTGGTGATTTATTTACTACCACAACTAATTATGCTGATAAAAAAGATGGACAGTGGTTCTCTGATATGTTAGGTATTAACCCTTCAGTTATTCAAAATGTAAATCATGCAAATGGAACTGATACTTGTGAAGCAATAGCTATGAACAAAGCTTTATGGCCAGCAACAATGGGATATTATTTAAAACAAATGCTGCACCCGCATGTTAATCTTAGCGATCAAGTTAATGCAAAAAAATTCTTTACTCAATTTGTAACAGGACGTGGAAAAATTCCAACCTTTAGAGTCAAAGATCAACCTTATGGAATAATTCCAAGTACAGTATACTCTCGTTGGAAATATGATAAATCAAATGCAACTAAGTTTTATGATAAATTAAATACACAAATATTACAGCCAATGAATACAGTTTGGTCTGGATTTGCTGATGACTATGTAAAAAGTGTTAGCACAGATAATTCTGTTGATCCGTCAGAAAGATTGATGGATATTTTAGGGCTACATTCTTCATCTGTAGAGTTTCATCAAAGATATGCAAATGGGACACATCAGATGTGGAATATTTGGCGATATATAAATGAATCAGGACAAACTTCAGGAATTGATTTTCCTGAGTTAAATGGTGACGAAATCACTGACTTCCTTGCGTCATATAATAGTCAATTAACAATGACTATGGCTGCTCCCCCAAAAATATTTGAATTAAACTTTTTAACTACACAGAGACTTTTGAATGGCCCTGTTGTTGATGGATTTAAACAATTACCTTATTCTGAAATAAGAGGAATACAACCTTTTCCTGATACAGAATGGAACTATATTCACTGGTTATTAGAGGATACTACAACAATTACAAGAGTAAGAGAGGAGCTATATGACAACCTTTCAGGGGTTTTAGAAACTCAAACTCCTCCTAAAGCATTATTATATTTATTATTGAGACATGCTTATTTGTTAGAGTATGTAGATACATCTACAGGAATTTTAATAGAACATAATGTAGTTAATCAAGAAGCACAACTAGAAGTTGAAATGCAAGCTATTGGTGAACAAGGATTGATTACTGAAGAAGAGAAATCAATTATATTTAAAGCTGTTACTGAAGAATTAACATTGGAAACTAAAGCTTTAATTAAAATAACTGTAGCTCAAGAATTTGAAAACTCAAGAGATGTAACGCCTAGACACATAATTCGTTCAAGAGAAAATGAGTTATATGAAACTTCTAGTGAAACTCTCACTGCACAAATTACTGCGAAAACTACAGAAAGAATTAACAATTATAAATCTGATCAAAAAAAATGGAATTACTTAACTGAGCCTATTCAAGAAGTAAGTGGTAGAGATACCATGGAAATGCATATTCAGGCTTTATTAAGTGCTAATCATGGAAGTACAGATGCTTTAGCTGCATTAAAAAATAGTTTATTAAAACTAAAAGATTTACCAACAGCTAGACTTGAACGTGCATTTGCCGAACATTTAGATTTATGTAATTACCGTTTAGATGCGTGGATGATAGGCTTAGTTAACCAAAGATTAGAAGAGCAGCAAAGTTTAAATCAAGGTATTAATTTAGGTGCTTTTGGTATTATTGAAAATTTAAAACCAAGTATAACTGCACCTGGAGTTCATGTTGTTGAAGTAGACAATGATGGCAATGAATTATCTACTTCACCTGAAATAACAACTGAATACACTTACATTGGTGATGATAATACTTCAATATTAGAAAGAGATTTAAGTAGTGGTAAAGTAAGAGCTTTACCTACTGTAGATGAATCTAATCAAGGTTTTATACATACTCCATCTATTAATCATGCAGTAACTGCTGCTATATTAAGAGCAGGATATATTTCTCATCAAAAGTCAACATCAGCTGATGATACCTTAGCAGTTAATTTAACTTCAAAAAGAATGAGACGTGCACTTTTCTATCTTGAAGGTATTCAAAACAATCAAACTTTGCCTGCTTTACTAGGTTACCGATTTGAACGTGAATTACATGATAAATCAGGAGTTTTTTATAATGGTACTGTTAATAATTTAGATCAATACATATTGGATATAAGATTGATATACCCATTAACAGCTGGTAGTGTTGAAGTAAATACAGGTGTAAGTATTGAAACCCAAGAAGCAAGTAATGTAACTGATGCTTTAGCACTTATTAATGCTTATGAAGATGATTACACAATATTAGATTCAATCACTAACCTTACTATGCATAAAACTGAAATCATAAAAGCAGTTGACCAAATTAGAGATGATATGGATGCTATTGCTGATTTATTATTGTCGGAAAGTGTATACCAGATGACCAAAGGAAATATGGAACGTTCAAGTGCTGTTTTAAAAGCCATTAGTAGTGGTGGTACAGTACAAACTCCTGAAATATTGAAAACCCCTAGGCAAGGTGCTGTATTAACACAACGTTTTGGAGTACAATTCATTACAGAAACAGGAGCTTTACCAGATTTATGGACAATTAACGGTACACCAAAATCAATTACAGAACCTCACTTAAATGGTTGGTTAGCACAACAAATTCCAATTGAAAAACTTAGAATAAAAGTAAGCTATGATGGTACAGCTTCTATTGTCAGTTTTTCTGATTTAATAGGAGGTACATTGGCTGCGGATAATCAACACTTAAATATGGAAGCAATTGATTTTGTTTATTTAGTTGGAGATAATGGAGATGAAAAAGATGCTTCAGGGTTATCTGCTCGTATTTTGAATTATTTATCTACGCAGCATATTAATTTTGATGAATCAAAAGTTGAAATATCATATTTAGATAATACAGGTATTGGATCTGGTAATTTATCCTTTGTTCAAATGTTACCATTGATTAGAGAACTTAAAAAGTTAATTGGTAATAGTAAACCAATTACATCAATTGATTATAAATTACCAGGTGACTCAGTATCAGAAATGAATGCAACAATAACTATTGATGATTCTCCTACTTTAACACGCTTTAAAAAATTAATAGGAACTACTCCTATAAATATAAGTACATTACTAGCTGTTACAAGTTTGAATACTACTGATTTTACCGCCATTGGATTATCAGTAGGTAAAACATTAGATAATTACTTAATTGAATTACAAAAAGCAATATATAAAATAACAATTACAACACTTACAAGTAATGATTTTATTATAGCTGAGACAGACCTTAAAAATAAATTAATTGAAGCATCATTTTATTCTATACCAAATACTATTGTTAGTACAACGTTTGAATCTAATGAAGTAGCTAGAGATGAATTAGTAAAAATCGCTAATAAAGTCCTTCAAGTTATACTAACACGCAGAACAAAAACAATTGAAATTTTGGATACTTTAGAGGTAACAATGAAAACAAAGGAACTTAATCACACCTTAACCAATATAGCAGAAATTGTATTTGGTAGAGCTTTTAAAATTTACCCTGAATTTAAAATTAACAACTATATTGATGTAAATTTAAGTAGAACCAATAGTAATTTATTAGGTGATAACCCAATGGTTATTGAAGAATGGTTACAAACCTCTGCCAAGGTAAAAACTAAAATGACTAACTATCAAAAAATTAGATTATTTTCAGATTCTTTAACTGGTAAAATTGGGTCTGACTTAAATGTAATTCAATTACCTGTGGTTGATAACACAACGGATAGATGGGTTGGAATGACACTTGATGCAGACCATAAACTATCTGGAGACACCTTGTCTTTAGTAATGGAATTACCAGATTCGTTTAATTCATCAACTGCGGTTAATTATCAAGCAGGTTTAATTGTTGATGAATGGATAGAAACCATTCCTGATGAGAATATTCACACAGGAATTGCCATGAACTATAATCAGCCAAATACAGAAGCTCCTAATTCAATCATTATGGCAGTAACACCTGAAATTACAGGAGCATGGGAGTGGGATGATTTAATGGATACTTTAAATGAAACACTTAGTCTTGCTAGAAAACGTGCTATAGAACCTGATCATATCAAAGAAGAAATATGGGGGCAAGTTTTACCAGCATTAGTCTCTTCTATAAGTCCAAATGATTCTACACCATCTGTTGATTTTGGACGAAACGTAACTTCTGTTCAAAAAGGCCAATTTGGTCATTTAATTATGGAAAATCTAAATAAATAAAAGCCTTAAATTATGCCTACAAATACAAATACACCCGGAATTTTAAGTTGGAATCGCTTAGAACCAAGACCAAGAGTAGAAGATTTTGATAGAACTTTAAAAGCTGAAGTTAGAGATCCTTTATGGATGATGACTAGACAGTGGCAATTTGGAGAGTTTCAAGGAGAAGATACAGGTTCAGCTCTATTCTCAAGAGTTCATATGAAAACCTCACGAATTAATAAAATACAATTAGGTAATGGTTCTGTAAAAGATTTTTCTTCTACAATTCCAATGGAAGCTGATGTTGAAAAAATTCCTTTTGAGTTTGATTTATTAATGCGCTTAGAAATGGGACGTTATTGGGAGCAATTACTAACTAAAAAATTGAGTATGCTTCCATTAGGAGATATTACTCTTATCATTAATCTATTCAGAAATCCGATAGGTGTTACAGGTGGAGTTGATGCAAAGTTTGAAGTACCAACTATGGATTTAAGTAATTCTGATTTTTTTAGCAATCCAGAATTATGGCATGCTACTATGGCAGTAGCAGATGGCAGAGCCATTGATGGTAAAAAACTACTAGACTGGTTAGTAGGTTCTACAAATTCAGATATTGAAGCATATAGCTCTGATTCAGCAGTACAAACTATTTTAGTCGCAGCAAAGACAGATTACATCAATTGGTTTGAAAGAAACTATGAACAACCAACAACGACAAACGATAAAGCTTGGAGTCCAAGTCAATTAGAGTATCAATTTTCTTGTTCTGCTTCTAGTACAAAATCGTCAATTAGCCCAAGTGATGTATTAGTTGCAGATGAATACTATCAAGGTAGCCTAGATTGGTTTGCCTTTGATTTTGAAAAGGACAATACTAAGTATGATAGTGCTTTAAATGCTTTTGACGCAGGATTTGTTGAAGAAGAAAAATTCACAATGATTCCAACTCCAATTACATTTGCAGGAATGCCTCATTCACGCTGGTGGCAAATGGAAGATAAGAAAGTTGATTTTGGAGACATAAACCCTTCAACTTCTGATACATCAAAACTGATTTATTCAGAATTTGGTTTGATTTACAGTAATGATTGGATGATTTTTCCATACACAACTAAAGCTGGAAGTCTTTGTGACTTAAAGGAGATTGTAGTAACTGATTGTTTTGGACAACGGACAAAGATTGAGTCTGCTAACACAGGAGTAGATAATGATTGGAAACGTTGGTCATTTTTTGGTATTAGTACTAAAAGAGATGAAGTTACTGAGGCTGATACAAGATTATTTTTACCTGCTGTGGCTAACAAAATATTAGAAAGTCAACCTGTCGAAGCGGTGAATTTTATCAGAGATGAAATGGCAAACATGGTCTGGGGAATTGAGCAAACTATACCTAACGGTTTAGGTGAAGGTATTAATGGTTATGAAACAGCATTAAAACATGTTAACTTTATTAAGTCACAATCAACTTTGTCAGAGCCTTCTTCATTAGAAAATGATGCGAAAATTGCTTATAAAATTGCTAATTCAGTACCTGAAAATTGGATTCCGTTTATAGCTGTAAAAAAAGATACTAGTAATCTTAGTAGACAAATAAAATTACAAAGAGCAGCCATGCCAAGATACGTAGAAGGTATTGATGCTAATACAAGAATAAGACCAAGAACATTGTTATTATCTGAAGAATATGACAGTACCACTCAAGACTGGAATCCATACTTTATACATGAAGAAGAAGTACCACGCGCTGGAGCAATTGTAAAATCTACTTGGCAAAGAACAAGAACTGAATCAGGTAAAGTTGTCACTTGGTATGGACGCAGAAAAACGACAGGTAAAGGTGAAGGTAGTAGCAATCTTGCATTTGATAATATTGAAGAAAAATCTGAAGATGAGATTACAGAATAACTGATTAAATTCAAAATAGAAAGATAACTCTTATGAAAATACTATTAGTAGATAATGGCCATGGAAGTATGATTGATGGAGCCTATCAAACGTCAGGGAAACGATCTCCAAAAAGGAATGATGGTACTCAGTTGTTTGAAGGTGAGTTTAACAGAGCTATTGTTAATAGAATTATAGAAGAACTAGTTAGGTCAACTATTCCTTTTGTTAATATAGCTCCTGAATATTGGGACGTATCACTTAAAACAAGAGTAAATCGAGCAAACAAATATGGAAAAAACGCTTTCTATTTAAGCATACATTCAAATGCTGGTGGCGGAACTGGAAGTGAGATATTCACTTCTAAAGGAAGTACTAAAAGTGACAACTATGCTACTATTTTTGGTGAATCTTTTCAAAATGAATTTCCAAACGAAAAATTAAGAACCGACTGGTCAGATGGAGATTTAGATAAGGAAGCTCAGTTTTATGTTTTAAGAAAAACAATTATGCCAGCTATCCTAACCGAAAATTTCTTTATGGATACTGAAAGAGAATGCAAGGAGTTTTTAATGACTAGGTCAGGCAGAGACAGAATAGCTAAGTATCACATAGAAGCTATTAAAAAAATACAATTATTATAAACAATATGAAAAAAATTAGAATATTGTCACTTGATGGAGGGGGGATTAGAGGTGTAATTACAGCAACAATTATCGAGCATATTGAAAATAAACTGAAAGAAATATCAAATAATTCAGGTGCACGAATATCTGATTATTTTGATATGATTGTAGGTACAAGTACCGGGGGGATTCTTTCATGTATTTATCTCACACCAGATAAAAATAATAAAGCTAAATATTCAGCAAGCCAGGCATTAGAATTTTATTCGGGTTTAGGATATAAAATATTTAACGCTTCAAAATATAGAGGCATGAGCTTTAGGAAATTGTTTAATGCAACAATGTATAATCAAAAAAAAATTGAATCAATTTTTAAAATATATTTTAATGATTTAAAAATGCATGAATTGATTAAACCATGTATTGTTACAACTTATGATTTAAAAAGAAAGTCATCCTTTTTTTTTAATAGTAGAGAAAATAGTTCAAAAGAAAGAGAATTTTATGTAAAAGATGTTGTTCGTTCTACTTCTGCTGCTCCTACTTATTTTCAGCCAGCAAAAATTAAAAATTTGGTTAATGGCACTGTAATGATTAATATTGATGGAGGTGTATTTGCAAATAATCCTGCTATGTGTGCCTTTACAGAATGTAGTAAGACCAAATTTAATAAGAATTCAGAATATCCAAAAATAGATGATATGATCATTTTATCTATTGGTACTGGAGGTGGAGAACCAGAGTTACCGAAAAGTAATATTTTAAGCTGGGGAATAGTCGGATGGGCTAAATCTATTCCATCAATTATGATGGACGGCAGCATTGATACAGTACATTATCAAATGAAAAAAATATTTGAATCAATGAGTTGTGATTGTAAAAATTACAAAAGAATTGATGTACCTAGGAGTGGAAAAGACTATACTCGAAAATATAATAATGATATGGGTGATGCATCTAAAAAAAACATTAATGACCTAAAACAAGCAGGTAAAGACGCTATTAAGTTTGCATTAATAGGAAATGATGAAGAATATGGACTGAATGAGTTTCTAAAGCTTTTAATATAACAGAATAACAAGCGATAAGGAGAGACTATTTTTGAATAAAATATAAAGAAAGCCTAATTTTTGTTGAGCCTCTTTTCTCATTATATCTTTATCACATGGTGAATCAAAATAGCGGTAACTGTACATTCTTTTATATCTTATGAAATTTCAATTTTATTTTTCACATCATGAAGGAATTAAGAAAGAATAATTTCATATTAACGTCTACATTCCATTTTCTTATAATTCTTATCTCATAATTAAGCAAAATTCAAAAATATCAATGGGTATTGTCTAATAAAAATCCATTCATAGTCATAGTTATGAATTTATTTTTTAAAGAAAACAAGTAAAAATAGAAATAATTTATTAAGCGTATTTCAATGTTAGATTGATATTATCAGTACATTTAATTATGAATAACCGTGTTGAACTGAATTAAATATACGGTGTATAATTATTTTTAGTTTTTCTTTGGAGTGTCTTGTCCTGAAATAGCTATACAACTAAATTATAGTTGTAATGGATAAAAAGAAGAAAAAAAGAGTAGTATTACCTTTTGCTTTAAAGGAAAAAATCATATCCGATTTAGATAATG
>Ga0256845_1000253_pt1 | contig 50897 bp, 47 predicted proteins | sample RiftiametaG_FD_189101 | JGI IMG/M metagenome (GOLD analysis project Ga0256845, IMG submission 189101) | Tube worm associated microbial communities from hydrothermal vent at the East Pacific Rise, Pacific Ocean - Riftia | ecosystem: Host-associated > Annelida > Integument > Unclassified ...
CAATTACTTAGACTACATGAGCAGAGTCTTCAGTTCTTAAGGCTATAGCCTCGAACCTGCTCCACGTCCTAAGGACGTGGTTTTAATATTTAATAAATTTTTTTTTTGCTAGCCAAATTGTTTTCAGGACCCATTTTACTATCTTTAGTATCGAAATCAGAACCAAATCTAAAAGGTATTATTTTCGTGGCAAGTTTTTTATCATGTCCAAACTTTTAGCCTTATCGCCTGCGTCAATTAAGGCGCATCTTTTCGCGCCTTCGATTGCACGCACTGGTTAAAAAAGCGGTCAATGATACGTCTGCTTTTATTGTTTACGTGCTTGCTTTGTTTGCATTTTTAATCTTGTACAATCTAAAAATCAACAGCGTTTCGTAGCGCTTCGCTTTACTACGAGTTACTTTTTCCAAGAGCTGAAAAACTAACGAAAAAAGCCCTTAGCGTTCCCACTAGGGAGAGAAGACTCCAAGTTTTGACTTTAGCATTTCTGCCAGCGATATTTGATGTCTTAATGTTAAGGATTTCTAAAGTAGTATTAGAGCGCTTTAACAGGATTGTAAAACATCTGTCCACAAAATATTTTTCTCACATTCCAGGAACTAGTTTATTCAACCGCGCATTTCCCTAGAAATGTCTGCATCAATATCAATACTTAAAACTTTTCTTTTTGTACACGTATTATATAAAACCTAATTAAAGATAAATTAGCTCCAAAACCGACATGAATCAAATCTGTAATTTATTTAACAAATCTTTATAATCTTATATTGACGAGCCACATTTTATATTGCAGTCTAAACTCAAAGAAATGACAGCTCATGCCCACTGGTCAATGCTCTATTAAAAAAACATTCCAACGAATCAAGAATAGAAAATAACGATTGTCTATTGAACAAGCGTTAATAAAGGAAGAAAGTGAGAAAATCAGGATTAAAAAATAAATTTGAACTATCATCTGGAAACTTTTGTCAGTTACTAAGAATTCGCAGAGATTTGATCCCAAATTATTACCTTCTTGCTTTCCCTAAGACACAAGGCGAGCCAAACTCCTCTGAAATAACTGAAATGCTAAACATCGGAACTATGCACGCACAACAGTTAGCCAAGGAAATTATTGGAGACCCCGAAGCGTTTACTATTCTTTACAGTGGTTATAGCGCAAGACGCGAAAAAGGCTGGCATGTGCATATTGTCTTGCTTGGTAATCGTTGGAAAAAGGCTTGGTTATATATGGCTCTATCTGGCAAAAATTTAGCTCAAGCTATTGGTCTAAGAAAAGACGATGCTCCAAGGTTAAAGTAATGGATAAATCTCAATGGTTAGAGCTAATGGCTAGAATTGGTTTTGATACCAATATGAATACTTATAATGAACTTCTGTCCCACTACAATCAAAAACATCGGCACTACCATAATACAAACCACATTAATGCCGTTCTAAAACACCTTGTACAATCACAATATTTAGCTAATGATTATGATGAATTAGAGATAGCGCTCTGGTTTCATGATGCCATATACAAAGTATTTTCAGCAACAAACGAATTAGATAGCGCAAATTGGGCATACAAATTCTTGAAAGATAATGGCGCTAGTAAAGAATGTTCAACTAAAGTTCATTCTCTCATCATGGCAACTCGCCACAATACTATTCAAATAGATAACGACGAAAAACTTATTGTTGATATAGATTTATCAATTTTAGGAAGCTCGCAAAAGACATATCATTTGTTTGAGTCATGGATAAGAAATGAATATAAATTAATCCCTAACTTTTTCTACAAGAAAAAACGCAAAGAGATATTAGCTAATTTTCTCAAACGAGAAAGAATATACTGCCACAATATTTTTTATGAAAAACTAGAAGTCATAGCAAGAGCTAATATTGAAAACGCAATTAAAAATTTATAAATTACATGTCGGTAGTCAAATTTTCTAAAATAGCCCAATATTCGAAAAAGGAAAATCAATATGAAAATAGTTAAATCAGAAGAAGTCTCAAGGATTATAAATTCATACCCTAATAATGCTAAAGAAAAATTATTATTCTTACGAGGCTTAATTATTGAAGCCGCAACCGAATTAAAGATAATAAAAATAGAAGAAACATTAAAATGGGGAGAGCCAAGTTATATAACAAAAAACGGAAGCACTATTAGAATAGACTGGAAAAATAAACACCCTAATCATTACTCAATTTTTTTTAATTGCAAAACGAAATTGGTAGATACATTCAGAGAATTATACAAGGACCAATTAACCTTTAAAGGTAATAGAGAAATCATTTTTAAAATGGATGAAAAGATCGCCGTCGAAGAATTAAAACATTGTCTAAAACTGGCTCTTACATACAAAAGCTGCAAAAACTTACCACTATTAGGAGCATAAAATGCACAATGAAACACTCAAAGCAAACATAAAAATACAGTTACTAATTCCTATATTCCTAATTCCTAATAATAAAAATAGTTCTATCGCTAAATTAACAATTCATGAAAGCAGTAGCATGGGTAAAATATGGCACTCCTGAAGTTCTTAAACTTAAAGCATATTTCTAGAATGGATAAAGCGTGTACATAGCCTATTTTATATTATGAACCATAATCAGAATGGTATTTTGTATTACCCCGTCAGTTAATTTTTCAATTGCTCAGACAATATATGTGCATAAAAGAATTTACTGAGCTTTAGCGAGACTCAAATGCCGCCAATTGCTCTGGAGTTGCTTTAGTTTGATAGTTTTCTTTCCATTCAGCATAAGTCATTCCATACACAATTTCCCTAGCACTATCATAATCAACGGACTCACCAAGCTCTTCTGCCGCTGCGCTGTACCATTTGGACAAGCAATTACGACAAAAATCTGCCAATATCATTAAATCAATATTTTGCACTTCTTTATGATCGTCCAGATGTTTTAAAAAACGCCTAAAAACGGCCGCTTCAATTTCTGTTTTTGTTGATTGTTCCATTTTTACCACCTTACTACTGAATAATTTAATCCAATAATCTACGTTAATTACGGCCGTTCAGCAAGCGTATTATTACGGCCATATTTTCGAGGAATATAACGCTAAAAGCTCTCACCTAGTTGCTTCTTTCTGTTATTATGCAGCGATTGAATTCACCAAATAAAAAGCTAAAAATATGCTCACAGTCATTTCTCCAGCTAAAAGTTTGGATTTTGAAAACCCACTACCTACTCATAAAACATCTCAGCCCCGTTTTTTGAAACAGTCACAGCAATTAATTGACCAAATCAAACCTTTAGCACCACAAGATATCGCTAGTTTGATGAAGTTAAGCGATAAATTAGCTACTTTGAATTACCATCGCTTTCAAGACTTTAAAACGCCTTTTACCAAAAATAATGCCAGAGCCTGTATTTTTGCTTTTCATGGTGATGTTTATCAAGGGTTGGATGCTATTTCTTTAACACAAGACGATTTAACTTTTGCTCAAAAACATTTACGAATATTATCCGGTTTATATGGCGTGCTTAGGCCGCTAGATTTAATTCAAGCCTATCGATTAGAAATGGGAACAAAGCTTGCTAATTCATTCGGCAAAAATTTATATGAATATTGGGCCGACAGTTTGCACCAGTCAATCAATAAAGAATTGGACAAAAGCCAATCTCAAGTATTAGTCAATCTAGCTTCTAATGAATATTTTAAAGTCCTTAAAGCTAAAAAATTCATTTATCCCGTTGTAACCCCAGTATTTAAAGATTATAAAAATGGCCAATATAAAATCATTAGTTTTTTTGCAAAAAAAGCCAGAGGTTTAATGAGCCGGTATATTATTGAAAACCAAATAGATAAAACTGAAGGATTAAAAAGTTTTAATTGTGCAGGATACCAGTTAGACACTAAATCAAGTCAAGCAAACGAGCTTGTTTTTACCCGAAAACAAGCATAAATAGATAGACAGTTTAAGGATAAATTTATAGACTGTCTCCCCAAATAGAGTGATTGAGCACAAACATGAAACCACAGGTCAAACCAAGCAACCCAAATTTCTCTTCAGGCCCTTGTAGTAAGCGTCCTGTATACAATGTTAACCAACTAAATATTGATACTTTAGGTCGTTCTCACCGTTCGGCTATTGGTAAAGAAGTACTGGCAAAAGTATGCCAAGACACCGCATCTATTCTAGGATTACCAGAAGGCTATAAAGTCGGAGTTGTTCCAGGTTCAGATACTGGTGCTGTAGAAATGGCTCTTTGGTCTCTATTAGGCGAAAGAGGCGTCGATGTTCTAGCTTGGGAATCTTTTGGTAAAGGTTGGGTTACCGACATTGTTAAACAATTAAAAATTGAAAACACTCGCACTTTTGAAGCCGATTACGGCCAATTGCCCGATTTTAATCAAGTGGATTTCAATAATGATGTTGTTTTTACTTGGAACGGTACCACTTCAGGCGTTAAAGTCGCTAATGGTGATTGGATAGATGATAACCGTGCAGGTTTAACTATTTGTGATGCCACTTCGGCTGTTTTTGCCATGGAGCTACCTTGGGAAAAATTAGATGTTGTTACTTTTAGTTGGCAAAAAGCCCTTGGCGGTGAAGGCGCTCACGGCATGTTAATTTTAAGCCCAAGAGCTATTCAACGATTAGAAAGTTATACCCCAAGCTGGCCAATGCCTAAAATTTTCCGTTTAACTAAAGCAGGAAAATTGATTGAAGGTATATTCAAAGGTGCAACCATTAATACCCCTTCCATGTTATGTGTTGCCGATTACTTGGATGCACTTAACTGGATTAATGAAATTGGTGGTGTCTCTGGCGCAATAAAAAAATCGGAAGCAAACTTAGCGGTTGTAGAAAAATTTGTCGCTGAGAATGATTGGATAAACTTTTTGGCGACAAAAACTGAAACCATTTCAAACACCAGTATCTGTTTAACATTGAAAGCCGATGCCTCTCAAGTTAAAGAGATTGTAAAATTACTTAATAACGAAGGTGTTGCTTTTGATATTGGCGCTTACCGAGATGCTCCTGCTGGAATTCGGATCTGGGGAGGAGCAACTGTTGAAGCCTCTGACCTAGAAGCGCTTATGCCATGGATGACTTGGGCTTATAATCAAATTGTTAATAAATAGCTTTAAACGATTAGTGACTACTCACTTAATTATTTAATTACTCACTTAATTTAGAGATAAAGGCGAAATAATGTACCAAATACGTACTTACAATAAAATTTCAGATAAAGGCTTAAGCCGCTTCCCGACTGACCAATACACCGTTTCAGAAGATAGCGCATCACCTAATGCCGTGGTATTAAGAAGCCAAAAACTTCACGACGAAAACCTACCTGAAAGCGTTATTGCTGTCGCTAGAGCGGGCGCGGGCACTAACAATGTTCCTGTTGAAGACTATACGGAAAAAGGCATTGTGGTTTTTAATACTCCAGGCGCTAATGCTAATGCAGTTAAAGAATTAGTTGTTTCAGGTATGTTATTAAGTTCTAGAGGCATTGTTCAAGGTAGAGATTATGTCAACACCCTTGGCGATATGAAAGATGCTGATGAAATGGCAAAATTACTAGAAAAAGAAAAAAAGAATTTTGCCGGTAGTGAATTATCAGGTAAAACTCTCGGTATTATCGGACTAGGAGCCATTGGTTCTTTAGTTGCCGATATCGCATTAGCTCTGGGAATGAATGTTGTTGGTTTTGATCCTGCTCTGTCTATAGATGCCGCATGGAAACTTTCTAGCCGAGTCTCTAAAATGGAATCTTTAGAAGCTTTATTATCTCAAATTGATTTTTTATCGCTACATATCCCAGCAATTCCTGCGACTAAACATTTAATTAATGCTGAACGCTTAAAATTAATGAAACCAACAGCAACCATATTAAACTTTGCTAGAGCCGCCATTGTTGATCAAGAAGCCGTAGCAAAAGCTTTAGATGCTGGAGAGTTAAACCAATACATTTGTGATTTTCCAGAACCTTGCTTAATTGGCCATTCAAAAGTCATTGCACTTCCTCACATTGGCGCAAGCACCGCTGAGGCAGAAGAGAACTGCGCAGTAATGGCTGTTGATCAACTTCGTGATTATTTAGAAAACGGTAACATCAAGAATTCAGTAAACTTTCCACAAACATCAATGCCTGCGGGTAATGCGGCTTGTCGTATCACCTTTACTAATAAAAATATCTCTGGGGTATTAGGCGACTTGTTATCTATCTTTGCTGATAATAACGTCAATATAATTGATATGGTTAACAAAAGCCGTAATGATATTGCTTATAACATTTTAGATTTAGGCTCAAAGCCATCGGATGATATTATTAACTTACTCAAAGCTGTTGAGCATGTTTCTAATGTAAGGCTTTTGTGCTGCTAGATTAGACGTAATCAACTAATCGTATTTAAACGGAGATAAAGTATTTTATCTCCGTTTTTTTTGCATTGCTCTTTGTAATAGAGCCAAGCTTAATTTTAAAATTCTGACTTTTAAGGCATCCATTGATAAATCAATTTTTGCAGCTCTCTGGCAAGGATGGGTTTACTTAAAATAGCATCCATTCCCGCCTGCTGACATTTTTCCACATCTGTTTTTGTTACCCCAGCCGTTACAGCGATAATAGGCGTTGTGATATTTAAATCATTTTTTATAATTCTTGTTGCATCAAAACCATCTAAAATAGGCATTTGCCCATCCATAAAAATAATATCAAAATTTGAATGTTTAACTAGATCAACCGCCTCTTTACCATTATTAGCAATAGTCACTTGATGAGAATGATGCTCTAACATACGCTTTAATACTAATTGATTAACCAGATTATCTTCAACAATTAACATACTTCCTGATCGCAATATTTTTTTCTTATCCGCCTTAATTGACTGTTTATCTCCTTTGCTCTCAATTTTACCCTTTTGGCTCACCAACTTTTGAAAAATATTAAATTTAAACTCTGTTCCTAAACCGACCGTGCTTTTAATAGAGACTTCACCGTTAAGTGATTGAATAATTTGCTGGCAAATAGATAAACCTAAACCAGTTCCTTGGTTTGCTCGAGTGCTTGAATCATCCACTTGATAAAAAGCTTCAAATAATCTAGGAATATCTTTTTCAGGTATGCCAATGCCTGAATCTTTGATGGTAAACAATAATTCGATAACGCAATTCTCATGCATAACAAAGTCAATCATAAGATCAACGCCACCCCGATGAGTAAATTTTAAAGAATTTCCTATAAAATTAAGTAACAATTGATCGATCCGCTTTCCGTCACCAAATAAGCTCTCAGGCAAATCGTCATTAATTAGATAAGTTAGCTGTAAAGCCTTGCCATGAGCTAACGGACTTAAATTAGAAATGATATTTTGCACATTAAACTTAAAAGGATAAACAGACTCTACAAAAGAGATCTGATCACTTTGAGTTTCTGTGAGATCTAAAATGTCGTTCACTAAATTTAAAAGGTGACGGCTTGAATAATCAATGGTTTGAATATATTGCTGAATATGAGAAGGAACGTCTTCATGCTTAAGCACTTCAACTAAACCAATTATACCATTTAATGGAGTCCGTAATTCATGGCTTACATTGGAAATAAACTTTGTTTTAACTTCACCCAATTCTCGTTCTTTAAATAATGCGGTACGAGAAAGTCCATAATAAGCTGCCGCCACAGCAAATATTAATGGTGCAACAACTAGCATTGAAAGGTAAGAAATAAACTGATGCTTGTCTAGAGGAGTTTCATTAATAAATTGTACCCCCATATTTTCAGCAATTTTTAAGCTGATCAGCAAACATAAACTCGCTATTAGAGCAATTATGCCAAAACGGATCCCCATGCTATTTAATGCTAATAAGGGCAGCATTAACATCCAAATCAATCCACCAAAATAGGGACCATTATTTAAAATGCTAACGGCAATATACATTAAGTAAAGACCAATGATAAAAATCAAGGAGGAATTTCTAATATGGGCGGTATATTTGAGAGTAAAAACACTTGCCATTGAAAACACAAAACCAAAAAAGATGGCCAACGCGGTTTTGGGTGCCCCGATCATAGCCACAATAGCCACAATAGCCACCATCACTGGACCCCAAATAACTGTAGAACTAGCATTAACTACTAAGAATTTTGCTTTAATCTGTTCATCTTTAGATAGTTGTTTTAAGCTCTCGGGTAAAAACCATTTGTGAAATTTAATCATAAAGTGTCATTACATCTTTCTTGAGGATTTAAATAAATAGATGCTAACTCAATTAAAGCATATATTTAGCCATTTAGAGCAGTAATTCATAATATTCGACAGCTCAATTCATTCAACGGTTAAATAGCTTTAAAATAAGCGATATAATAACTAACACTTATTTTTCACATAAAAAGACCTCGTATTCAATGATAAAAACAATCACTAAATTATTGCAATCTATATCGGCAAACCGTAAAAAATCAACAAAGCCTTATTCTATTGAGCTTGCCGTGTGTGTATTATTTATAGAAATGGGCCATATGGACGGAGAAAATTGTCAGCGTGAAATTGAACAACAAAAACAATTGTTGAAACAACACTTTAAACTCAAAAATCAAGAAATTACCGACCTATTAATCTTAGCTCAACAAGAACTCAATCACTCAACCGACTATTATCAATTTACCGCTATTATCAATCAACAATTTACGCCTGAAGAAAAAATCAATATTATTGAGTCTTTGTGGAAAATCGCTTTTGCCGACAATCAATTAAATGCCCATGAAGAACACTATCTAAGAAAAATATGTTCTTTATTGCACGTTTCTCACAAACATTTTATTCAAACAAAAATTAAAACAAAACATTCTGATTCTATCAATTAATGTTCGTTATCCAGCTATATTACTGATATTATTTCGTTTCATTTTGAAGTGACAAGTTTCTAATATGCTCTATAAAGACTGCAAAAAAATTGTTATCAAAGTCGGTTCCGCACTTATTGCCCCAACAGGCAGTGGCTGTAGCCCTCAATTTACTTTGCCTATTTCACAGTTTATCAATCAATGCTTTGCAGACGGTAAGCAAGTGATTTTAGTCTCATCTGGTAGCGTGGCGGCAGGCAAACAACATATTAATCACAGCAATAAAAAAGCCACCGTTGCACAAAAGCAAGCTATGGCAGCTATTGGACAACATGCCATGATGGCAAACTGGTTAGAATCAATCAATAGACCTTGTGCTCAAATATTAATGACCCATGCGGATCTACGAGACAGAGAAAGCTACATTAATATTCGTAATACTATGAAAGAATTACTTAAAAATGGCGTTTTACCCATTATTAATGAAAATGATTCGGTCGCTATTGAGGAACTAAAAGTGGGTGACAATGATCGCCTTGCAGCAATGGTCGCCATTTTAACGGGGTCAGATTTATTTTTAATCTGCTCGGATGTGAATGGTTTATACTCTAGCGATCCTAATATTGATAAAAATGCTGAACATATCGCTGAAGTAGAAGAAATCAATGCTGACATTATCGCTTTAGCAGGCGACACCACAAACCAATTAGCAACAGGTGGTATGCGGACAAAAATAGAAGCCGCTATCAAAGCGACTAGTAATGGCATTGCCACCATATTATTTAAAGGCAGTTTGGTTCAAAATTTTTATGACTTTACACATGGAAATTCAATAGGTACTTTATTCAAAGCACAATCAAAATCTTTATCTGAAAAAAAACATTGGATAAAGCACACGTTAAACCCTAAAGGCTTAATAACCATTGATGATGGCGCTGTTAGCGCAATTACCTTAAAAGGTGCATCATTACTCAGTGTCGGCATTCACAGTGTTTCAGGAAGGTTTGAACGAGGCGATGCGGTTGATATTCAATCTTTAAGCGGCAAAAAAATTATCGCCAGAGGTATCTCTCAATATAGTCAAAGTACCGTTGAACAAATCAAAGGGCATCGAAGCGAACATTTCGAACAGATCATCGGTTATATTGAAAGTGATGTCATTGTTGAAAGAGATGATTTAGTTCTATTGAAATAAATGTAAATTCATTGTTAACTATTTTATAGACTATACTGAGTAATACCTTCTAGACATAAATGATTCTCGGTATCCTATGTTTTTTTTCATTGATTCATTTGACAAAATACAACCCATCGAAAGCTTTCCAACGCTAGAAAAACTCGCTCGTCATGTTCTCAGCAAATTAGGTGTTAGCATAGAGTTAGGCGCAGATCCCATTCAACTGGCAAAAAAAAGTTTAGGACAACGTGGAAAAGTACTCACCTTAGCAGGCGCTTTTAAATTGATTGCTTCAACCGAAGATGAAAAAGCTCAACAACTTGCTGAAGAATTTAAACTCGCTGTTGAACGTTATAAGCAGTAAATCTTTTACGAATGAACTCGTATTTCATAAGAAGTAAACTTTCGGATATTAATCACACCCGTATCAAAAATTAAATACTGCCCTTTTATCCCCATTAAAGTTCCTTCAACAATATTATTTTTATCAAAGTTGTGGGATTTTATTTTTATCGGAAATTCTAATACCGGATAACGAATTGATGTTATTGTATTTTCTTGCTTTTCAATATCACCTGTAGGAGCTGACTGTATAATAGAGTCAATTGAAGCCGTTAATTTTTCTTTCAACTGATGAGCTTCTGAAAGCAAATCTCTATCTGGCTGATTTTCCTTAAGCATGGTTCGCCAATTGGTTTTATCCGCAATTAAATCTTTAAATGCCATTTCCACCAAACCTGATTGTTGGCGAGTATTCACTTTAAACATAATGGTTGCTTGAGTCGCCCCTTGATCCAACCAGCGTGTCGGGATTTGACTATGCCTCGTTATACCCACCTTCAATCCAGAGGTGTTCGCAAGGTAAACATAATGAGGCACAAAACAATTAGCTTCTCCCCATTGAGGCTCTCTACAGGTCCCCAAATGAAAATGGCATGTTTCTGGTTTCATAATACACATATCGCATCGAGCTAGTTTTTTCATGCAAGGAAAACAATAACCTTGAGAGAAACTTTTTTTTGTTTTTTTATCACAATATGAGCAATTAATTTCTCCCAAAAACTCTAACTTTAAATATTGACCAATGTAAGGGTTCATGGCTAATTCTTGTTCGCCTAATGGTAAAAAATATTTGACATTAGAGTCCTTATTGATATCCCCTGTATCAGTAATTAACTCAGTACGCATTTTTTTTAATTGTCCTGAAATCATAATTAGGTTTCTCTTTCTGAATGATTGTTATATTTTTCTATTATAACGGCTAACTCTTCTAATTGATAAAACTGTTCAACTGAAATAGCTTCAGAAAAATAATTACCTTGAGCAAATTCACAGCCTGAAGAAAAAAGTGTGTCTCTTTGTTCTTGTGTTTCAATTCCTTCTGCAATCACCATTAAGTTCAACTTATGAGCCAAACCAATAATGGCTTCGCACAAAATCATATCATCTTTATTAGTTAAGCTTTTTAAAATAAATGAACGATCAATTTTCAAGAAATCAAAATTAAAATCTTTTAAATAAGACAATGAAGAATAGCCGGTACCAAAATCATCAATCGTGAATGTAACACCTAACTCTTGTAAGCGATTAAATTGTTGTTGATTTTCACGATTTTTTTCTATCAGTAAACTTTCTGTTACTTCAAGTTCCAAATAAATAGCATTCAGACCTGCCGATTTTAATGCGCCAATAACAATCACTTCTAAATCGCCTCGCCTAAACTGAATTGATGATAAATTGACCGCAATACTAAAATCAGTTAAACCATTATTTTGAAATTCTTTACATTGTCGACACGCTTCATAAAGAACCCACTCACCAATATCAATAATCAAACCGGTATTTTCAGCGATAGGAATAAAGTCATCAGGTAAAATGAGATCACCATCAGCCTTTTTCCATCGTATTAATGCTTCAGCTGAAAATATTTTATTATTTCTTAAATTTATTTTTGGTTGATAATAAAGGACAAATTCCTTGTTCGTTATTGCATTTCTTAGTGAATTAATGCGGTCAATATGCGCTAACATATCAACATTCATTGCCTCATCATAAAAAACAAACGTATTTCTACCGGCTTGTTTAGCGCGATACATTGCCATATCTGCTTTTTGCCGAAGTCCATTAAAATCATTGCCATTATCAGGATAAATTGAAATACCAATAGAACAGCTTATAGTTAAAGATTGCTCCTCTATAAGAATAGGTTTTACCAACTGCATTAAAATTTCATTTGAGATTTCAGAAATTTCAAAGTCGTCATTCAATTCATTAAGAATAATAAGGAATTCATCCCCCCCTAAACGACAAACCGAATCGCCTTCTTGTACACAATTTGCCAGTTTTTTTGCGACATGTTGCAATAGCTGATCGCCAATTTCATGTCCAAGAGAATCATTAACGGTTTTAAAATTATCTAAATCTAAAAAAAGGACGGCTAATTTTTTTCCATTTCTGTGTGATTGATGTATAGACTGTTCAAACCTATCTTCTGCTAACATTCTATTGGGTAGCCCGGTAAGATAATCAAAATGTGCTATTTTTTGAAATTCTTCTTTTGATTCATTCGCCTTTAGGTTTTCAATTTCTAAACGGCTTAATGCAAAAATTAAATCTTTTGCCAATGTCCACACCGCATAGCTTATAATAGCGAACATTAATATTAAATCGAATGTAATCCCCCAATCAAAAGGGTTTTTAGAGTAATCAATCCAGTTAAAATGATTAATAACAGCAATTGATAAAATACTGAATATAATTGTAAAGGTAAGAATAATAAACTGTTTTTTGTTACCGAGTAATGCGGTAAAAACCAATATGCCTGCATAGCCAATTGTAGCAGGATCTCTTAATCCTGAATTTGTTACTAATAATAAGGTAATTGTAAAGTAAAGTGACCATAATAATATGTTGGCTCCTAATTCAACTTTTCCTCGATGAACTAAAAAATAGCTTCCAATAAAAATACAACCAGAAAAAATAAGTATGTTACTTGTCCAATCACTTTTTTCATTAATTAGGTTATTAATAAAACCAAAAACGATTGCCACAATAACTATAATAAGTAATTGTTTTGTTCTTTGTCCGTTTAATTGAGAAATAGTATTGGTTGGATTGTCAAAATCCTTTATTTCATTCTGAACTATTTTGGAATTGATAATTGACTCTTGTTTTATTTCGAAATGCATTTCACCCGATGAAAATTTACTTTTATCAAAATAATTATTTGAACAATCATTTTTTGCAACGGAAAGATTTTCATCTGAAGATTTCATGGGTTTATCTAAACGTCTATTTGAAATAACCGGCTCATTAATAAAGTATTGCTCAGACAAAACTTGACTATCAGCCTTATCTTTATCCCTATTTGTATTTTTAACATCCATTATTAGATTCAACTAAAAGTAACCATAGTCGCATTGTATCTAGGGTTACAACACTTTTCTGCAACTAATCTCTCATAAATGACTAATAACCATCAATAATTTATAAACAAAAGGAGCTTTCAAAATAGTGTTTTTTTCCATTAATTGGATCAATAAATTCTATAGACTTTGCTAATAATTGTAATGGGTTAGTAAAATCATCCGATTCTTTTTTAATAAGTTTCGGGTAAAAAGAATCATTGATAATTCCTCTGCCTAACGCCGCAAGATGAACTCTTAATTGGTGTTTCTTACCGGTGATAGGTTTCAGTTCGCAAAGAGTACAATCACGCCTGTCTTCTATTTTTTTTATTCTTGTTTCTGAATTATGACTACCAGCGACTTCTTTCATTCTAAAAAAAGGTTCACCTTTCATTAAACGACTTTTTCTTTCCTGAGGCAATAATTGGCTATTTTTTATTATTAACGCATGATAGGTCTTAGCTATCTTTTTTTCTGCAAACAAAGCATGATAATGAGAACGAGTTAATGGTTGCTTACTTAATAAAACAAGCCCTGCGGTTTCTCGATCTAGTCGATGGCAAAGCTCCAAAGAATCTAGGTTTAGTTGATTTCTTAACCTAACTAACAAAGTTTCTTGTAAGTATTGGCCTGTTGGAGCGACAGCTAAAAAGTGTGGTTTGTCTGCGATAACAATCAAATCATCTTGATAAATTATTTTTTCTTTAAAGGGAATTTTAGTTTCATCAACCAATTCTCGATAAAAATAGATATGTTGCTTCGATTGATAACGGGAGGTGAGCGATAAGATTTCACCTTTAGCGGTAACCACTTGATTATTATCGAAGCGTTTTGCACATTCTTCGGGTGCTAAATGTGAAAACTTTTCTAAGAAAAAATCGTATACGGTGCTCCAATTCCCATCGGGGAGCCATAAAGCATTTGGTGAAACACCGTATTTTACCGGTAAAGGCGGTGTGATTTTTTTCATGAACAATACAACTAAATTGATTAATTACGATTCTTTGTTAATGTTATTTTACCTCAATTGCTGCTTTAATAATGATCAATTTTTGTTTAGGTGTGCCAGAGCGGCTACCTAGCGCTTCTAATTTTTCTAACGTAGCGAATCCTTCAATAACTTCACCAAAAATAGTATGTCCTCCATCTAAATGAGGTGTGGCAGCAAAGGTAATAAAAAACTGGCTTCCGTCGGTTCCAGCACCAGCATTTGCCATGCTGACCGTTCCAGCTTTTGAATGAGATAAATTAGAAGAAAATTCTCCCATATAATAATAACCAGGTCCACCAATTCCAATATCAAGAGGGTCACCACCTTGAGCCATAAAACCAGGTATCACTCGATGAAAAGTCAATTGATCATAAAAACCAAGAATTGTTAAATAAATAGTGCTAGACACATGCATTGGTGACTCTTGAGCTTTAAGCTCTATGTCGATATTGCCCTGATTAGTTTGAATATGCCAAAGGTATTTTTTATCTGCGCTAAACTTCACCATCGGTGGTTTAATTAGGATTTGTTTCCAACCACTTTTTGAATTATTAATATGGTTTTCAGAAATAAACTTTTCTATTGATATAATCGCTGGATCTTTTTGTCCACAGCCTGTCAATAGCAATGAAAAGACTATAAATAATAAACCCAAATTAAATTTAACGACTGAATTAAACACTTTACTCATGCAATGCCCTTTTGCTTATTACAGTAAAATAACAATTTTCACACAACAAAAACTAACTCACTTTTTTTAATTCTACTTCATTTCCTATCTGCTTTGCTAGAGTACTCAATAAAACTTCTATTCTGATAGGTTTTGCTACATGGGCATTCATGCCTGACGCAATTGTTTTTTCAATATCGCTTTTCATGGCATTAGCAGATACGGCAATAATGGGTAAATGCTTCAACTTTAACACATTCCTAATATGATTGGTGGCTTCAATCCCACTCATCACTGGCATCTGAACATCCATTAATACTGCATCAAAAATTGATTTTTCAATTGCTTCTACAGCAAGCTTTCCATTAACAACTGTTTCAACTTCAATTCCAGCGTTCGTTAAGATTGATTTAGCAATGGTTAAATTAATTTGGTTATCATCCACTAACAACACTTTTTTATTTTCAAGTATCGAAAGTTCGTTAGCGATTGGTTCTTTAAATTGAGGTGGTTCTTCCATCATTTCTTTTGCAGTGTATTGGAAACCAACGGTAAAATGAAAACAACTACCACCACCATCTCGACTTTCCATCCATATTTTTCCGCCCATTAATTGACATAATTTTTTACTTATTGTTAATCCCAAACCGGTACCGCCATATTTTCTGGATGTCGATTTTTCAGCTTGATCATAAGCATAAAAAAGTCTCTTTTGTTGGTGACTTGTTATTCCTATGCCAGTGTCAGCAACACTAAACTGAATTTTTATATTATGCTCTGTCTTAATAAGAATTTTACCGCTTATATCAATAGCTCCTTGTGCAGTAAATTTAGCCGCATTATTCATGATATTAAAGAGTATTTGTCCAAAACGAACCGCATCGCCAGTGAGTATTTCAGGCAGAGCATCATCGAGAGTAATATTTATTTTAACGTCTTTTTTATTGATTAATACTTCCGTTTGTTTCGAAATAGTATTGATTACATTTCGAATATTAAATGAAGATGACTCCAACTCTAAGCAATTAGCTTCAACCTTCGATAAATCTAAAATATCATTAATAATAACCAGCAACGATGCGGCTGAAGTGTTTAAGGTATTATTGAGTTCTTGCTGAGAAGGATTAAGATCTGATTCACTTAACAAATGAGACATACCAACAATAGCATTCAAGGGATTGCGTATTTCATGGCTCATATTGGCCAAAAACTCATCTTTATTGCCATTATTTTTTTCTGCTTGCTCTTTCTCTTTTGCCAGCCGTTGATTTTGTTTCATTAATCCCAAAAATTGCCGCTTTTGTTTGTAAAAATTTATCAATAGAAAAACAAAACCGAACAAAAAAGCGCTTATCACTATCATGCTAATAACATCATTTGTCATTAACTGAATGAAATTTGTAGAAGATGCTGGCTTTAAAGTGTATTGAGTTTCCTGATTAACGGCTTGGGAGAGCGCATAAAAAGGTAAAAGATTCAGCATTAAAATAACGAATGATTTTGTAATGAGTTTCATTTTAGACGCAGCCGTTCATTTTATATATCCATTAAGAATAGTACATAAAAACCACTTACACTAAAAACAATTGCTATTTCATTGCCCACCTTAAAGGGAAAAATTTTAGCCAAAATAAACAGCGATGCTGATAAACTAGATTGGGTGAAGTAAATCAGTATTTTCCGTTGGCATTTTGACAACATACACTGAATAAAATTTAGCAATAAAAAAGGGAAACCATCGTTTCCCTTTTTTATTTGTTTTTATTATCAAAGACTTAAAAGTTGTACTTCACCTCGATGCCATAGGTTCTTGGCTGTCTTGGGGTATTAACTAAAGTACCAAAAAATTCACGAAAGCTATCAACAGCTTCGTCTTCATCGGTTAAGTTCCGTCCCCATAAATACAACTCAAATTCACCCAATTGATCAATTAAACCAATTCGACCATTCAATATTGTAGTTGCTTTTATATGTCCAAATGGCACTGTATTTAGCTGAGTTCCTGCCCCTTGGTAATTTGCTAGATCTAAAGCAAAAGTTAATGGATGTGTCGCAGGAACTAAATTAGTTTTTACATTATTAATCGTGGTGTAATAATCTCCCGTGTGGGATGCATCAAGCCTCAATAATATATCCCATCTGCTATTGATACTCTTATAATATTGAATACCTAATGCGGCTGAAAAATCTGCCGCTAGTGGCAACTTATTACCATCAGCATCAACCGTTAATCTAGCCGTGGCTCCTGTTGGTCCTATAATTGTTTCAGTTGCACCACCTGGATAACTATTAAATGTTGCATCAAGAAAACCTAATGAGCCATTAACAGTAAAGTCATCCGTCACTTTATATTTAAATTCCACTTCTAAACCACTTGTATCAACCTCTGCTGCATTTTCAATTCGAATTGAGGTTATTTGAGTTCCGGTTGTTTGATCAAAACCTAGATTAAAAAATTGATTAACTTGATAATCTTGATATTGAGAATCAAAGTAAGCCACATTAACACTTAAATCATCGTCCAGTAGGCTAGTTTTCACTCCAATTTCATAACTCTCTACAGTTTCTTTATCAAATTTAAAGCGCTGCTCTAAAGCCTCTTGTGTAATATAATCAAGGTTAAATCCACCCGATTTAAAACCCGTTGAATATTTTGCATAACTGTTTGTCCAGTCATTAATGATGTAGTTGATACTAATAGTAGGTGAAAAATTTGTATCAGTTCTTGATTCATCTAAACCACCTGCTGGCGTTGAGCCAATACGAAAGGCTCCAGAATTTGAGCCGTCTAAATTCCATAAAACATCTTTAGTTTCTGAAGAATATCGACCACCAAAACCAAGCTTCCATGCTTCATCAATTTGATAACTGCCACTAATAAATACAGCATAGCTGTCAGTATCAACGGTCCCTTCATTAACTGTAAGTCCAGTTACCGAGAAAAAACTTGCCGCCGCACCATTAACTGCTGAGCGATAAGTACTAGATTCTTGATTGTAATAATAAAGCCCTGCGACATATTTTAAATCAGCGTTGTCTGGTGAAATTAACTGAAACTCTTGAGTGGTTTGTTTGTATTCATCCTTATAATCTAAATATAAAAAATCTAATGGTGAATAGTCGGTATCATTACCATAAGCTAATTCAGTGCTTCTATAACCGGTAATAGAACGAAGCGCATAATCGTCATTTAAGTCATAATCGACATTAACACTCAGACCAAAAATATCTTTGTTCTCACCACCATTAAAACTCCAGTTGACTTCATTTTTACTGCTATCAGCCCAGTTATTAGGGGTATCGCCAAATGTTGAGGTAATCGCAAGCCCTAACACCGGGCTTCTTTCTGAGGTCAATCCATCAACCGCAATGTTAATATCTAAGTCATCATTCGGTTGAATTCTTAATTGCGCTCGAAAAGATTGTGTATTTTGGTTGTTGAGATCATCACTGGTATCTGGTGGCGTTAAAGTTTCAATCCCGAAAGGCAAGGGAATACCAAAAATAGGAACGCCTCCTTGCACCGTATTTAATGTAGTTGGTAGTTGATTTTCAGTGTAAATATTTGTTATGTAACCATCACGAGTCCGTGATGACATGGCTATTTTAGCGCTTACAGTATCACTGACTTCAAAATCAACACTAAACTTAGCCTCAACCGCATTATAATTACCAATATTAATAGTACCTGTGCCTTCAAATTCACCACTTGGTTTTTTAGAAACTAAACTCACCGCACCAGCCACCGTATTTTTACCAAAAAGTGTTCCTTGTGGACCTCTAAGAACTTCAACTCGTTCTAAATCAATTAAATCTTGGTTCACTGCAGGGCCTTGACCTAAATAAACGCCATCTAAATAAACCCCAACTCGTGAGTCAAAACCTATATTACGGCTTGGGGCTCCTACACCTCGAATAAGAATCCGAGAATTAAAATCAGTACCCTGTGTTACCGTCATATTAGGAATAAAGTCGCCTATTTCTCTTAATTCTTGTATTCCAGTTTGATCAATAGACTCTGATGGAAAAACAGAAATGGCAATCGGTACCTCAGTAATACGTTCTTTACGTTTTTGCGCCGTCACTATAACCACTTGACCTGCGCTCGAATTCTCTTCATTTGTTTCGTCTTCAGACAGCGGTTCTTTTTTGTCGACCTTTGAGCTCGAGTTAGTAGCATCTAACGAGTTTTCTTCAGCCAGTAGATAATTGCTGCACAATGTAAAACAAGCAGCAACGAAAATTAACAATTTCTTTTGTTTTTTCACGATTCCATCTCCCAAATTTAGCGCTAATGTTATTTCAGCAATATTGCTTAGTTCTAAGGTGAAAATATTTTCCATATCTTAGCTAAAGATTAGTTTGCCAGATATTATGTTTCAATTTATTGAACACAAGTCAACCTAACCGCTAATCAATTAATCCTATCATAACCAGAAAATAACTCATAATCTACTGATTCATATCGCTTTAAATAGCGTTATTTAAGGATTTCTTTGATTTAGTAATTGCCCTTTATAACTTCAACTAAAAATTAGACTGCATTTTGTAATAAGGAGCATGTTAAAATAAGACATATTTATTAAAGATGGTCTTTAAATGCTTAATTTACTTTTTCAAGGCGAATACGAACAATTCATTTTGTTGCTTATCGCTATCATTATATCGCTTTCGTTTCATGAATTTGGTCATGCTTGGACGGCCAAAAAATTTGGTGATAATACCGCAGAACTAATGGGGAGGTTAACACTCAATCCCATCGCCCACATCCATCCTATTGGACTATTAATGGTTGCCACCGTTGGCTTTGGCTTTGCTAAACCCGTTCCGACTAACCCGCGAAACTTTAATTCTTATTATGCTTCAGCATTTATTTCTGCCGCTGGTCCGGGAATGAATTTGTTATTAGCTTTTATCTGTATTAATTTATTAACCGCAGGGCATTTTTTTGAGGTTCAATATTTAATACAGTCTGGGCCTAGTTTGTTTCTTTATTATATGGCAATCATTAATATGCTATTAATGCTGTTTAATTTACTCCCCATAGGTCCATTAGTTGGTCACTATATTCTGCCGTATTTTTTATCCAAAAAGAATGCTTATCACTATTCTCGATTAAATGCGCAGTACGGTCATATGCTTTTAATAGGGTTAATCATGCTCAGCTTTTTAGGTGTACCAATTTTTGGTTATTTGTTGCAGTTAGGAAATCAAATGGCTCAAATGATGAGTATTTTTTAATTATTGTTGATCATTTCAAATCGTTTAATCAAATGGCCATCAATTTGAATAGTTTCATTAAACATATTATAAGGACGAATCCAAGTATGCCCATTACCATAGAGCGGTTTATATACCACCATTAATGCTTCAGTTTCACTATCAATGGCTAAATCTAAAACCTCGTACTTACCACCTTTATAGTGACGGTAAATTCCTTTTTTCAAGCTTTTAGCATTGATCGTCACGGTACTAGTTTTCACTCGTGAAGGCTCCCGATAGTGCGGTTAAATAAATGTTCAATACGAGAATATTCATCCAACCAACTTGAAGGTTGCTTAAAACCATGAGACTCAACAGGATAAATAGCCATTTCAAAATATTGAGTCTTTTTAAGTTCAATGAGTTTTTGCACTAATCTAACACTATCTTTAAAAAATACATTATCATCAACCATGCCATGACAAATTAGTAAGGGCTTTTTTAACCCTTTAGCAAATTCAATAGGTGAACTACGTTGGTATGCTTGAGGATCAACTTCTGGTGTATTAAGAATGTTAGAAGTATACTGATGATTATAATGACTCCAGTCCGAAACAGGACGTAAAGCCGCACCCGCAGCAAATAAATCAGGCTCTTTAAATAACGCCATAAAAGTCATAAAGCCTCCATAAGAACCACCGTATACAGCAATTCTATCCCTCGCTATATTGGCATTATCGACCAACCAATTTACACCGTCTTTTAAATCGTCTAACTCAGGCGCCCCCATATTTCTATAAATAGCGGTTCGCCAATCACGCCCATAACCTTTTGAAGCTCGGTAATCCATATCTAAAACGGTATAACCTTTGGCGATTAAATATTGATGAAATAAATACTCCCTAAAATAAGACGACCACCCATAATGTGCATTTTGCAAATACCCTGCACCATGAACAAAAATAACAGCGGCTCCTTTTATTTTATTCTGTAGTTTATTTTTATTCTGTGATTTATTTTTTCCTTGTGATTTTATATTTTTGTTTAACTTAGCCGCTACTTTAATCTTAGAGCGACGAGTTTCGCCTTGATCTTTAGTCTCGATTGGTAAGTAAAGTCGGGAATAAATTGGGCTTTTAACATGACTAGAGTTTATCTTTATAATTTTTGGTTGCTGCCATAAAATATTAGAAAACTCTTCAGAAACTGTTTCGGTAAGTTGTTTCGCTTTAGTCGAATCTAAAAGAACTTTTAGATAGAGTTCAGGTTTATGCGTTAAGCTTGAATGAGTGATTAATAATTTTTTTTCATCTGGCGATAAAATATAATCATTCATTCCACCCAAATCAGTAATGGCAAAACTTTGTCTATTAATTAAATTTAAACCATAAATCTCATAAATTCCTGGGTGATTTTTGTTCGCTTTATAATAAATTTTTGTTCCATCTAAAGTCAGAGAAAGTTGACTCACTTCAAAATCGCCTTGAGTTAATTGAGTGGCTCGTCGTTTACCTTTTTTTAAATAAATATGTGAAAATCCTTTTTCTTCTGATAAATAATATAAAGTTTTATTATCCGTTAGCCAGCCAAACTCATTAAATGCCCAGTCATTAACCCAAGCATCATCGGATAACCAATGGGCGGTAGTTAAAATCTCGTGTTCAACATCATAGCTAAGGATCCAACGATCTTTATTATCATAAGAAAAAATCATCAACGCGACTTTTTCACTATTACTACTCCATTTCACTCCTCGGTTATCTTCTGCTTTATGCGCATAAACCGATCTTATTTTATCTGCTTGCTTGTTATTAACATTGTTGCTCGATAACCGTCGAATCGATTTCAAAGGATCATCATGAATACCTGGCAAATTAGCTAAATCGAGTTTTATTTTTTTATGCTTAACTAAATCAATCAGATAAAAACTTTCATTTAATGCTTTTGATGTGCCAACTAAAGGCCTAACCTTAGTATCATTCACATAACCATCACCCGTAACATAATCAGCTATTTTATCATTAGCCGCTATCACAGAATATTTAACAGTTCCTAATAAAAGCTTTTTTGTATCAGGTGAAAGTTGAAAAGTGGTAATTTGAGTATTCTCGCCTAAGTACCAAATTTTAGATGACGGTTTCATTTGCGATTCACGTCTTTGTTTTTGAAACTTTTCTTCCGCACCCGTTTTTTGTAAATACTGACTATTTCTAAGTTGTGACTGTTGTAAATAATTAGGCTTTTCGTCTTTGTCTGGAGATGCAGACAACATAAAACTTGCAATTTCTTGTTCTAAATGCGTTTCCAAATGATATAAAAATATCTGGTAATTAACCAAGTAACTAATCGTCTTATCATCAACAAACTGAGCATTTGTTTGAACTCTCTTATCTAACATAACTGGCCAAACCTTTTTGCTTAAAGGTTCAATCAGGTAAACATCATCTTGATAAATAAAAACGCCAAGGCTTTTCGCTTTATTAAAGCGCGCATGATCACTAGCAATTAACAACTCATCATTTTTACCAACAACTGTCATGTTAAATGTTGTTACATTCAGCTGTAAATGATCTTTATGATTATGACCAATGCTTTTTTGTTTAAAATCAATCGATTGACTATCATACGACCAGAGAGGTGATTCTGGGCTATTTCCCATCCAGTCAGAATTAGACATCAACTTTTCTAAACTCAGTTGTGAAACAGTTATTTTAGACCTGGGCTGTTTTATCGCAACGTTTAAAACAGGCTCCACCAAAGTTTTTTCAGCTGAGGGAGTTGAAGTTAGTTCCTTATTTTCGGAAGCAACTCCAGTTAAAGAAAATACTAGCGAAATCACCAAGCTAATATAAATATGATTTCTTAGTCGCATGTTTTACCTCAAAATGGTTTAATAACGAGGGATAGATTGTTACTAATAGAGTAAAGAATAGAATAGCATTAATTACTGCTTGGTTCATTGCTTTTTCTATTTTGATTAATCTTGTTTAGCAGTATAAAATAGTTTTTATTGTTCAGTTAGTTAAGCACAGGGCATCTCTTGCAAAATTTACAAAATCCAGATCAGCAACCATCCAATGATGAGCCGGCTAAACAACCAGCTTCAACTCATCAAGTAAGCTACCGTACAGTGAGCGCTAACAGTGGCTCTAAATGGCTATTACAAGCAAAAAAAATGTTTATCTCGTCGCTAGGTGGCTGGTTTGCAATAACGCTATTTATTTCTATATTATTAATCATTCCAAAAATCAATTTAATTTTTTCTATATTAATGCCCGTCATTATTGCTGGCTTAATGCTCGGATGCCAACACGCAAGTGAAGGTAATCGTATTAAATTTGAACATCTATTTGCTGGTTTTAAAGCGAATAAAACCGGGTTGTTAAGGTTGTCTCTAATTTATGCCTTACTATCAATTTTTGTGATGATCATCGCAAAATATATCTTGTTATACCTTGGAATCAGTTTGCAAGAATACTTTCCTGAAAATATCAATCAAATGAACAATGCCCAACTCAACCAATGGTTCATAGCTCTGGATAAAGAAAAATTCATACCCGATCTGTTAATTAGTCTAATAATTCCTTTAACTTTAATGATCCCAATATTTATGGCTTACTGGTTTGCGCCAGCATTAGTTGTCATAAAAAAAATGCCTGTTGTACAAGCTTTAAAAACAAGCTACATGGCTTGTAAAGATAATTATATTGCGTTTTTATTTTATGGCTTGATTTTGTTTTTGTATTTAATCGGCTTCTTATTTATTCTCTCTACTATCAGTTTATTTATTCCCCCTTTAAGTCTAATTGTGATGATGTTAGGTTATATTGCTTTTTTTGCTATTTCTATTATTTCAATTTATACCAGTTACATTGATATTTTTGATGATTCAATACCAACCGATAAAACAAATACAAACAACGCCACAATGGTCGCCTAAAATGTTTTTTCACACCAGTTAATTCCATGTTAAAAATCAAACATTTTTTAACCCTAATCATACTCTTTAGTGTCACTTTGTTTGCGTCTTTTAATCTATTCGCTGCGCAGTTAATTGATAAAACACCATCGCCTTTAATTGAAAACTGGTCTGTTTGCATTAATTATCATCAAAAAGAAACCCTTTGCAAAAAACAAAGTACGCCTTACATCAACGACCAAATAGATGATCAAGTTTTTCGTTTTACTTATGAAAAAGAATTTATTGTAAGCAGTGAATTAAAAAATACAAAACTAGGAATTTCATTAAATGTTATTGACGAAGTTGATGAAGTACAAATAAATGGCCACATCATTGGAAAAACAGGCAATTTTCCTCCGCAATTTTATGGAGACTTTCGTACCAAACGATTATATTTTATTCCATCAAACATTATAAAATATAATCAATTTAATTATTTAAAAATAAAGACTTATAGCTCCATAAATAAACCGGGCATAAAACATCAAATTATCACCATCGACGATTATTTCGAACAGCTTTTTCAACAACAAAACAACGACAAAATAATTACCGCTATTTTCTCAATTTTACTTATTCTAGCCTTTTTACAACTGTTTTATTATTTCATGCTTAAAGGGAGTGTTGACACACTTTACCTCTCATTCTACTTTATTTCATTCGCCTCAGTCTGCTTTACTCGCTCACAAATGCCATTACATCTTGGTTTAGATTTAACCGACACCTTTAAAATTGAAATATTTATGATTAATCTGGCTATTGTTTCCTTCTCATTTTTCATCTTCCAATTTTTCAATTTAGAACTCAGAAAACCTTACATAATTGCTATCGTCTTATTGTCATTTCCTAGCCTTGTAAACATCATTTATCCGAATACATTACAAGTAAGACTGCTTGCAGATATCAGTTATTGGATGACTTGCATAATGATATTTTTTACTGGTGGAAGCGCAATCATTATCGCATTACATAAAAAACTGAGATACAGCTGGTTGATAGGTACGCTATGTTTTTTTGGGTGGATAATGCTCTGTTACGACATGCTTAGCTTTACCAATATTTGGTTTCATTCAAAACTACCTCTGTCACCACAACTATTATTAATATCAACCGTGATTGTTGCTATTAGTACCTCACTAACCATCACTCATAAATATTGGCAATTATTTAAAGGCGGAACTTACGATCACCTTACGGGCGCCTTATTACGTCCAGCTTTTTTTCAGCGGCTTACAGAAGAGATACAGCGTAGCCAAGTAGAAGATCTACAGCTTTTAGTTGCCATTATCAATATTCAAGAAGTAAAAACAATCAGCGAAAACTATAATCTTGGCGTTAAAAATAATATCTTAAAAATGGTGAGTAATACACTAACTAAAAACCTTAAACCCTTTGATTTAGTCTGTCATTTTAGCGAAGATGAATTTTGCATTTCCTCCACGTTAGACTCATCTGAGCAAGCAAAAGAACACATAAAGAAACTTCATTTTGCATTAACAAACGCGCGGCAAGAAATAGGAGGTGAAACGGCATTTTTTATTAGCGTTAAAATTAGCGCCGTCATTTATGATATAGATAAACACCTTTCAGTACCTCAACTACTACAAGATGCAAATTACGGTTTAGCTAAAATAATGAATGAAGATGATACAAACTACATCCTATTGAATACACCTCCAATAATATAAATCGTTTGCTCACTTATTCTGCCAGGCTAACATTCACAAAATCACAAACACAGAGCAACCTTAAATTAAATCAGATTAATCTCTAAAATTGTTATATTGCAATGGCCACTCTAAAGACTCAGCTTTAATCAACGAAATTGTTTTTTGGAGATCATCTCGTTTTTTTGCTGACACTCTTAATTTTTCTCCTTGAATACTGGTTTGAACTTTTAGCTTATCGGCTTTTATTAATTTAATAATTTTTTTCGATAAAGATTGCTCTAAACCTTCCCGAATACCAACATGCAAGTGCACTACTTTTCCATAAGCTTGTATCTTACCAATATCCGCGCACTTAGGATCAATACTCCGCTTAATCAGTTTGGTAATTAATATATCTTTAAGCTGATTCGCTTGAAATTCTGCATCGGCAGTAATTTTTACTTGTTTTTGATCTAATTCAAATTGAGCTGAACTGCCTTTTAAATCAAAACGAGTGGTAATTTCTCTGTTAGCTTGATCAACAGCGTTACGCAACTCATGAATATCAATCTCCGAAACAATATCAAACGATGGCATAGTTATTTCCTAGTAGTTACTTATTCTAATTGGGCTGGTCTTGGGAGGATGAAAACTATATCAGAGGTTTGTACATATTACCCCCTGTTTTTTATTTCATATAATCAATCAATCACTCATTCAAGGATAAGGGTGGTTAGCTTGGTACGAGGCTAACGTTTAAAATTATTTTGTTTGCTTTACATTCAAAATTGTTCCGTGGCGCTGCGCTTTTCCACGGCTTACTTTTTCCAAGAGCTGAAAAACTAAGGAAAAAAGCCCTTGACGTTACCACTGGGGAGATAAGACTCCATGTTCTGACCTTACTATTTTTACCTGCGATATTTGATGTCTTAATGTTAAGGTTTTTAAATTGGTATTAAGGATTTTAACATCCCTCTAATGTGCGGCGGCTTTACCACAGGCACCCTATTATGTCGCAGGAGCCATGGAAGGATGAAAGTTGTTAGCTTGATCCTACTCTAAAAGAATGTAAATTATTCGGACAACTCTGATTTAACATGTTGTAAAAAATTCTTTTCATTTGCAAAAGTTAAATCATATGTACTTGTTAAGCCTTGGGTTTGCTTTTGCTCTAAGCCTGCAATGCATAATATAAAATTTTCTTTCTTAATTTTAAGGCGTTTTCTTAATTTTGTATATTTTTCAATATATGGTCTAAATTCTCCAGACTTGCACTCAATGCAAAATGGAACTCCATTTGCTATAAAGAAAATATCCAGTTCGTTTGTATCATTATTTGGATAAGTTATTTTTAAACTTCTCAAGCAAGAGTTTGAAATTTTATTTAATTTAAAAAATTCCAACAACTTCATAAAAATATACCATTCCATCCAGATCCCATTAAAAAAATTAATTATTTCTGGAGCATTCTGTAACGTCAAATAGACAACCTGCTCTTGTTTTTTAAAAAAATATTTCGTAATAAATGAATACTCATACAATTCTTTGCAGAACTTTTTTATAGTTGCTATATCATTTTTGTTTTTATTTTCTAGAGGTAGTTTTACATTAATATAGCCTTTTTTTTGAATATATTTAATTTTATTACTTACCTCTGATAAAATATCAAATTGATTACCCAGTGATAATGCAATTTCATCAAAGAAACCAGTTGTATCAACAGCATTATGATTAACTTCGGCGATAATTTCTTTCGCTTTGAACCATTTTAATATAGGTTCATATTGTTCTTGTTTTGTTAATGCTTTGGTGTTACCAATGTTTTTTAATTCTACATACCTATCATTTGTTTGAGGTTTTGTTTTTTTATCATCTTTTTTCTTTTCCTCATATTTGGAAAGTTTTGCTTGCTGTAGGCTGTATTTATTTAAAATAGATTCTACAAATAATACCGTATCATGTATTGGGTTAGCTTTTTTGCATTGAGGGCACTTAACAGTCTTTCCAATGTAGTTATTTGATACCACTCTGATATGTGAGCAACTATTACACCTAAAAAGTGCCATATTTTAAATATCCTTCTCTTATTATTGTATTTATAGCAGTGGTTCTAATTCTAACAAGGCTGTAGAAAAAGCCGCTTTAAGACAATAGTTATAAACAACCCATTTCTTACTTAATTTAGATTCACTCTGCCAGTATTTTCGTTCGATTTCAAACTTTTTATTTTTTGCCTTTATATCCGCTATTTACTGTCTATCAATAAATAATTGTTAATCTCGATACGGTTAACCCAATATACGGGATAAGAGCTAACCGAGTTGGTTTCTAATCTCTTTTTATACAAGCTGTTCTTTCACTCATTCTCAACAGCTTATTCTAACCTAATTATAATTTTGAACATTCTCTATAGGTTGTAGATTTATCCAATCGGCTTATTACCTATGCTATAATTCTTCAAAATCAGAGTAAATCATATTCTCTTTTTTAATTGAATATTATGCGCTTAATTTAACCCATTTAATAATATTTTGTTCGTTAACTATTGATTGAAATTTAAAACATGCCAGCCTTAGATAAACTCGAAAAAGAACATAACAGCAACCGACTAAGTCAGTTAAATGATGCGTTGGAAAGTGGGATGTTTTTACAAGTTAGGACAATGCTAAATCAATTGCCAACGGCAGATATTGCTCACATGCTTGAGTCAACGCCACCAAAAGCACGTAAAATTTTGTGGCGATTAGTTGACTCAGACAAAGAAGGTGAAGTCCTTCAGTTTTTAAATGAAGATCTATTAAATGCTTTTGCTGTAAAAATGCAACCGGCTGAACTGGCTGCTGCTACCGCTAAATTAGATACTGATGATTTGGCCGATATTTTAGGCGATTTACCCAATAAAATTACGCAAGAGGTTTTAGCCTCTTTAGGCACTCAAGACCGTACTCGAATAGAGCAAGCGCTACAATACCCAGAAGATACCGCTGGTGGTTTAATGAATACCGATACAATAGCGGTAAGACCAGCGATTACCATCGAAGTGGTATTACGCTATTTACGTGTGCAAAAAAAGCTCCCTAAAAATACTGATAGTATCTATGTGGTTGATACCCATGACCGATTAGTTGGCTCTGTATTTCTATCAACTTTAATTACCAGTCAACCCGATCAAATGGTTGACGAAGTTGTTAACCAACAAATTGAGGCGATACCTGCGGCATTGCCCGATACCGATGTGGCTAGCCTATTTGAGCGTCATGATTTAGTCTCGGCTCCTGTGGTTGATGATCAGGGAAAACTACTTGGTCGAATTACCATTGATGATGTTTTAGATGTCATTATTGAAGATGCAGATCACTCTTTAATGAGTATGGCAGGGCTAGATGAAAATGATGATACTTTTGCCCCTGTTTTTACCAGTGCCAAAAGACGCGCATTATGGCTCGGCATTAATTTAATTACGGTCATGTTAGCGGCATCACTAATAGGTCTATTTGAAGAGACGATTCAAGCGGTTGCGGTGTTAGCGGTCTTACTACCCATTGTTCCAAGTATGGGAGGCATTGCAGGCACTCAATCACTAACGCTGGTTATACGTGGCATGAGTATTGGGCATATCACCGGAAAGAATTTTAGATGGTTAGTCTTTAAAGAACTTGGTGTAAGTCTACTCAATGGGATTATTTGGGCACTTGTGGTCGGTTTAAGTGCTTATTATTGGTATCTTAATACAGATAAATACGAAACCTACGCAATCGGTTTAGGTTTGTCGATTGGTGGCGCAATGATGATTAATTTAATCGCCGGTGCAATATTTGGCGCAATACTGCCAATGGTTTTAACAAAAATGAAAATTGATCCCGCTCTTTCCGGTGGTGTTATTTTAACAACGGTAACCGAAATGATTGGTTTTATCTCTTTCTTAGGCTTGGCGACCATCTTAGTAATTTAAAATGAGTTTGATTTGGCTTATCTAATGCGACGAGTTAAGTTGCCAGTAAGGTGTATCTCCAAAATATTGCGCAAGGTAATTAACTAAGTGCCTAACTCTCAATGATAAATGTTTTGTTTGTGGATAAACAGCATAAGCATTAACACCAGTATCAGTAAGATAATTGGTTAAAATAGGTTGAAGTTGTCCCAATTTAATCGCCTTATAACAAACAAAATCGGGTGTATAGATTAGTCCTGCACCATCAATTGCCGCTTGGCATAAAAAATCGCCGTTGTTAGAGGTTAATACCGCCGGAACTTTAATGCTTAATGGTTTTTTATTTTCATCTAAAAATTTCCAATTTTCAGGCTGAGTTCGATACTGTAATTTCACATGCCCTTTTAATAAGTCTTGAGGCGTTTTAGGTAAACCATACAAATTCAAATACGCAGGACTAGCCGCTAGCACTAAATTAATTTGAGTAATTCGTTTTGCAATTAACGAAGAATCCTCTAAATTTGCTATCCTAATCGCCAAATCAAAACCTTCTTCAACTAAGTCTATTTTGCGATCATTAAAATCAACTTCAAAATGAATATCTGGATGAACCTCATTAAATTTTCGTATCGCTGGACTCAAATGGCTCAAACCAAATGATAATGGAGCGGCTAATTTAATGCGACCAGCTAAGGCGCAATTTTCATTTTTAACACTCGATTCGACTTCTTCCAAGTCTTCAATAATTCGTAAGCATTGTTGATAATAACTTTTACCGCTATCGGTTAACACTTGCGTACGGGTACTACGAGTCAATAAACTAACGCCTAATCGCTTTTCAAGTTCCGACAAGCGCCTGCTAACGGCAGATTTTACCGTATCAAGTTGCTCTGCCGCTTTAGTAATGCTTCCCGCTTCTACAATTCGAATAAATGTACTCATGTCTTCAAAAGGATTCATAACTCACTTAAACCTCAGAAATTGTTCTAAAATTACGAACAGTATATTCTTATTTACCCTGTTTATCTATTTATAATCAACTGTAGAATAACTAACGAATAGGCAAATTACTGTTAGAGATTAACAAAAATTAGAACTCAAGGAGTTTAAAATGAATAAACAAAGCATTTTACATATTAATTCAAGTGGAAGAATAAATAATTCTGTCACTAGAAATGTTTCTCAATTGGTCGTATCAGAATTACAAAATAAACTTGATGGTGCTTCTGTCATCTCTCGTGATTTAATTGCTGGCCTGCCTTTTGTTAGTGAAAACTGGATCAATGCAAACTTTACAGATGAAGAAAAACGCAGCCAACAACAGACACAAGCATTATCGTTATCTGATGGCTTAGTTGCTGAATTGCAAAAATCATCTCACATTATCATCGCCTCTCCCATTTACAATTTTAATATTCCTGCGGTATTAAAAGCTTGGATTGATTTAATTGCTAGAGCTAAAGTAACATTTCAATACACCAGTAATGGCCCAGAAGGTTTGTTAAAAAATAAAAAAGCTTATTTAGTGATGGCATCAGGAGGTGTTCCTATAGGAAGCGAAGGTGACAGTGCAACAAGTTATTTAAAACAAGTATTAGCATTTATTGGTATTACTGATGTGACCGTTATTGATGCAACCAAAATTGACGAAAGTAATCAGAATTCAGTTTTAGAATTCGCAACAATAAATTAAAAATCAGCTAACCATATTTAATTGAAAGAAGATAAAAACTCAATCGATAACGAGGTGAATATTATGAAACAGTTAAGGCAAGTTAAACAAGTCATTAAAGGGTTAAGAACTAGTGATGGTGATGGCGTTCAATTAACTCGAATTATTGGTTCACATGAATTAAACATGTTAGACCCTTTTTTATTGCTGGATGCTTTCGGAACCGACAAACCTCAAGATTATATTGGCGGTTTTCCTGCTCATCCGCATCGCGGTTTTGAAACAGTCACTTACATGTTAGCCGGAAAAATGCGTCATAAAGACAATACCGGTAACTCTGGCGTGATTGAAGCTGGCGGCGTTCAATGGATGACCGCAGGTAAAGGGATCATTCACTCAGAAATGCCTGAACAAACTGAAGGTTTGTTAGCAGGATTTCAATTGTGGGTTAACTTGCCCGCAAAAAAGAAAATGATTGATCCTTATTATCAAGAATGGGGAAAAGAACAAATTCCTGAAACCACAAATAAAAATGGTGTAACAATTAAGATCATTGCAGGAACAACCAAAAATGGCGTTCAAGGCATCATTAAAAACGATGATATTTCTCCTATTTATTGGGATGTTAATTTACCAAAGGACACTGATTATTTAGAATTAATTCCTCAAGGTCACAATGCTTTTATTTATGTCATCGAAGGAAATGTATCAGTTGCAGACTATGAAAATAAATTATCTGCAGGAGAATTAGCCGTTCTTGAACAAGGAGATGAGGTAAAGATTCAAGCTCATGAAAAAAGTCGTTTGTTAGTTATTGCTGGCAAACCTTTAAACGAGCCCGTTGCTAGAGGTGGACCTTTTGTTATGAATAGCAAAGAAGAAATTAACCAAGCGTTTCTTGATTATCAGTCGGGAACATTTGCTTAGAAAAACTAATTTCCGATTAAACCATTAATGTGCGCAACAACACTGCGACCAAGCGCTCCTAATGAATAGCCGCCTTCTAGTACGGATACTGTTCGGCCGCTGCAAAATTGGTTTGCTAGTTTTTTAATTTCTTCACTGACCCAACGATAATCTTGTTCATACAATCTAATTTGCGACATATCATCTTCTGCGTGAGCATCAAAACCCGCAGAAATAAGTATTAACTGAGGTTTGAATTTCTTTACTGCAGGTAACCAATTTTCAACCACGGCATTTCTAAATTCATCGCTTGAAGCCGTTGCATCAAGAGGCGTATTAATAATATGCTGTGGGTGTTCACCGGTTCCACTATGCGGATAAAATGGATGTTGAAAAATTGAACAAAACAAAAAGCCTTTTTTATCAGTCAAAATATTTTCAGTGCCGTTACCATGATGCACATCAAAATCTAAAACGGCAACACGATCTAATTGGTATTTTTTTTGCGCATAAAGTGCTGCGATTGCCACATTATTAAAAATACAAAAGCCCATCGACTTGTCTCTTTCTGCATGATGACCTGGCGGCCGAGTTGCACAAAAAACACTGGTCAGCTTATCTTGCATTACCATATCAACCGCATTAATAGCCGCACCAGCGGCCAAAAGTGCCGCATTTAAACTGTGTGGGTTCATAATGGTGTCTGAATCAAGTTGATAGCTGCCTTCTTTAGGCGAATGCTTAAAAATAGAGTCTACATAGGATTTATCATGCGCTAACTCTAGCAAGTTTCGATCTATCGGATCGGCATCAAATTGTCGAACCGCATATTCTAAACCGCTACTAATCAACTGATCTTGTATAGCGGCCAATCTTGCAGGAGACTCTGGGTGTTCATCACCCATATTATGATTAATGCAATCATGATGACTAATAATGCCTACAGGCATAAGGTTCTTCCTTTGTTATTTTTAAAAATGAATAAACCTTTCATTAAAGAACAAGTTGTAGATGAATTTCGTCTATCTCATCAGATGCTTGTCGCTTAAATCCAGCATACTCAAAAACTTTAAGCATGGGTTTGTTATCACGGCGCACACAAGCAACTAATTTAGCTAAGCCTCTAATTTTAGCAATCGCTATCATTTCAGATAATAATTTTTTTGCCATGCCTTTGCCTCGTTTATTTTCTCTAATCACAAAAGCCACTTCACAACTATTGTTGGCTTCAATCAAATAATATCTGGCGACAGCCTGAATAGATTCTCCTGACTGGCTTTTTTCAGTAAAACATAATGCTAAGTCTTTATGTTGATCCACACTGACTAAATTGCAAGATTTTTCTCGGGACATATGAGTTACATGATGATTATATCGCATCATTAATGTTTCTTTATTATGAGAATAAAAAAACTCTTGCAATAATCTTTCATCAGCAGGTCTTAAAGCTCTAAGGGTATATTTTATATTATCAAAAATAAATCGCTTACTTTCAACTTTACCCAGCTCTGGCACAGAAGTTGGGGTGTGTTCTTGATATTCAGGAACCCAATAATTTTTTCGTACATTTTTTAATAACTCGTCCCTAAATTTTGGATGAGCAATTCGAATTAATTCCAGCGCTCTTTCTCGAATACTTTTTCCTTGCAATGATGCAATTCCATATTCAGTGACCACATACGCCACATCGCCACGAGAGGTAACTACCCCGCCACCTTCAGTCACATGAGCAACAATTCGAGAAATTTTTCCATCTTTTGTTGTAGAAGGTAGAGCAATAATGGGTTTACCTCCCTTGCTTAAAGAGGCTCCTCGAATAAAATCGACCTGCCCGCCAATGCCGCTGTAAAATTTATAACCAATAGAATCCGAAACCACTTGCCCTGTAAGGTCAACTTCAATGGCACCATTAATTGAAACCATTTTGTCATTCATCGCAATATTAACGGGTGAGTTCACATGCTCAGAGGAAAAAAATTCGACATGAGGATTACCATCAACAAAATCATAAAGGCGCTGACTACCCATGCAAAACGTCACAATCGACTTATCTTTATGAAATGTTTTTAATCGATTGTTAATCACGCCTTTAAGCATTAAATCAATCACTCCGTCAGAAATCATTTCACTGTGTAAACCTAAATCTTTATGGTTGCCTAAATAACGTAATATCGCATCTGGAATTTTACCTATGCCCAATTGCAATGTTGAACCGTCATCAATCAACATTGAAACATACTGACCAATTTGTTCCGTTGTTTGATCAATTTCTTTTGTCAATAATTCTGGAAGCGCTTGGTCTTTCTCTAGGTAAGCATCAAACTGATCAATATGAACAAAACTGTGTCCATTAGTGCGCGGCATTTTTCTATTAATTTGTGCAACAACGGTTTTAGCCGATTTAATTGCGGCGGATACCACATCAACACTCACACCCATTGAGCAATATCCATATTCATCAGGCGGACTCACCATAACTAATGCGACATCTAAAGGTAGAATATTATGAGTAAATAATTTAGGGACTTCAGATAAAAATGTCGGGGTGTAATCCGCCCGACCTTCCGCGATAGCGGTACGAATTTTCTCACCGCCAATAAATAAAGCATTCACTTTAAATAAATCTTGGTGTTGAGGTTCAGCCCAAATATCATCTGATAAGGTTAATATATGTACCACTTCAATATCATGAAAGTTCGCACTATTAGCAATTAAGTCTTCGATTAATCCATTAGGTACAGCGGCATTAGAGCCAATAAAAATTCGCCCACCAGATTTAAGGATTTGATCCCAATGAATGGGACGGGTATCACTTGTTTTAGTCAACATTCTAAATAATGCCTATTGAAATAATATTACGGTTGTTAATGATAATGAGTATATAGCCAACACCAATCAAGATGCCGATTTTACCCATTTAATAAATGCCTACATCATGAATGATAATAGGTATACATAATCAGCTAATGATTTAGATCAATTATAGTTTGCTCAGTTAAAGATGGCTATAACCTTATTGTTATTCAGTTAATACGCTACCATTTAATCAGCTTTCTTTACTTTTTTGTAACTAGCAATCAGCTAATTATTGACTATACTAAAACACTCAAAAGGTCGTTTCAGACAGACGAGGCAAGCCAGTGAGCGATGATATTATTAACAAATTAAAGGCATTAGTCGTTGATGATGATTTAGACGCGATAGAAATCTTAACTAATATTTTAGAAAGTACAGGCATTATTGATTGTGAAACGGCTAAAGATGGTCAACAAGCAATTGATTATTTTAGCCAACATAAACCTCATATTACTTTTCTAGACATTGATATACCGGCACCGAATGGTATTGAGACCCTTAAAATCATAAAAAAAACAGATCCCAGTGCCAAAGTGGTTATGGTGACAGGTTCAAGTGATATTAATACCGTTAAAGAGGCGGTCTCTTTAGGGGCCTATGGGTATGTGGTAAAACCATTCGAACCACAAAAAATTCTTACTTTATTAAAAAAAATGAATGGATAATTCGAACGATTTGAAAGTGTTAGTGGTTGATGATAGTGAAACCAATCGCTTAATGTTATCTTTTATGTTGCAAGATATGGGTTACCGCGTTGACGAAGTAGAAAATGGTGAAAAAGCGGTCGAAATGGCATTAGAATATCGTTACCTTGCTATTTTCATGGACATTAATATGCCGGTAATGAATGGCAGCGAAGCAACAGAAATACTGCGTAATTTACACTTTGAAGCACCAATATTTGCCTGCAGTGCTGAAGATTCACAAAAAAAAATTAAGCAGTTCCTAACAAAAGGATTTACAGATTTTATTGCTAAACCGGTAGAGCCAGAACAACTCAATCATCTTCTTCAAAAATATCCGTTTCAACAATGCATTAATGAACCATCTGATGACCTTGCCTACTTACAAAAATTAAAGCAATTAAAGCAACGATTTATCGATAATATTCCGGTTATCATAAACAAAATTCATTTAGCATTAAAAAAAGAGTCGTGGACAGATTTAAAACGGATTGCTCATAAATTAAAAGGTTCCGCCTCTCAATTTGATTTTGACTTAGTCACTAAAATTAGCCGAGATATTGAGCTAGCAATTAATAAAAACAAAATTGATTTCGCTTTAGAAAAAACCGAATATTTATTAACTGAATTAAATAAAATCAAAATGCTTTAAGTATTAAATTGAAGCTAAAATTAGCTTACTGCTAGTTACAAACATCAACTCAATTTCATGATACACTGCGCGCCATGATTATTCTCTCCACTCTTAATGCAAAATATATCCATGCCAGTCTTGGTTTGAGGTACTTGTTTGCCAATTTAAATGAATTACAAAAACAAACACAAATTTGTGAATATACGATTAACACCAGAGCAATTGATATTGTTGAAAAATTATTAGAGAAAAAACCAAAAATCATTGGTTTTGGTGTTTATATTTGGAATTGTCAGGAAACATTAGCAGTAATTTCACAACTCAAAAAAATAGCTCCTCAAGTAATCATTATATTAGGCGGCCCTGAAATTAGTTATGAAACGGAAAAGCAATCTTTATTTGAAGTCGCAGATTACATTATTACGGGTGCCGCAGATAAAAGCTTTTACCAACTCTGTAAAGACATTCAATCAGGTAATCAACCTTCAAAAAAAATACTCAACTCTAAACCGATTACATTAGCTGAATTAACGCTTCCTTATCACTTATATACCGATGAAGATCTCAAACAACGTGTTATGTATATAGAGGCGTCTAGAGGTTGTCCTTTTAAATGTGAATTTTGTTTATCGGCATTAGACAAAACCTCTTACCCATTTGATTTAAATTTATTTCTAAATGAAATGGACAAACTTTATCAACGAGGTGGAAGACATTTTAAATTTGTTGACAGAACCTTCAATTTAAAAATAAAAACCACTTTACAAATTTTAGATTTTTTTCTAGAACGATTATCTGATGATTTATTTTTGCATTTTGAAGTCATACCAGACCATTTACCCGATAAACTAAAAGATAAGTTAAAATTGTTTCCTGAAGGTAGCTTACAATTTGAAGTTGGTATTCAAACCTTTAATGAACAAGTTCAAAATAATATTAGTCGAAAACAAAACAATATAAAATCTAAAGATAACCTGATATGGCTGCGTGATAATACCCATGCACATATTCATGCAGATTTGATTTTTGGCTTGCCTGGCGAAACGCTTGCCACATTTGCGGATAGTTTTAACCAACTCTATCAATGCCGTCCTCATGAAATACAAATGGGTATATTAAAAAGATTAAGAGGTAGCCCTATCATACGCCACACTCAAACTTATGATCTTCGATTTAGCCCTATTCCTCCTTATAGTATTTTAAGTACCAATAGCGTTGATTTTTCGACCATGCAACGAGTTAATCGATTTGCTCGTTATTGGGATATGATTGCTAATTCGGGTCGATTTTCAAAAAGTATCCCTTACATTTTAACCGATCAACCTTTTGAAAATTTCCTCAAACTAACCGATTGGTTATTTAATACAACCGGGCAAACTCACAAGATTAATTTAAAACGCCTGTATGAACTGGTCGCCCAATGCAGTGAACAATTGTTTCCACAAATCCACCAAAAACTAATCATTGCTATGCAAGATGATTATAAACGCTCAAAACTAAAAGGCTCTTTCGATAGATTGGCCTTAACAAAAAATCAATTGACCAAAGAGTCCAGCAAAATCAAACATTCTCTTAGACAACAACGACACAGTTAAGCTGGGTAGCCTACTAAGTTGATCTATATCAAACTCGTTCTACTTAATTTGTAACATAATGACTAATCTTTAATCATCTATCTATCCTGACAAATACTAACTTGATTGATTATCATTTTTTGCTAAACTCATATTTATAATTCAAAAATAGACTTTACTATGAAACGAATCCGTTATATTGCCTTTATATTTGGCTTTTTATTAATTCCTAACGTTGTATTATCGGCGCAAAATACCACAAAAAGTATTGATCACTTGTTTAAAATAGAGCAATACCAAGGAAAAGTTGTTTATTTAGACTTTTGGGCTTCTTGGTGTAAGCCTTGCCGCAAATCTTTTCCTTGGATGAATCAATTACAATCTCAATATTCACAAGATAAATTAGTCATTGTTGCCGTTAATCTCGATAAAGACAAATCCCTTGCCGAGAATTTTTTAGTCAAAAACCCCGCAAACTTTAAAATAATTTACGATCCTAATGGACAGCTTGCTAAATACTATAGAATTAAAGGCATGCCAAGTAGTATTATTTTCGACAAAAAAGGTAAGGCGATTAAAGGTCACTCAGGTTTTTTTGAAAAAAATATTGAAATATATGAACAAGAAATTAATCATGCGATTAATGGAGATAATTAATAATGCTAAATCAATTAGTTAAAAAAACATTCGTACTAGCCGGACTAACAACAATTTTACTTGGTTGCTCATCAATGGGCGTTGACCCTTGGGATCGCGATTTACTTGCTAAGGCTGAAATGGCGGTTAATTCATCTCCTCTTGATCAATCAATAGACGACCATATTTATTTTAGTAAAGAAGCCTCTAGTGGCGGTAAAAGTTTTGCAGGAGGAGGATGCGGATGCAACTAAAAAATAACAACAAAATAAAAAACATGTCATTAGCCGATAAATTGACAATTGCGGCGACTGCGCTGATTGGTAGTGTTAATAGTCTTCAAGCTGAAGTAAATGATGGCGAATGGAATTTCTCTGCATCAACGCTTTTATATTCAGAACCCGATAGAGTTAGCGCCGCAGAATTTATCGTTAATGCCAATAAAGAATATGGCGACTCATCAATCTTTAATTTTAAATTAGTGGTTGATAGCTTAACGGGGGCATCGGCTAATGGCGCTATTGAACAAAGTACGCCACAAACTTTTACTCGACCTTCTGGTAATGGGCAATTTGTGATTGATGCAAATAACACGCCTCTTGACGATACTTTTAGAGATAGCCGTATACAAATTAATGCATCCTGGAGTGATCAATTCACCGAAGAGAGTCGTTATACCATTGCCTCAAATATTTCAAAAGAATATGACTTTTCATCATTCAGTGTTAATGGTGAAATAGCAAAAGATTTTAATCAAAAAAACTCGACTCTTTCTGTAGGATTATCTTTTGGGCAAGATGAATATAGCCCAGAGGGTGATTTACCTATTGCTTTTTCTTCAATGGTAATTGATCAAGGACAATATTCAACTCGCGATGACTTTTGGACAGCCTACCATGCTACTCGTGGCGATGCTTCTGATAGCATTAGTACCTCTGAAATTCTTTTAGGCTTCACTCAGGTGATAAATCGCCAAGCATTAATGCAATTTAATTATAGCTATTCCAATGCTGAAGGTTATTTAACTGACCCATTTAAAATATTAAGTGTGGTCGACACCACAGGCAATACACAAAATCTAGTTTATGAAAAACGTCCAGACTCTAAAAAACAGCAGTCTATATTTGGTTTGTTAAAATATCATTTAGATCAATCTATTTTTGATATTTCCTATCGATACTTAACCAATGATTGGGAAATAAAATCGAGTACTCTTGATATGCATTGGCACTTTTTTTCAGATGACAATAGTTTTTGGGAACCACATGTTAGACTCTATCAACAAGATGCAGCTGATTTTTATACTCCCTATTTAACGAATACAACAGCACTGCCTGAGTTCGCCAGTGCCGATTATCGCATTGGTAAAATGTCCGCTTATACCGTTGGGCTAAAATATGGATTCCAGCTTAGTAACGAAGATAAGGTTGAAATTAGGTTCGAATATTATAAACAAACACCCGAGCAAGCTAACCAACCTCAGGGAGTATCAGGGCTTAGTGAGTTAGAGCTTTATCCGGAAGTGGATGCTTTAATTTTACAAGTTAATTATTTTTTCTAAAGATGAATTAAAAGTCAGTAAAATACTTTGCTGACTTTTATATAATGCTGAGGTTAAATTAACTAATGACAGCGCTGGAACAGTTCACATCGCGTTACTTCACTTCACATAATATAATATTAACAATGCCTGACTATCAATTAACTCAATATAAGCACTATACAAAAATATCCTTTAGTGCAATGGCAAGCCCTTGCGAAATATTGGTTAGAAACCTTGAACCAACATTTTGTCGTCAACTCGCCCAGTCCAGTTATCAAGAAACTAAACGTATCGAATCAAAATATAGTCGTTATATAAAAAATAATTTAATGGATAAAATAAATAATAGTCATAATATTTCAGTGACCATTGATGAAGAAACATTTAAATTATTAGAATACTCCAGAAATTTATTTGAATTAAGTGATGGCCTTTTTGATATTACCTCAGGAATTTTAAGGAAAATCTGGCAATTTACTAAAAATGCAGTACCGCCAAAGCCGTCAGAAGTAAATCAATTACTTTCTAAAATAGGCTTTAATAAAATTCAATATAATCAAAAAGAAATCATTCTACAAAAAGGCATGGAAATTGACTTTGGTGGGATAGGTAAAGAGTATGCAGTTGATCAAGTGACCCACAAACTACATGCCATATGCCAAACAAAAAAGGCCAGTTTTTTGGTTAATTTTGGCGGTGATATATCCGCAGTAAAATTTTGCGAAAATGATCCTTCCTGGACTGTTGGATTAGAATCGGCAACAAAACAAGATACAACTGAATCAATTCTTAAAATAAGCCAAGGAGCGGTTGCAACCAGCGGTAACAGTAAACGTTTTATTCAATACCAAGGAAAAAAATACGGTCATTTATTAAATCCAAAAACGGGGTATCCCGTTGATAACGCACCTCTTTCTGTCACCACTTTTGCAGATAACTGCATACTTGCAGGTAGTTTTAGTAGCTTAGCGATGCTAAAAGGAAAAGAGGCTGAATTGTTTTTAACAGAACAAGCGGTAAAAAATTATTGTATACGGTAAATAAAATAACTAAAAAAAATCTTAGCATAGATTATTTTTTTTCAACTGGTATAATTGAACTGGTATAATTTATATATTAATATTTAACTAACATCCACTAACATAATCAACCAAAGCCTTAACACAATATTATTATGAAAAATAAAATTTTAACACTCTCTAAATCACTTATTTTTGTTTTTAGTTTATTTAGCTCTCTGAGCTTCGCTGAAGATAACTCCAAAACAATACAAACAAGTCGTCAGGCTGATCAGTGGTATTTTTCGTGGGGCTGGAATTCGGCTAACTATTCCAATAGCGATATTCATTTTAAAGGTGATGATCATGACTTCACTTTATATAACGTACAGGCAAGTGATCGTCAAACACCAACCACAGGCGGAGGCTGGTATGATTCTTACCTGAATCCAGGACGCATTACCATTCCTCAAACTAATTTACGTATAGGTTACTTTATAACTAAAGATTTTTCCGTTGAATTTGTGGTTGATCATATGAAATATGTGATGGATGCTAATCAAAAAGTGAAAATTGATAATAATATTTCTAATCCTAATATCGACAACCGAATTGTTAATGGCGAAATTGTTCTATCTGAAGATTTTCTTCAATTTGAACATACTGATGGTTTAAACTACATTGGCATTGAAGCAAATTATTATCAATCGTTTTGGCAACCTAACAAAAATGTTGATGTTTCATGGCTTGTTGGTGGTGGCATTGCGGTTCTTTACCCTAAATCAAATGTGACATTACTCGACAGAGAACGAAATGATGATTTTTACGTTTCAGGAAATGGTTACAATGTGAAAGGTGGTATTGAAATCAGTTTTTATGAAAACTTCTTTTTTCGTACAATGATAAAAGTCGGTCACATTGATATGCCAAAAGTCGTGACCAGCTCAGTAGGAGATAGGGCATCTCAAAAATTTGATTTTACTGAGTATTACGGTATGTTCGGTTATCGGTTCTGAATTAAGGAATTTTAATTAAGAGATTCTAGTTAATAGGCTCTAATCAAAAAATTAATCAATTGATTGTTGCCAATATTCTGGGAACCAAATAGAGAGTTTAGTTTTTAATGTTTGGCGGTTAATCGGTTTAGTCATGTAATCATCCATGCCAGCTGCTAAACATATAGACTCCGTATTTTTCATTGCATTAGCGGTCATAGCAATAATAGGTAGCTCAATATTATTTTCGCCCGCCTCTCCTGCTCTAATTTTTTTAGTTGCTTCGACGCCATCTAGTATAGGCATTTGCATATCCATCAAAATAATATCGTAGTCATACTCCAATAATTGTTCCAAAGCTAATTGACCATTAGCTGCAATGTACACAGCTTCAATGCCTAAAGCTCTAAGCATGCCTTTTGCAACAATTTGATTAGTCAAATCATCTTCGACCACTAAAATTTTAAGTGGTATTTTACTCTGCTCTATCGCACTATATTTTGTCACAATACTATTTTCATCAGCATTTTTGGCAATATGATTTCCAAGAACTAATGAGAGTATATTATACAATTCATTTTGACCAACAGGTTTCGATAGGTATCCTGAAAAACCAATATTTTTGAGTTCTTTAGATTCGCCTCGATTTCCAACCGATGTTGTTAATACAACCGGTACATCCTTAATCAATCGATCGGCTTTAATAATTTTGGTGAGAGAAACACCGTCAAGAATAGGCATTTGCATATCAACAATAACCATGTCATAAAAATCACCTTCGGATAAAGATTGATGTATTTTGTATAGTGCTTCACCACCACTTGCAACGGTTTCAATTCTCACGCTCCACTGTGATAATAGCTTGGTTAAATAATCTCGACTAACAGCATTATCATCAACATATAAAATTCGTGTTCCTTTGATATCTGCGGCAATGTGAATATTAGATTTTTTATCCGATTTTCCTAATTTAACACTAAACCAAAAACGAGAGCCATGCCCTTGATCACTTGAAAATCCAATGTCCCCATCCATTAGTTCAGTTAGCTGTTTCGAAATAGCTAAGCCTAAGCCTGTACCACCGTATTCACGAGTGATTGAAGTATCTTCTTGAGAAAAACTTTTGAATAATTTTGATTGGTTATCATCAGCAATACCAATGCCAGTATCTTTAACGACAAACTTTAATAAAAATTCACCTCCCAAATCCTGTTCAACCTGTGTACGAACCAATACTTCACCATGCTCGGTAAATTTAATGGCATTACCGGCTAAATTAAAAAGAATTTGTCTAATTCGACCAGGATCACCTACCGCAAAATAGGGCACATTTGCAGATGTTGTACAAACAAACTTTAATCCTTTTTCTTTGGCATTAAACGCCATAATATTAGAAAAATCTTTTAACAAGGAACGAACATTAAATGTAACTGAATCAATATCCAGTTTTCCGGCTTCAATCTTAGAAAAGTCCAAAATATCATTAATCACCGACATTAAAGATTCTGAACTATCCCTAATAATATTCGCACATTGTTTTTGTTCATCGTTTAATTCGGAATCTAATAATAATGAATTCATGCCGATAATACCGTTCATTGGTGTTCGAATTTCGTGGCTCATATTCGCCAAAAAATGAGATTTTGCAATATTAGAAGCCTCTGCAGCTTCCTTTGCTTTTTTAAACTCAACGGCTTTATTTTTTTCCTCAGTATGATTATGACAAATGATTATTAGCCCAGCTACGGTACCATCGTTATCTCTAAGCGGTAGTTTATTAGCAACCACCCATTCGGTTGTACCATCAGATAAAACATCTTCTCCTTCAGTTGACTGGCTCTCGCCCGTACTCATAATTAAATCTTCCCTTTTATGCCATTCATCAACATCTTTTTTAGGAAAATAATCATAATCAGTTCGACCAATAGGATTACCGGGCTTTATATTTTCTAAATATTTTTTGTGTGATTCATTAAGTAAAATAAAACGATGCTCTTTATCTTTAACAACAATACGTTCCTTCGCATAATCTAATAAAGCTCTCAAAAAGCTTTTGTTTTTACTTTGTTCTAGCTGATCTTTTATTACGTTTGTTATATCTTTTGAAAAATCTAACGTTCCTACAATATCACCCTTATCTGTTTTAATCGGTAGCATAGTCGTATTTAAATAACTTTCTACTCCACTTTTATTAATATTTTTCTCAAGATAATTGATTTTAGCGATACCCGATTTAACAACTTGATTTTCAAGAATTATTTTTTCTTTATCAATGCCTGAGTTGATTAAATTCGTATTAATTAATTCACTTTCATTTTTTCCAATAATGCTTGTAGCATCACTAATGCCAAACTTTTGAATTGTAGAATGACTTACAGTAGTAAAATGGCCTTGTTTATCTTTAAAAGCTAAATGGTCTGGAATGTTATCTTGAAGTTGTCTGAACAATTTTCTCTCATCAAACAGGTCATTTTCTGAATATATTTTTTCATCAAAAATACTGAGTCTAATTTGATATTGGTACTCTGGCTTATCTGATTTAATAATGTGAACATTGGCATGTGTATTATTTTTATGTGGCGATATTAACTTTAAATTGGATATGTAACTTTCTTTTTCATTATTAGATAAGGAAACTTTAATGTTAGCGGCATTTAAAAATAACTCTAAAAAATGTGTTCCTATTAAATTAGATTCTTCAATTCCAATAATATCGCTTGAGTTTTTTGATGATTCAAGAATAGCTAAATTCTTATCTACAATTAAGAATAGCGTTTTAAATTCGGCAAGAAGATTATTAAGTAAGTGTTGTTTCATAAAAATTATATCAAGAAAATATCATCCAATATTTAACCATTAATAGACCAAAATAAAATTTTAACTTCTTGAATTAAATTGATTTTCGCTATTAAAGGCATTGCTATAACTAAATTTAGCATAGCTATTAGAATCTTGCTGAATATTTACTAGTCTTTGCGCAATGAAAACGGATAATCATCGGCGGGAGGGATTCAAATTAATTATCTAAAAATGTCACTATAAACGAGTTATTCACGATGCTTTTCAGCCGCAATCACCGAAATTTCAACCAATAAAGCCTCGCGAGCCATACTTGCCGTTACACAAGCTCTTGCTGGTGCATAGCCTTCTGGAACCCATTGATCCCAAATTTCATTCATTTCAGCAAAATACTTCATGTCTTTAATATAAATAGTGGCAGACAATATCTGTTGACGGTCACTGCCTGCTTGGATTAATAAAGCATCGACTTTATCTAACATTGTTTGAGTCTGCTCTTGAATACCTTTTGTCGCATCGGCACAAACTTGCCCACATAAATATACCGTACCATTATGTTTTACAATTCGACTCATTCTTTGTTTTGTTTCAATTCTTTCAATGCACATAATGCTCTCTTATCAATTTTGAGGCTAAAAATAACAAAAGACCAATCAAAAGCTTTATTTATTGACTGGAAAACGTTTAACTCGAATATCTTTTCCTACAGCTTTAACAATTTTTTCAACCAGTCGTTCTTGTTGTGGACTTACTAAAGAAAAGGCGTGACCTTGAATGCCTCGATGAATATTTTTTTTGCCGTGAGGATTTTCGTTCAATTTTCTTGGATTAATCTTTTTATCAGCTTCTGCGGCTATAGTTTGATCAGAAATACCTTTGCGGGCTGTTCTTCCTACACGATGAATATAATCATTAGAATTAACAGGCAAATCATAATTAATCACGTAAAAGAGATCGGCAATATCTAAACCTCGTGAAGCGAGATCAGTCGCCACTAAAAAGCTGAACTTTTTGTCCTTAAAATCTCGCAAAGATTGTTGTCGTTTTTTTAACGGAATTTCATTGTGTATACCTTCACTCACAAAGCCTTGCTCGTTCAGTTTTTCTGTTAATAAATTAACATCTATTTTTGTTCGAGTAAAAATTAAAGCTCGCTCACAATCGATCATATCTAACAACTTAAATAAGTTCTTACGTTTATCATCTCTTTTACATCGGTACATTGTGTGAGCAATTTTATCGAGCGCTGGTTGATTTCTTTCTGCTGAAAGAAACTTCTGATTACTCTGATTTTCTTTTGCAAAAATATTAAGCGACTTTAGATCGGTTGCTGAAAATAAAATGATTTGTTTACTTTTAGGCATCGCCTTTAAAATTTTATTTAAATCACTAGTAATCCCCATGCTAACTAATCTATCCGCCTCATCCATCACAAAGTGTTTAACTTCTTCTAGAGAAAATACCTTCAATTTAAGTAAATCGACCAATCGTTTTGGTGTTGCAATTAAAATATCAGTACCACGCTTGAACTTCTTTTTTTGCGATTCAATACGTACACCACCAGATATTGTAATAGTTCTTAATTTAAGGTCTTTGCCATAATGGGATATAGATTCTTCTAACTGATGAGCTAATTCACGCGTAGGAACTAAAAATAGAGCCCGGATAGGTCTAACTTGATCTTTAGTATGATCCGTTAAGCTTAACTTTTGCAAAATAGGCAAAACATAAGCCGCTGTTTTTCCTGTGCCCGTTGGAGCAATGGCATAAACATCATTACCTGATAATACCGTGCTAATACATTTCTGTTGAATTTCAGTTGGTGCTAAGTAATTTAAATGCTTTAAATTAGACTGAAGAGTTGCATTAAGACCAAGAGCAGAAAATTTTGACATTATGATTTAATCAGATAGAGTGGAATGGCGGCATTATACGCCTGTTTGCTTAAAAAGTGACAGCGTTTCCTCACTAACCTGAGTTAAGAATATATAAGCTTAATTAGCCGCCAATGCTTAAAATAAGCTTAACGGCAAAATATTTAAGCTTATTAGAGCTTTAAACAAGCTGATAGCCATTTGCCAATATCGTTAATTTGTTGTGGACAAACAGAATGTTCCATTGGGTAGTTTTTCACGCTGACTAAGTAATGCTTCTCTCGCAAGATTTTTTCACTTACTTTGCTCAATGAAATGGGAACAACTTGATCAAATTCTCCGTGCTGTATTTCTATAGAGATCGACTGGTTCTCTTTCGATAAAACAATGCTGTCTTTTGTCGCAAAATAAGTCGACATTAACAATAAACCCGCTAATTTCTTTTGATAACTCAATGCTGCCTCAATCGCTACAGCGCCACCTTGAGAAAAACCAGCAATGATTATTCGTTGGCTTTGGATCCCACCTTTAATTTCATTTTCAATAAAATCAATAATCGCTTGAGCTGATACTTTTAATTGCTTTTCATCCACTTCACGGTCAATGCTCATTTCTAAAATATCGTACCATGCAGGCATCACATAACCACTATTAATTGTCACAGGAATTGATGGAGCATGAGGAAAAATAAATCGTATTTTTGCATCACTTGGTAAACCGAGTTCAGCAACAATGGGTTCAAAATCATGCCCATTGGCACCTAAACCATGCAACCAAATAACCGTTGCATCAGGATTAGGATTTGTTTCAACTTGAATATGTGGGAGCAATTTGGACATGATGAATTAATATAAATGATAAGATAATTTATATTATCATAATGATACTCATTCGGTGCTAATTAAATCGACCACGCTTCAATGTTTTATATGATAATATTTATTTTATGGTTTATCTTTGAACATATATTCAGCAGTCACCATTGATTAAAGTATTAGCTGCTGATTTAAGTAAATAGAAACAATTCAAACATAGAATTGTTTCTAATTTTTACGACAATCTAAATAACCGACTTATTGGAAATCTCTTTATTAGATAACATTAGCAGGTTGATTTTTGAGTTTCGTTTTTTCATGATGGTTTTAAATTCTCCCGAAATCCACTGTTTTTCAATACCCCAATAATCATCACGTTGCTTACCATCAATAATGGCATTAGCCGCTAACGTAAGTAAAACCGCTTGCATCTTTTGAGTTTTATATGACTCTGTAGATATTCCAGCCCAATCAATAATGGTATCAACTTCATTTCCATTAACATCAAATTGAAATGGTTCATAGAATAGTCGATCTTTACTCTCATAATTTCTTATACTCTGATGATTGTATTTATCTAAGACATTAATCGATTTTTTTTGGCGGTATATCACGGCAAACAAAGTAGCTCCATCTCTCTGCGCGGTATCAATACTGGTTAAATAATAATGAGCATAATTATCAACGCCATAACTTTTAAGTATTTTTTGCAAATAACTAGAAGCGTGCTTCATACGACGAAACCGATTATTAGTTTCTCCGTCATTCGAAACGTCACTAATTCGTTTTCCGTATGCGGATTCATAAGTATCATCTAAAGTAATTTTTGCCTGTGCGTCTTCCAACCCCTTATTAATTTTGTGCAAGCTGGTATTGGCATAATAGGGAAGCGATGCAACACCTTCCATTAAACCTGATGCAATTTGTAATGGTGATAGCACCAAGTGAGCAATACCTTTTAGAAAACCATTTAATCCATGCTTACCATTTGAATTTTGTTCAGGGTTATGACTACATCCAGCAATTAAACAAACTGATAATCCCGTTACTATAAGTACTTTTTTCATTGCATTCTCCTTTTGAGTTTTTTAGTTAATCACTAGAAAACTCATTTAATTTTAAAGTTATTTTTCAGTAGCATATTAATATTGCTTGCTACTGCGGAGAGTATGAATTGCTAATTCATAGATTGTTAACCTAGCGAAATAAGTATTGATTGCTGCGACTTAAGGTACACTTATCTATGACTTTTAAAATGTAATGTCCAAAATTAACTAACCGTTGTTGTTATTTTTCATTCGTTGATATATAAACCACAAGATGTTAACGTTTAAAACTTTCCAAAACTAAACGATTCTAAAATATCAAAAATGAAAACGATTTCACTCCTGATTTTTTTCATATCTTCCACGATCTCTCAAATTCTTCTTGCAGAAAGATTTTGTACATACACAACCTACAAATGGAACACCCTAGAACGTAAAGCGGTAGATTTCAAACAGGTTAAGCACCTATATTCACAACTAAAAGAATACGAAATTGATAAAGTTACAGGGTGTACTGTTTGCCAAGAAGATCAAATTGAATTAAAGATAGGCACACTAAAATTGACAAAAATTTGTCATATTTTTTCAAGAGAATTACAGCAACAATTAAGCAAACTTTATTCTCAAGGTTTACCTATTTTAAAACTTGTTGGTTACAGAGTTGGTATGACAAAAGGTGAAATTGATTCTTTTGGAAACCGAAGCCAATTCAGTAATCATTCCTTTGGAATTGCGTTAGATATTAATGATGAGCAGAATGGTCTATACGACCAATGTATCCATTTTAATCAACAATGCAGATTAATCAAAGGCGGTGAATGGAACGCCGATCAAATAGGTTCACTTTCAGCCGATAGCGAAACGGTTCAGTTGATGAAGCAACTAGGCTTTAAGTGGGGTGGTGAAATCCAAGGTAAACAAAAAGATTTTATGCATTTTTCACCAACTGGTTATTGAAAATACAAAACAAAAGAGACAAAATTTTACAAAACAATCTATTTATCAAAATCTTATCGAAGGTAATAAACTTTGCTGAAATGAGTTCTTTGGTTTATTTTAAATATTTGCCTGTCTGCTATTAGTTAGTCCGCGCGGCGTGCTTGGACTTATTATGGGATTTAGATATAGTATTTAAAATAAAAAAGAACTAACGGAAGAATACTTATTAAAGCCGTAATACAAATACCTACTTTACCAGCAATGATTAAAAAACTTTTTCTCGGTTTTTTAGGATTAAAAAACACCTTAATCTTTCCGTCAGGAAGTTGTTGAACAGAAGACATTTGTTTTTTTAAAACAAATTTAGCATTATGGTTGACCACGACAACCCAAGGAGAAACTCTAGTTCCTTCATAATTTACACCAGAGACATTGTACTTATACAATGCATTGGAGACATAATCTTGGTTCGATTTCACCCATTCTGTTTTTCCAAACTTATCAACGCCAATTTCAATAAGCACTCCTTCCACGAAAGGCCAAAATCTGGTTTTAACTTGAAATATTATAGAATACACACAAAGAACAACGGTATACAGTGAAGCAAAAAACCAAATACCTTGGGCTTTTCCTTGAACGGCAAGTTGCCACATTTCTTGAAAATAAATAATCAACTCAATTCCATCACCTTGCTAAGCGGCATAAAATGGTTAGCTATACTTGCGAAGCATGAGCATCACCAACCATTTTATATCTGTTTGAGCAACTTGTATGCAGCTTGTTGCTCTAATCTTTCTACTAACCAAACTTTAATAATAGACTGACGTGTTACGCCGATACTACTTGCCTCTTTATCAAGAGAGTCTATTACCCAAATAGGGAAATCAACATTAACTCTTTTTTGAGTTTGATTTGGGCACGATATTGTTTAATCCTCGTTATTTCGCTTCTTTAAACCGCAACATCAAGAGAAACGCGGAGACCTAAGCGGATCGCAAAATCAACTAACATATCTAAACGAAAATCATTTATTTTACTCTTTCGTAATGCTGAAACTCGCGGCTGTGTTGTCTCTAAAATTTTAGCTAACTCCACTTGTGTAGATCTTCCTGTATCAATATATTCGTT
>Ga0256845_1000254_pt1 | contig 50671 bp, 45 predicted proteins | sample RiftiametaG_FD_189101 | JGI IMG/M metagenome (GOLD analysis project Ga0256845, IMG submission 189101) | Tube worm associated microbial communities from hydrothermal vent at the East Pacific Rise, Pacific Ocean - Riftia | ecosystem: Host-associated > Annelida > Integument > Unclassified ...
TGTGCAGAACTACCATATAACCCTATATGTTGATTATATATTCTCTTTATCATCAAATATAATAAATTTTTCTCCCTATCATAATTCTATGATAAAAATATTATTCAATAAACACAGCTTCGCCACCTAAGTCACATTTTCATATTTTAACCATCTATCATTCAATACTTTATAAAATATGAATTGTGACAAATAAAATATAAGATATATAAATTTATTATACATCTTTCTCAAAATTAATAATATTTTTGAAGTATCAATAAAATTTAATAAAATAAATATCCTTTTCTAATATTTTATACAACAATATCATCAACAGGACTTTTTATCGACTGTAAATGACGAGTGCTCACATGCGTATAAATCTCAGTAGTTCTTGATGAAGCGTGCCCTAATAATTCTTGTATATATCGTAAATCTGTTCCCGCTTCAAGCAAATGAGTGGCAAAACTATGTCGCAAACTATGCAAACCTCCTTTCTGCGTAATGCCCGCTTGCCTAAGTGATTTTTGCAAAATATTGCGAGCACTTGCTTGCGAATATTTACCTCCGAACTGTCCTTCAAAAAGATATTCATCGGGCTTATATACCTTATAATACTCCCGCAAAACTTTTAATGTATTACCCCCCAACAACGTATATCTGTCTTTTCTGCCTTTTCCTTTCGATATTCGTATCTGCATTCTAACCGAATCAATATCTGATACTCTGAGATTTAACGCTTCACCTATACGCAAACCACTGCCGTAAATAAGTATCAAAAGTGCCTTGTGTTTCAAATTTCTTACTGCCGTAAAAATACGCTCAATATCCTCTTTACTCCACACCTTAGGCAAAGTCTTCTCCTTTTTTGGACGCGATATATCCGTCAATAAAAGTTCTTTTTTCAATAATTTATTATAATACAATTTAATTGCATTTATAGATTGATTAATTGTAATTACCGAAAAATCTTTCTCATTCAACATTAAATTATGATACTCATTTATCCTATCCGCTCCAAATCCATTAATTTCACTCAACGAAAAATCTTTATAATAATTAATATACCGCAACAAAAACTTATAATAACTATCAATTGTGTTTTTGCTATAATTATTTAATAATAAATACTTTAAATACTCCATAGGGCAACTTTTATATGTTGCTTTTTTAACATACGATTGCTCATACAAAAGTGTCAATATCTCAGGTGCAGAAACTTTAATCTCGTTATAGAGCCGAATAGTCAGACTTTGCGATGCCTTAACAATAAAATTATACAAAACATCTCGTTTTCTAGCCAATAAAAAATAACTAAGTTCATTACTCCACCACACCCCATCAATGTTTTTTATTATATTGTAAATAACTCTGCTGTAAGAATATTTTACAGCCAAATATATAACATCATTTAACCTTACGGGATACAGTGTTACCGAACCCAACTTCTTTTTTTGTGCCAATACTCCATCAAAAACATTATTACCGATAAGATAATTACTTGTCACACTAACCAACGGTGTCTCATAAAAATTACTGCGTATATCAGCAATATCACTCAGCAAATCATTCAAATAACCTATAATATCACTACTGTTTTCAGCTGCAAATGCATTATATTCAGCATACCACTTAAAGTATTTACTCGCCCGCAACCTATTGAATATAAACTTATTATAATCAAAATATAAAACAACAATATTTTTATCATTATAAACTCTACTATTCAAATAAACTATACTCTTTTCCATTTTAACTAAATACTAATAATAATGTTTACCTTTTTTTTGTTAAATTAATCAGAAAAAAGTATCTTAATGGTCTGATAATCGTTTATAAACGAATATAAGCGATTACGAAAACAACTATAACTTGTTGAAAAAGTTTATAATAGTTTGTTTTGTAACCCGTAACTAATTTATTAATACAAAAAAATGGAAAAACGATATTGCCTTTATTGCAACAAAGAATTAAAAGGACGAAGCGATAAACGATTTTGCGATGTGCAATGTAAAAGTGCATATCACAATCAAACCCCAAACAGTCAAGAAGCAATTATTAAAAATACCAACAAACAACTGCGTAAAAATCGTAGTGCATTGCGTAAAGCATGTCCAAAAGGAAAAGCAACCGTAAGAAAAGATTTTTTAATCTCTCTCGGCATGGACTTTAGATATCTGACACACACATGGAAAACTCCCAAAGGTAAAATATATTTTTTCTGCTATGATTATGGATACTCAAAATCATACGAAGAAGACAAAGTGCTTGTTATTCAGATGCAAGATTATATGAACATTCCCGATTTAAATCAATAATAAATTTTTATAAATAGAACAAAAAATATTAATCCCGTGAATAATAATATCATCGGGAAAATTATAATCTGGATTATGTAGTTTTGGAGTATCCTCACCTGCACCTAACCCAAAAAACACACTTTTATACTTATGCGAATAGTGTGCAAAGTCTTCTGCCCAAGCAAATGGCGTCTCTCTTTTAATAGCTTTAAGCCCTTGCTGCTCTGCCATATCTTTAACTATTTTCACAAGAGCAGGGTCGTTTTGTGTTGAAGGATAAATATCGGCATACTGTATTTCAACATCAAGATTTTCGTGTTTACTTATCAAATGAATTGTATTTTTTGCATGTTCGTGCAAAACTTCCATATCTTCGTCTTCAAAAGCTCGCAAAGTTAAAAGTATCTCGGCATATCCGGGCGAAGTTCCGAAAGCTCTTTCGCCCAAGCGTGCATGAACAATTGTTGTTAATACATAATCGGTAAACAGATATTTTTTTTCGGGCAGTTTTGTTATACTCTCTATAATTTTAGCCATTGCAATAGCCGGACTTATACCTTTGTCGGGTTCGGCGGCATGCGAAGTTTTACCTTTCAACTTCACAATCATTCCCTGCGATGCAGCCGAAAAAGTATTATTTTTTATTATGATACTTCCTTTTGGATAACCCGGAATATTGTGAAGCCCAAAACACATATCAGGCTCAATACGATAATAATTCGGGTCGTCCATTACAGCTAAAGCTCCTTCTCCTGTCTCTTCGGCAGGTTGAAAAAGCAAAACCACTTTCCCATGCTCGGGACGATGTTTACTTATTCGCTCAGCAAGTCCCACAAGAATGGTAATATGCCCGTCGTGCCCACATTGATGAGCAATACCATCGGTTCGCGATGCATAATCAAAATCATTGGTTTCCTGAATAGGAAGAGCATCAATGTCAGCTCTGAAAAGTATTGTAGGTCCGGGTTTTTTCCCTTTAAAAATAAAAGCAACACCATAACCTCCCAAATTATCAATAATATCATCGGGCTGAAATCTGATAACCATTCGCTTTATCGCCTCTGCCGTATATTCTTCGCTCCCCGACATTTCGGGATTCTGATGTAGTGTCTGCCTAAAACTTATCAAGTGATTGATATCAAAATTCATCATCCGGTATTAATTTTTGTTTTTAACTTAAAGTAAATGCACTTTTGCATTTTAATATTAAACAAATTTAAAATAATATTTGAGAATGTCAGCTAAAAAATTAATGGTTTACGGCATAGTTATGATGTCGATGGCTTTTTGGAGTTTAACATATATTTGGTATAAAAAAGTCTTTACCGAACTCTCTCCTATCACTGTAATGACATTCAGACTCGGCATTTCATCGTTATCAATATTTTTATTTGCAAAAATTATAAATAAATTTCAAATACCTGACAAACAAGATGTTAAACATTTTATTTTGTTAAGTTTTTTCCAACCGTTTATATATTTTCTTGCCGAAAGTTACGGCGTAAATTTAGTATCGCCAACCGTGTCAGCTGTAATAATATCAACTATTCCATTATTTATTCCTATTGCTGCCTACCTGTTTTTTAAAGAAAAAATATCATTTATCAACATATTGGGTTTTGTTATTTCATTTGCCGGAGTATTAATAATTGTTTTGGGTAAAAACCTACATTTTGAAGCATCGGTAAAAGGAATATCTTTTTTATTTATTGCTGTATCGGCTGCTGTTTTTTACTCATTGATAATCACCAAAATAGCAGAAAAATATAATTCATTTTCAATTATCACATGGCAAAATTTTTTAGGAACAGTTATGTTTTTACCTCTGTTTTTTATTTTTGATTATAAAGACTTTTCTGCTGAAAATATATCGACCGATGTAATGATAAACATGCTGTATCTTGCTCTGTTAGGCTCGTCGGCAGCATATATATTTTTTACTTACGGCATAAAAAATATAGGCGTTTCAAAAGCAAGTCTGTTTACAAATTTAATTCCCTGATTCACTGCCGTATTTGCTTGGATAATGCTGGGCGAACATTTAAGTATTTTTAAAATTATAGGAATACTTATTGTTATTGCAGGACTGTTTTTAGGACAACGCTCAAAAAAATAAATAAATATAATCGCATATGTTTGTGTAAGAAAAACCTGTCAGAGTTACAGCTTTCTGTGGTGTGATTTATATACTTTGTTAGCTTTAGTAATTATTCTATCCAACTATTATAATTATTCACATTTATCACTTCAAATGAAGCTTCCGGATACGCTCTTTTCCATTGAGTCGGTATCTTAACTCTAGATTCTTTCCATTTAAATTCATATCCAAATAGTGAACCACCCCGTTCCTCTACCCAATCTATCTCTTGCTGTTCGTAGGTTCGCCAAAAATAATTATTTGATGAAATTCTATTATACTCTTGATACTTTAACCGTTCACTTATCATATAATTTTCCCACAATTGACCAATATCATTCCTTGATTCTATTGTATTGAAATTTGCAATCACTGCATTTCTAATTCCATTATCAAGAAAATACCATCTTGAATTTTTCGTTATTTCTTTTCTTAAATTTCGACTAAATCCCTCTACTTTATGCAAAATATAAACCTTACTTAATAAATCTAAATATTTCTCTACGGTATTCTTGCTTATTGATAACTGTTTACCCAATTCTTGAAGTGATACTTCTCCTCCTAACTGAAAAGCTATTAAACGTAACAAATTAAATATTTTCTGAGAATTCTTAATATTTTCATAAACTAATATATCTTTTAACAAATATGAACTTACCATCTCGTTCAAATAATCTTCCTTATCCTTTCTATCCGGCAAATGCAATAATTCGGGATAATTACCATATATCAAGCGTTCTCTAATTTTATCTTGCTTTGATATATTCTTTTCAATCTGATTATATTCTTTTTCAGAAAGAGCATACAAATTAAATGAATACTTTCGACCTGTTAACGGTTCTCCGGCATCTTTATAAATATTAAAAGCTGATGAACCTGAAATAATAACTTTTAATCCGTCAATTCCATCTACCATTAATTTTAATTTTAGACCTATTTCCGGTATTTTCTGAGCCTCATCAATATATAACATTTTATAGGAACCCAAAAGTTGCCTATAATTTTCAACTGTCCGAATTGATAATTTATCATGGACATTTATATCTTCTCCATTCAATGAAAGAACAGGCTCATCTATTTTACTCAATATTTCTTTGACAATTACTGTCTTACCAACTCTTCGTGCTCCAAGAATGATTACAACTTTATTTGGTTGTATTTTTTTTAGTATATTTTCTGTTAATTCTCTAACTAAATAATTCATAATTCCGTCATTTGCTTGACGCAATTTACACATTTTCAGTCTAACTGCAAAATATTACATACTTTTTCTTAATATATTAAAGCCAACACCATAATATCGCAAAAATTTTTGTATAGATAAAATATTCGTATAATTCATAATACCTCAATTGTTTTTTAAAGTAAATTTTAAATTCAACCTTTTATCATTACAATTAATTACTATCTTTACGGGTTAAAATTTTTAATTAATTATAATAAAACTATATATAATTTCTCATTATTATGAAATACGATTTTTCAAGGGGTTATCCCGTTCATCATATCAATCCGGAAGCAACAAATTTACGCATAGATTACTCCGGTAAATTAAATGTTTTCGATTGGCTGAAAGATATTCCGAAAGGAATAAAAAAAGAAAATCTTTTTGAAGTAAGATTTAAAAATACCCGTAAAGGATATTTTTTAAATACCGGCGGAATACGATTAGCCATAGGCGATATTGTTGCCGTTGAAGCATCACCGGGACACGACATAGGTATAATATCATTGAAAGGTCATTTGGTTTTGCACCAATTAAAAAAGCTCAACCTTTCTCCCTCTCACGAATTTAAAACCATTTACCGTAAGGCCAAACCCAACGATATCGAAAAATGGAAAGAAGCCATTGATTTGGAAACAGAAACCATGATAGAGTCGCGGAAAATTACTGCCGACCTGAATTTGAATATGAAAATCGGTGATGTTGAATATCAAGGTGATAAAACAAAAGCCATTTTTTATTACATTGCTGATGAACGCGTTGATTTCAGACAACTTATTAAAGTATTAGCCGAAAAATTTAAGATTCGTGTTGAAATGCGACAGATAGGTGCTCGACAAGAAGCCGGCAGAATAGGCGGAATAGGCTCATGCGGCAGAGAACTGTGTTGCTCAACTTGGATAAATAATTTTGTATCGGTCACAACCAATGCCGCCAGATATCAAGAGCTTTCGCTAAATCCTCAAAAACTAGCAGGACAGTGCAGTAAACTTAAATGTTGTTTAAACTACGAAATAGACAGCTACATGGACGAAAGAAAAGACTTTCCGTCGTCCGAAGTTGAACTTGACACCAATTTGGGTAAAGCTACTCACTTGAAAACTGACGTATATCGACATATTATGTGGTATATTGTAAACAATAACGGTAGCACTAGTATTGTTCCTTTATCGGTTGAAAAAGTTAAAGAGATAATATTACTTAATAAAAAAGGCGAAAAACCTGAAATAACAGCAATTAAAACATCAACGGCAACCATTACCGAATCGCTTGATTTTACAAATGTTGTGGGACAAGAAAGCTTAACAAGATTTGACAATAAAAAGAAAAAGAAGAAAAAACGCAAAAAACCTTATCGCCGCAACAACGATAACAACAAAGATAAATAATTGTAACTCATGAAAACATTAGTGTCTATATTAACCGTTTTAATACTTGTAGTATTCAGTTCTTGTGATAAATCAAGAATTTTTGATTCCAACAAAGATTTTAAAAACGAAACTTGGAACAAAGACAGCGTTTTGATTTTTAATATTGATATAAACGATACTATAGGTATTTATAACCTATTTATAAACACTCGCATATCGGGCAATTACAAATACAGCAACATGTATCTGTTTATCGACACCGAATTGCCCGATAAAAAAATTATCAGAGATACATTAGAGTGTATTTTATTTGATTACAACGGAAAACATCTCGGAAAAGGCTTTGGCAGCGTATGGTCAAACAAAATTCCTTATCGTATTCACACAAGATTCCCCTATAAAGGAAATTACAAGTTTACAATTGAGCAAGCCATGAGAACCGACAATCTTGAAAATGTAGTAAGTGCCGGATTACGAATTGAAAAAGCAAAATAAAAAGTGGGAAAAGGAAAACTAAAGAAATTTCAAGAGAATGCAACTTTCGACCATGTTATAGAACCCGAAATAAAAGGTCATGTTGCCGAAGACCATTATTTAAAAGGAAATTGGAATAAAGATTTTTTTAAAAACAACAACTCGCTTGTTTTGGAATTGGGATGCGGAAAAGGAGAATATTCTGTTGGAATGGCACGTATTTTCCCCGAAAAGAATTTTATAGGAATCGACATTAAAGGTGCCAGAATATGGCGGGGAGCAAAAACAAGTTTTGAAGAAAAAATCTCAAATGTTGCATTTTTACGAACTCGTATTGAAGTTATAAACTCCTTTTTTGCCGAAGACGAAGTTGACGAAATATGGATTACTTTTCCCGACCCGCAAATGAAAAAACGCAGAGCAAAAAAGCGACTTACATCACCTGTGTTTCTGTCGAAATATCAAAAAATGCTAAAACACAACGGTATTATTCACCTGAAAACCGACAGTAAATTTTTATATGAATATACAAATGCAGTAGTAGCTCACAACAACCTGAAAATTATTAAAAATACTGCTGATTTATATTCCGAAAATTGGACAGACAAAGTATTGTCAATACAAACTTATTACGAACAACTTCATATTGACGATGGCGATAAAATAAATTATATATCATTTTATTTAGATAAGAATAAAGAACTGAAAGAGCCTGATTTTCAAGAAAATGAGCAGCAACTTTTTTGACAAAGTATATTTTGTAACACGCCAAATTCCTTACGGAAGAGTTACCAGTTACGGAGCTATTGCACGTTTTATCGGTTCTCCGCAAAGTTCGCGAATGGTAGGATATGCACTAAACGGAGCCGCATCGCAACAAAATTTTGTTCCCGCTCACAGAGTGGTAAACCGAAACGGACTACTGACAGGTAAAAAATACTTTGGCGGACAAAATACCATGAAAGAATTACTTGAAAATGAAGGTGCAATAATTAAAGACAATAAAATTATTAATTTTAAAGATATTTTTTGGTATCCAAGCATTGAACTAAAACATATACTGCATATGGAAAAACTGATTTTTGCAACAAACAACAACCACAAATTAACCGAAGTAAAACAGATATTAAACGGAATATTTGAAGTTACGGGACTTAAAGAAGCCGGCATTGACGAAGATATTCCCGAAAATGAAATCACTCTTGAAGGAAATGCAAGAGCCAAAGCCGTATATGTTTACAACAAGCTGAAAACCAATGTTTTTGCCGATGATACAGGACTTGAAATTGAAGCTCTAAACAACGAACCCGGAGTATATTCGGCACGATATGCAGGCGAAAATAAAAACTCACAAGACAATATGAATAAAGTATTGCAAGAAATGCAAAACATATCAAACCGCAAAGCTCGCTTCAGAACAGCAATTTGCTTAATATTAAACAACACCGAATATACTTTTGAAGGAATTGTAAACGGAACAATATTGAAAAAACCCGTTGGAAATGCAGGTTTTGGTTACGACCCCATATTTCAGCCCGAAGGATACAACATATCTTTTGCCCAAATGGATGCCGCCGAAAAAAATAAAATCAGCCACAGAGGCAAAGCTATTGAACAACTAATGAATTTTTTACTGAAAAAATAAAATATTTTGCTTTTTTAACAGTTAATATATCAGTATTTTTATACAAACACAATAAATAATAATTAAAAAAATAAATTCAAATGACAGTATTAAAAAAACAAATTTTAATAATTACCGCATTGCTTTTTACAGCATTTTTTTCCTGCTCAACAGATGATAATTCTATTGAAGAAAACGGACCCGTTACCACAAAAACTTTATCTGTTCCTGATTTTAGTGGCATAAATTTAACCTTTTCAAGCAACATAACAATAACACAAGGTGATACTCAAGTAGTAAAAGTAACAGGACACTCTAATATAATAGATAAAATTATAACTTCAGTTTCCGACAATATTTTAAAATTTGAATTAGAAGACGATTATTATCAAGATTCCGAATTGTCAATTGAAATTACAATTCCTAATTTAAATCATTTGGAATTAAACGGTTCGGGCAATTTTTTAGTAAATGACTTTACCAATCAAAATAAACTCGATATTTTATTAAGCGGAAGCGGTAATGTATATCTGAATAAATTTGAAGGGATAACAGACCTTTATGCCGCAATAAGCGGTTCGGGAAATATTAAAGCAAATAAAAAAATTACCGGTTTAAAAAACCTATCCTTAAACATTACCGGAAGCGGAAATTATTTCGTTTTTAAAATCAACAGCAACAACTGCACTGTTAATATAGCAGGTTCCGGACATATTGAACTTACAGCTGTCAAATCACTTAATGTAACCATAAGCGGAAGCGGAGATGTTTATTACAAAGGAAAACCAAGTATTACACAAAATATTTCAGGTTCAGGAAAATTAATTGATGCTAATTAAGTTTTAACAGCATATATTATATCCAACTGACAGATATAATACTAAAAACAATACGAATGAGATTATTTTTATTATTAAACATTATATATTTTTTAGCAACAGCTTTAAATACTGTTTCAGCTCAAATTCCTGTAGGCACATGGCGTGATCATTTAACATACAACAATGGAAAAACAATTGCCGAAACCGAAAGCAGAGTGTATTGTGCCACACAATCGGCTCTGTTTTATTACGATAAATCGGACAACTCCATAACAACATGGTCAAAAATAAACAAACTGTCAGATTTGGGAATAGGTGATATTGCTTATAGCAAACAAACAGGCAAATTAATAATAGGATATTCAAACGGAAACATTGATATAATAGACAAAAACGACAAAAAATATAACTTCCCCGATATTAAATTAAAAAATATTATCGGCGATAAAGCCATTTATGACATCTGCATAAACGATAGTCTTGCATACTTATCAACAGGCTTGGGAATTATTATTTTTAATATGGTTAAAAATGAATTTGGCGACAGCTATATAATAGGCAAAGGCGGCTCTTATTTAAAAATTAACAGTTGTGCAATTTACAATAATTATATTTATGCTTTAACTGACAACGGCGTGCTTAAAGGTGACTTAAGCAATCCTTTTCTCGGAGATTTTGCAAATTGGAAAAAAGATACCACTTTGATATACAAAAATGAGAAATTTTACACATCAACAGTATTCAACGACAAACTGTATATTGTAAACAACATTAACAATTCTGATACATGCATAGTAAATGTTTACGACCGACAAAAATGGGATACCATATTTACCGATTTACAAAAAATTAAAAGTATAACATCAACAAAAAATAACTTAACAATTGTAAAAAAATGGCATGTTGAAGCTTTTGATAAAAATCTGAATCGAATAACACATTACAGTGCACACGATGCTGTTTATGCTATTTTAAATGACAATAACGATTTATGGATTGCCGATTCAAAAAAAGGAATGTTGCTCCACAACGAAAAATATTGGGAAAAAACATTTTTACCCGAAGGTCCTTTAAGCAACAATGCTTTTGAAGTTTACTACAACAACGGAAGTATTCTTGTTGCACCCGGAGGCTATCAATATGCAGGCTCCAATTTATATTACCATGCAAATGTTTATCAATTTAATGATGAAAAATGGGTAAATTTGACTGACGATGAAGAAAACAGCGAAAAGCTAAGCCCTTTACGAAGCGTCGTTGATTTTACATCACAAAACAACCCTGACAGTTATATGGCAGGAACATGGGGATATGGTTTAATTGAAGTTACCGACGGTAAAATAACAAATGTTTACAACATTGAAAATACAAACGGAATACTCGGCAATTATATTGGAGGAATGACCTATGACCAAAAAGGTAATTTATATATTATAAGTAATTATTCAAGCACTCCGTTTGTAGTTAAAACACCCGACAACAAATGGTATCATTATAAATACGACCTGAATTGGGCAGATACGGGTTTTAATATGATTAACTCTTCTCGAAAATTAATAAATACTTACAATAACGATAAATGGACAATATCATCACGCGGTAAAGGTATTTTTGTGTGGAACGATGGCGGAACACCCGAATATGAAGCCGATGATGTTTACAAAATGTTTAGCCTAAAAGACGAATCAAACACCCTGATAGATAATCTGCTAAATGATATTGTTCAGGATTTGGAAGGAGCAATTTGGATTGCTTCATGCAACGGTGTTGCAGTATATGATTTCCCCGAAAAAGTTTTATCGGGCGACGATTTTTATGCCAGAATACCTCAACTCGTTGAAGACGGCTTTTACAAACCTTTACTTAAAGACGAATTTGTAACAACCATTGCTGTTGACGGAGCTAATCGCAAATGGATAGGAACCGAAGGTGCAGGGTTATTTTTAGTTTCAGCAGACGGTACCGAACAAATAATGGCTTGGAACACCGATAATTCCAAACTCTTCTCAAATAATATCTATTCTATTGATATTAATCAAAAAACCGGCGAAGTGTTTATCGGCACCGACAAAGGTGTGCAATCGTATAAAAGTACATCATCGGAAAACAAACCCGATTACAGCAATATATTTGTTTTCCCGAATCCCGTAAAGGGCGATTATAACGGACTTATTACCATCAGAGGATTAATGTATAAAACAAATGTGAAAATTACCGACATGTCGGGACATTTGGTTTTTGAAACAGTAAGCAACGGTGGCGATGCTATTTGGAACGGCAAAGATATGTCGGGCAATAAAGTTGCTCCCGGAGTATATTTAGTATTTTGCAGCACCAGCGATGGCACAATGTCAGAATCTTCTAAAATTTTATTTGTTAAATAAAAAATGATTGTAAATACATCTGCCATAATTCTGAATTATATTAAATATTCCGACAATTCAGTTATTGTAAATGCCCTATCGGAACATTACGGACGTATATCGTTTATGGTTTACGGCATTAACTCTAAAAAAAGCAAATTATCGGCATTTCAACATCTGTTTATTCTCGACTTGCAAATTTATTACAATTCCGAACGTAATATTCAAAAATTAAAAGAGTATAAAATCAATCCACCGTTATTATCGCTAACAGCTGACATACGAAAAAGTACTTTGGCTATGTTTATTGCCGAAGTTATTTCAAAATCGGTAAAAGAAGAACACAAAGATACGACTATGTTTAACTTTTTTAAAACAAGCATACTGTTTCTTAACGAATTAAACGATAATCTATCAGTTTTTCATCTGATATTTCTACTAAAGCTATCACGCCTGCTTGGTTTTTCCGATTTTTCGAATAATATATCTGCCAATTTTTACGATTATACCGAAGGAACTGATGTTCATATAAAACCACATCACAACTACTTTTTTACAAAAAACGATTATGAATTGTGCAGTAAATTAATACAAACAAAATTTGACAACATAGAAACTATTGCACTAACCCGTGATAGCAAAGCCCAAATATTAAATAAAATAATTGACCTGTATAAAATACATAATTGCGAGTTTAACAGTTTAAAATCTTATAACTATTTCAAAGAAATATTCTCAACATAAAAACATTATTATGTTTAATTCATTCACTTAAAATATTATAAATACTTTTTATAACACAAACTTTTTTGTAACTTCATAAATTTGGCATAATATATGTCATGTATTTGCCGAAAAAACATAACTATTTAATATTTGTTTCGTAAAAGTGATTTCGTGAAAAATTTATTAATTACATATTTTCTGATACTATCATTTGTGTCTGTCAAGTCTCAAGATATAAGCTATCGGTTTAAGCGATTAAGCAGTGCAGATAATATTCCTCAAAATACTATTATTAGTGCCTACAAAGATTCAAAAGGATTTATGTGGTTTGGCACTTTTAGCGGTTTATTCCGATACGACGGCAGCACTATAAAAACATTTTTACCTGAAGATGAAAACTCCATAAATGCAAATGTTATATACAACATTACCGAAGATTATAAAGGAAATATTTATTTTGCAACCCGTTCGGGCGGAGTAAATGTTTATAACTACAATACCGAAACATTTTCATACTACAAAAAAGATTCTACCGAAAACTCTATTGTAAGTGATGTAGTATATTATATCAAACAAACATCGGACAGTGCAATGTGGCTTGCCGCATACAGTGGAATCAGTATTATAGATGTTAAAAACAATAAAATCAAAAATTATAATATCCCTGACGGTGATTTTCCTCCGTTTTCATCTTTATCTATTTGTGAAACAACTGATAAAACAATATTAATAGGAACATATGCCGGAGGAATTTGTAGATATGATACAAAAAAAGACTCTTTCATTAGATATGAAAATCCTGTTTCCCATAATGATAATTATAACAGCAATATTATTAATACAATAAAGCAAATTACCGACAGCACTGTTTTACTTAACACAAATGATGGGCTGTTTACTTTTGATTTTATTCATAACAAATATGATTATTATAAATATAATTTTAATATTGAAGATTTTGATATTGACAAAAAAAATAAAACTATATGGCTTGCCACTACCGACTCAGGACTATATAAAATTGACTCTTTAAATAACCTTTCTAAAATACAAACCAATCCTAATGTGAAATATTCTCTGCCATCGAACAACCTAAACTCAATATATTTAGATGATGATGGAATATTATGGTTAGGTATAGCCGATGATGGCGTTGCTTTTTTCAATACCAAACAACCAAAATTTTATCATCTATACAAAAAAAACAATCCTAATTCCCTTATTGATAATAGCATTTTTGGGTTAACCGAAGATAAAGACCATAATATTTGGATTGCAACAATGAACGGAGTCAGCATTTACAATCCAAAAAACAACACTTATAAAAACATAAAAATAGGCGGTCCCGACAAAAATATTAATAATCGATTTTGGAATATTTTTTACGACAACTCAGGTTATATATGGCTGGCTTCCAACGGCATTACCAAATATGATATAAAAAGAAAAACATTTACTCACTATAAACACGAAAAAGAAGATACAAACACTCTTCCGGCAAATGAAATTTATTGCTTTGGAAAAGATAAATTAGGCAGAATGTGGGCTGGAACTTATATTGGTGCAGCTATATATTCACAAAAAGATGATACTTGGATACCTTTCAATAAAAATGATAAATTTTCTTATAGAGAAGCTATATGTCTATACTCCGATACTGACGGTATTTTATGGATAAGCACAAGCGACGGGTTATTTAAATATAATATTGACACCGACAACATTACAAAATTTAATATCCCCGACATTAATAATAACAACTTACAAATATTCTCTATTCTTCAAGATAATAACGGTGTTTTTTGGTTTGGGTCGCAAAAGGGATTACTACGATATTCGCCCGAAGAAAATAGTGTTATGAGATTTGGTATAGAACAAGGATTACCAAATGAATTTATTTACCAAATATTGGAAAAAGGTAATTATATATGGATTACATGCAACAAAGGATTAACTAAAATAAATAAACATACATTTGAAATCACAACCTTTAATGTTTTTGACGGCTTACAAGACAATGAATTCAATTCCGCAGCTTTAAAACACAGCAACGGCATGCTTTATTTCGGCGGTATTAACGGAATTACAGCCTTTTATCCTGACAGTATAGTTATAAATTATGAATACAATAAACTTAAATTTACAAAATTAAGCATTAACGGCAAGCAAATATACCCCAATGAAAAATACAATAACCAAATAATAATTAATGAATCTGTTGTAACTACAAATACAATAAACCTAAATTATAAACAAAAACTGTTTACAATAGAATTTTCAGCTTTAGAATACATACAACCCAAAAAAATAAAATACAGATATAAATTATTACCGGCATCAAAAGATTGGATTGAATTAAACAATAAAAGTTCTATAACATTTACCGATTTACCACCGGGAAAATACACTTTAAAAATTCAAAGCACAAATTCAAAACAAAAATGGCTGAACAATACTATAAGTGTAAAAATTAATATTATCCCCCCTTTTTATAAAGAAATATGGTTTTACATTCTTATTGCTGTTATTTTTAGTTTTTTTATTGTTTTATATATAAAAATAAGAATAAACAGAATACGTAAAGTAAAAGAAAAACTCGAACAAATAGTTACCGAAAGAACCGATGAGATAAAATCACAAAAAGAAGAATTAGAAGTCCAACGCGACAGAATAGCAGAACAAAAAACAACACTCGAAAAATTTGCCGAAAATTTAGAAAAACAAGTAAAAGAAAGAACAGCAGAATTACTTATAGCTAAAGAAAAAGCCGAAGAATCCGACAAATTAAAATCTGCTTTTTTATCAAATATGAGTCACGAAATACGGACCCCCATGAATGCCATTATAGGTTTTTCCGATTTACTGACAAATATCGACTTAACCGAAGAAGAAAAAAAAGAATATGTGAAAATTATTCACCAAAACAGCGAAACACTGCTTAATCTGCTTAATGATATTCTTGATATATCAATTATTGAATCGGGAAAAATAAAAATAAATATTCGTGAAATAAACATTAACAATTTACTCAAAGATGTATTTAACTCTTTCTCTCACAGTTTTTTACTGCACGACAAGCCCGATTTAAAATTAAAATTTAAACCTTGTGAAAAAAACAATCTGTTTTTAAAAGCCGATGAATTAAGATTAAAACAAATATTAAATAATCTCATTAGTAATGCCATAAAATATACTAATAAAGGAGAAGTATCAATATCTGTTGAACAAGACATCGACAGGGTTATATTTAAAATTAAAGATACAGGTATAGGTATCGAACAAAAAAATATTAATAAAATATTTGAACGTTTTCGCAAAATTGACGACAACGACACTAATCCATACAGGGGCGGAGGATTAGGACTTGCTATTTCAAGAAATCTTACCGAACTTATGAGCGGAAAAATATGGGCAAAATCCGAAGTAGGTAAAGGCTCCGCTTTTTTTGTCAGTTTTTCGGGTGTTTACGAAAAATAATTGATAATGCTTTCAATATTAATTGTTGACAATAACGACTCATTTACATACAATTTGGTTGAACTGTTGCGACAAACAAAATTGTGCAATATTACCGTTTTCTTACTCGAAGATATTCATAAAACAAATATTTCTGCTTTCGACGGAATAATACTGTCTCCCGGTCCGGGTTTACCCGAAGTAAAACAAGGATTATTCGATTTTATTGATTCCATAGTTGACAACAAACCTATTCTCGGCGTTTGTCTCGGTCATCAAGCCATTGTTAATTATTTCGGAGGTAAAATTTATAAACTCAATAAAATTATTCACGGCGAATCTTCGGTAATAACAATTAATACAAACCATAAAATATACAACAACCTGCCAAAAAAAATTGAAGTAGGCAGATACCACTCTTGGGTTGCCGACAACAACTCGCTTCCCGAATGTTTTGAAATAGGTGCAAAAACCGATGATAATTTGATAATGAGCCTTAAACATAAACACAAAAATATCTATTCGGTGCAATATCATCCCGAATCTATTTTAACACCACAAGGCAATGTTATTCTATTAAATTGGTTAAATTTGATAAATAATAATTAATTTTTTTTACACAAAATCATTATCATGCTTAACAATAAATTTAATTTAGGATTTTATCCTACATCTGTTCATAAATTAAATAATCTTTCGAAACTTTATTCTGATTATAGCATTTACATAAAACGCGATGACAATACGGGACTTGCTTCGGGCGGCAATAAAACCCGCAAACTCGAATATCTTATCCAACAAGCTGTCAACAAAGGTTTTGATACTGTGATAACAGCCGGAGCACAACAATCGAATCATTGCAGACAAACAGCAGCCGCTTGTGCCACGGCAGGCTTAAAATGCCACCTACTTTTAGGCGGCGACAATCCCGACAACTACAACGGCAATCTGCTTTTGTCGTCGTTATTGGGAGCAACAATTCACTTTGCGGGACAAAACCGTAAAGGCGAAGATATTGAACTACTGAAAAATAAACTGAACAAACAAAACAATAAATGCTATATTATTCCTTACGGCGGCTCAAATATTACGGGTGCATTGGGTTATGTTAATGCCGTAAAAGAACTAAAACAACAACTTACCAAAATGCATCTTAATATCGATTATATATTTTTTGCGTCAAGCTCGGGTGGAACACAAGCAGGCATTACACTGGGACTGGAAATGTTTAATCTGAAAACCAAACTTATTCCCATACAAATAGATAAAGACGAAACTTACGGCAAAACGTTGGAGCAAACAGTATTAAACTTAGTTAACGAAGGTGTTGCTTTATTTAAAATGAAAAAAGAATTTCAAATAAACGATATTTATGTAAATAAAGATTACAACAAAGCCGACTACGGAGTTTTAACCGAAAATGAAAAATTTGCAATCGACACTCTTGCCGAAACAGAAGGAATACTTCTCGACCCCGTTTACACGGGACGGGCTTTTTACGGCATGCTGCACATACTCAAAAACAAAAAAATAAAACAAAATTCAAATATACTTTTTTGGCATACCGGCGGATTACCCGCTTTGTTTGACTATGCCGAAAAATTAATATAAAAAATAACATCTTTTTTTACCGATAAAATATTAATTTCGCATTCCAAACTTTAAATTAAATATAATTATGATACAAAGAATTCAAACTGTTTATTTGTTGTTGGCAACACTGTTTATGTTTTTATTTTACATTTTTCCTGTTTCGATTTTTATTACCGATTTATTTACTTACGAATTTCACAATTGCCATATTACACACCCCGAAAACATTGAAGTTCCCGTAACATTAATTCCTTTAGCGGCTATTCCCTTGTTAAGCGGATTAATCAGCTTTGTTACAATATTTTTATTTAAAAATCGTAAACTGCAAATAAAATTAGGCAAAATTAATATGTTGGTAATCCTGTCTGTATTGGGACTTACCGTATATTATTTTATTAAAATAAGCAATCTGCTGGGCGGCGAAGTTAAATACGGAATAGCAGGAATTTTCCCCGTATTGGCTTTTATAATGATTATTTTAGCCAACAAAGCAATAAAAAAAGACGAAGAGCTTGTAAGAGCAGCCGACAGAATCAGATAATAATCAATAATTAAAATAATTACAAAACTTGTTGTAACCAAATATCAAAAAAATATACCCTTATGAAATATCTGTTTTTTTTAATAGCAATAGTATCAATTTCAGCATGTTCGCTTGAAGCATCAAAAGAGTTATCCGAAATTAAGCAAATGTTTGTAAAACTCGATTCGGTAAAAAACATATACACATCTATCGACTGGAAATATTACAAAGAACTTAACGACAAAATGAATGAAAACATGAAATTTATTTCCGACAATATTGATGCTGTTACCGCAGCCGATAAAGATTTTCTTAAATATGTAGGTCCCTACTCTTCGGCAAATAAAATTTTAAACAGAGCATTCAAAAAAAAGACTAAAAAAATCAATTTTGAGATTGATTTTTCTTCCATACAATTAAAAAACCTAAGCCACGACATAAAAAAACAACTTATAACCAATACCGATTCGCTGTCGTTTTATATACATCAAGAAGAAGAAGCATTAAATAAACTTTTGGATAATGTAATTGACATAAGCAATTCGCTCGAAACACAAAAAAGAGCTTATGAAAAAACTCACTCTAAGGTTGATTCGCTGATAGCAATTATTAAACAAAACTGATTTTGACAAAATATTTTTTCATATCGTTGTTGGTGTTTTTGCTGTTTCAAGAAACAACAAAAGCTCAAAAAATTGATGTCAGAACCGACAATCAAATAGCATTACAATACTATCGCGACGGTAAACTCGAAAAAGCTGCCGAAGTATATAAACGATTGTATAATTACAGCCGTTCAGGTAGTTATTACCGATATTTAATAAACTGTTACATAAGCCTGAAACAATACGACGATGCGGAAAATCTGGCAAAAACTCATTTTAAATACAACAAAAACGACCTTACCATTTTAGTTGACCTTGGATATGTTTACTCTCTTGAAGGCAACGAAAACAAAGCAAAATCAACATATCAATCGGCAATAAAAAAAATAAAACCTGACAGACATCAAATAATACAACTTGCCAATGCTTTTTTGGTAAAACACCAATACGAATTTGCCGAACAAACATACCTTGAAGGTGAAAAAGCATTAAAAGGAACCTACGGCTTTCAAATTGAGAAAGGTCAGTTGTATTATTACATGCGAAGTTACGACAAAATGATATCGGAATACCTTGATGTTTTGGCTATCAGCAACAGATACCTGCAAACCATTCAAAACAGATTGCAATATGCCGTTTACAACGATATCGACGCAAGTCTGAAACAAAAACTAAAAGACCAATTACTACAACGCATAAGCAAAAATCCCGATATTACCGTTTACAACGAACTGCTTATTTGGCTTTATATTCAAGATAATGATTTTGAAAATGCATTTATTCAAGCCCGTGCTCTCGATATGAGATTTAACGAAAATGGCAAACGTATAATTGCTCTTGCCCGTGTAGCCACCGAAAACAACGACTTTAACGTTGCCGTTAATGCTTACCAATACGTTATCGAAAAAGGAAATCATCTTGAATATTATTACGCTGCACGCAACGAAATGCTCGAAGTTATGTATAAACGGATAGTTATCGGAATAGACAATACCTACGAAGACTATCTGCAAATGGAAAAAGCATTTATAAACGCATTGCAAGAAATGGGCGTTAACATCAACACTATTGATTTGGTTGCTAATTTAGCTCATTTACAGGCTTTTTATCTTGACAAAACAGGTAATGCAATATTTTTACTTGAAGATGCAATAACGGTTCGCGGACTTAGCTACAAACAAAAAGGCAAACTCGAACTCGAACTTGCCGATATTTATCTCATAACAGGCGAAGTATGGGATGCTACACTGGCTTACGCCAAAGTTGAAGAAAAAAACAAAAACAACCCGATAGGCTCCGATGCAAAATTCCGAAAAGCACGACTTGCCTACTATATCGGCAACTTTGAATGGGCACAAGCTCAACTTGACGTGTTAAAAGCAAGCACTTCGAAACTTATTGCCAACGATGCCGCTCAACTTGCATTTTTTATTTACGAAAATACAGGCTGGGACTCGGTAGAAACAGCTATGCAGATGTATGCACGTGCCGACTTTTTATTTTATCGTTCAAAAGATTCTCTTGCAATTTTAACTATCGACAGTTTGATAAACCAATTTCCCGACCACGAAGTTATTGACGAAGCATATTTTTTAAAGGGAAATATTTACAGACACTCTCACAAGTTTGACAAAGCAATTGAAAATTATCAAGTTATCATTGATAATTATTACAACGATGTATTAGCCGATAATGCACTTTTTGCCGTTGCCGATATTTATCAAAATGCTTTAAACAATAATGAAAAGGCTATGGAATTATACAAAAAATTGATGCTCGATTTTCCCGATAGCATCTATAAACTGGAATCACGCCTGAGATATCGTGAATTACGCGGCGATAAGGTAATAAATTAACATTCTTAACGATATAATGAGTTGAAAGTTGAAGGTTTATAAAGTTGAAAGTCACTTCGACAAGCTCAGTGACCAATTGCATGGAGGCTGATCACTTCGATAAACTCAGTATAAACCTGTCGAAGCCGGATTAGCAACAAAGAACAGTGCTAACTTGTAATAATCATTTCGAACGGCAGTGAGAAATCCCTTAGCGGCTTTGCGGTAAAAACTCTTAATTGTCTAGCTTCCGACATCTAATTATATTATAAACTTTCTCAATAAATTCTAATTATCTCTTTTTTCAAAATTCTCGCTTTTACGAATCTTAACCCTTCTGATAATAAGATATATAAGCAAAATTAACATTACCCCGAAGAAAATTACTTCGGCGGCTATTATCATTTTAGGCAACCAATTCATTTTATTTTAGTTTTACAGCCGTTCCGTAAGCTAGAATTTCGGAAGCTCCTTGCATAATCATCGAAGTAGTCATTCTTACATTTACAATAGCATCAGCATTTAACTTTTGAGCATCCTCAACCATTCGTTGCAATGCCTGCTCACGCGACTGAGCTTGAAGTTTAGTATATTCCTCTATTTCACCGCCGACAATATTTTTCAGCCCTGCAAAAATATCACTTCCTATATTCCGTGCCCTTACCGTGCTTCCGCGTGCAACACCTAATATTTCCACTATTTCCTTACCGGGAATTGTCTCTGTTGTTGAAATTATCATCTTTATATTTTTTATTCTTCGTTTTCCTGTTCTTCGTCATTTTCCGATTCGTTATTATCATCAACAATTTGCTTTAATGTAATAACCTCTTCAATAGAAAATATATTATCAATATCAAGTATCATAATAAATTTGCTATCGTGCTCAAACATGCCCTGAATAAAATCGGCATTAGCATCAACACCCAAAGACAAAGGACCTTTAATCTCATCTTGCTGTATTTCCATTACACTCTGCACCGAATCAACAATAATACCCGTTTCTACAATCCTCCCCTGTTTTTCAACCTCAAGCACAACAATACAAGTATTGCTGTCCGGCTCTTTTTCTTCCATTCCCATTTTCAAGCGAGCATCAATCACAGGCAAAACACTACCCATTAAATTAATAACTCCTTTCATATAAACAGGTGCTTTTGGTATTGATGTTACAGGCTGAAGTTCTAAAATCCGTTGAACCTTTCCTGCATTTGCGGCAAACTCTTCATCTCCAACCTTAAAAATCAAATAAGCACTATTTTCTGTGTTAATATTATCATCCATAATTATTATTTTTCAAACAATTAACAAATTACATATTTTATAATAAAATATCAAAAATATATCCCCTTAAATTCACAAAATATGTGTAAAAACAAACATATTACAAGTATCTGTATTTAAAACAAATTTATTTTTATTTTGTTTTGTATATTTACATGATAAAACAATTTATAATTTAATGATTGCAATAAATAAATTTCTAAATTTCGAGCTTTTCTCCACCGGTAATTATCATTTACTTATTAAACAAGCTATTGCTGCATCGCTGGTTATAATCATTTCTTTTTTCTTGATTATATTTATTACCAAAATTTTATGGAGAATAAAATTTGTAAAAAAACTTAACAAAAAAAATACATCGTCAATAATCCGATTTTTACGATTCCTTATTCTTATTTTTTCAACAATACTCTTTTTCAAAGCTTTAGGATTTAATACCGAACAATTTTTAAATTACAAAATTCTGAAAACCGAAAATATCTCTTTTACTCTTTCCGATATTATTGAATTACTGATAATACTGTTTGCTACAAAATTTATACTATACATTATAGAACTTATTTTTGAAGATAATGTAAAAACAAAAAAAATAGACCAAGGCAAAGGACAATCTCTTTTTCAGATTATTACATACTTTATTTGGGTAATAGCCATTGCCCTGTATCTGGAATCGGTAGGATTTAGTATCACTTTCTTAATCGCCAGTTTATCGGCTCTGTTGGTTGGTTTAGGACTTGGTATTCAACATTTCTTTACTGATATTATATCAGGCATAATAATACTTTTTGATCACTCTATTAAAGTAAGTGACATTGTTGAATTACAAGATGGCACTGTTGGTAAGGTTGAACAAATTAATTTAAGAAACTCGAAAATTATCTCAAGAGACGATGTTATTATTTTAATTCCAAATTCCAAATTTACATCTGACAATGTTATAAACTGGAGTCACAACAGTTTCAATACCCGTTTTGGCGTAAAAGTAGGTGTAGCATACGGTAGCGATGTTCGCAAAGTTGAGCGACTTCTTATCGATGCTGCCATTGAACATCCCGAAATTAAAAATTATCCTAAACCCATAGTATTTTTTCGAGATTTCGGCTCTTCTTCACTCAATTTTGAAATAATGTTTATGACTGAAGAATCATTTAGAGTAGAACGCATTAAAAGCGATATGCGTTTTGCTATTAATAAAAAATTTAACGAGAATAACATTACTATTCCATTCCCTCAAACCGATGTTCATATTAAAAATCAATAAATTTTATTAAACTTTAAGATTATGAACAATTTCCATTAAATCTTTAGCTCTGTTAGACAGTTCTTTGGCAGTAGCTGCCAATTCCTCTGCTGATACCGAATTTTGATTTGTTACTTCCATTAATTGCGATACCGAAGTATTAATATAATTTGAACTATTTAGTTGCTCCTGACTTGCCAATGCAATTTTACTAACCATCTCTGCACTTTTAAGTATCTCAGGCATAATTTCCTTAAACTTTGCTTCTGCTTCAAACGAAAGTTTCTGACTATTTTCCATAACACCAATTATAGCTTCTGACGCATTATGACTGTTATCGGCAAGTTTACGAATTTCCTGTGCTACAACAGCAAATCCTTTACCTGTTGCACCTGCTGCCGCTGCCTCAATAGAAGCATTTAGCGAAAGCATATTTGTTTTTCTGCTAATTTGAGTTATAGCCTCTATCTTTTCCGAGATGTTATTAATGGTATCCAGCGTTTTATTAAATATGGCATAGGCACTCTCCATTCTTTTTACCGATTCCGATGAAATATTATTTGTTTGTGATGCCATATTGGTATTCGAGTCAATAGTGGCTATCATCTGCTCCACCGATGATGAAATTTCTTCTGTTGTTGCCGCTTGTTGCGAAACTCCCGATGATATCTGCTCCGATGCCGATGCCATTTGTCTGCTGGTATCAGCAAGTTGCAAAGCACTAAGTTGAATTTTATCAACAATTTTACTCAACTCATCTATCATTTTATTTAAAGATTTTGCCAATATCCCGAATTCATCACTCCGATTTAAATATTTATCTTCAACCTTATCCGAAATATTAAAATCAGCTATTTTTTGCAATTTACCGTTTAAATACCAAAATAACGATATCTCTTTTTTTAACAACAACAATGCTGCTATAACCGTTAATATCCTAAAAGGAATAGCCACCACAGGATTTACTCCCAATACCTGAATTGTTGTACTGATTAATGTTATTATAACTACTACAGTAACCATAATATATCCTATCTTGGCTAAAATTGATTTTTTAAATAATAAACGAATTGTTAATAAAAACAAAGGAAATATTACAAAAACAGCTTTTATATACAATAATACAAGTTCATTCATGTCAGTAGTTTTTCGTCAATTACTTTTGGTTATATATTGATTCCTTTAAAATTACAAAATATTTTCAAGAATAAAAATAACTGTCTTAAGGTTTTTTTATTTTACAATAAAAAAAACAACAAATTAATGTATTGCATAACATATATTTAAACAATATTACTGATGCATAATAAATATAGCTTTTCTAAATTTGCCATGTTGAATTTTTATGTAAAAACTTAATATTATGATACATCAAAAGTTAATAAACCCCGACAGTATTGTAGTTATTGGAGGCTCAAACGATATACACAAACCCGGAGGGAAAGTGTTAAAAAATATTATCGACAACAACTTTAAAGGCGATTTATTTGTTGTTAATCCCAAACTCGATAATGTACAAGGAGTAAAATCGTATCGCAATGTAAATGATTTACCGCAAACCGACCTTGCCATTTTAGCTGTTGCCGCTAAATTCTGCCCCTCTACGATAAAAACTCTTGCCGATGAAAAAAATACTCGTGCTTTTATTATTCTTTCGGCAGGATTCAGCGAAGAGAGCGAAGAAGGTGCTAAACTCGAAAAAGAGATAGTTGACACCATTAACAAAGTAGGCGGTTCACTAATCGGACCCAATTGTATCGGTGTTATCAATCAAAATTACAGCGGAGTATTTACTACTCCTATCCCTAAATTAGACCCTCAAGGTTGCGAATTTATCTCTGCATCGGGAGCTACTGCCGTTTATATTATGGAAACAGGTATTCCCAACGGATTAACATTCTCAAGCGTTTATTCGGTAGGTAACAGTGCTCAAATGGGTGTTGAAGATATTGTTAAACATCTCGACGAAACATTCGACCCTGCCACCAGTCCTCGTGTAAAGCTACTTTACATGGAAAGTATAAAAAAACCTGATATGCTGCTTAAACATGCATCATCGTTAATTCGCAAAGGATGTAAAATTGCCGCAATAAAAGCCGGAGGCTCTGAAGCCGGAGGACGTGCAGCATCATCACACACCGGTGCTTTAGCTAAAGACGATATGGTTGTGCATGCTCTTTTACGTAAAGCGGGAATTGTTCGCTGCTACAGCCGCGAAGAACTTACTCTTGTGGGAAGTGTTTTTATGCACAAAGAACTTAAAGGCAAAAATATAGCTATTATTACTCATGCCGGAGGACCTGCCGTAATGCTTACCGATGCTTTATCAAACGGCGGTTTAAATGTGCCCAAATTAGAAGGCGATAAAACAAAAGAACTTCTCGAAAAACTTTATCCGGGTTCATCGGTTGCCAATCCTATCGACTTTTTAGCAACAGGAACAGCCGAACAATTAGGACATATTATTGATGCTTGCGAAAATGATTTTGACAATATTGATGCAATGTGTGTTATCTTTGGCAGCCCCGGACTATTCGACGTAAGTGATGTTTATGACTTACTCGACAATAAAATGAAAACATGCAAAAAACCTATTTATCCGATTCTTCCGTCAATAATAAATGTTAAAGATGAAATAGATGCATTTTTAGAAAAAGGAAGAATAAATTTCCCCGATGAAGTAGCTTTTGGAAATGCTTTGGCAAAAGTTTACAACAACTTTGCTCCAATGGAAGAAAATCCCATGCAGCCTGAAGTTGATAAAACAGCTATCCGCAAAATTATTGACGAAGCCGGCAATGGTTATCTTCAACCCGAAAAAGTTCAGGAATTACTTGATGCCGCAGGAATTCACAGAGCTAAAGAATTTGTCACTGCCAATATTAAAGAAGGATTACGAATGGTTAAAGAGATAGGATTCCCTGTTGTTATGAAAGTTGTGGGACCTGTTCATAAAACCGACGTTGGCGGTGTTGTTCTAAATGTAAACGACGAAGACCGTTTTATTGATGAATTTAACAGAATGATTAAAATTAAAGATACTACCGCCATATTAATTCAGCCAATGTTATCGGGAATTGAGCTTTTTGTGGGAGCCAAAAACGAAGAACGCTTTGGTCATATGGTAATGTGCGGATTGGGTGGTATTTTTATCGAAGTTCTAAAAGATGTTGTTGCAGCATTAACTCCACTTAGCCCGCAAGACGGATACGATATGATAAGCGATTTACGTTCGCATCAAATGCTTGAAGGTATTAGAGGACAAGAACCTGTTGACAAACAAAAATTTGCCGATATTATTTCAAGAGTTTCAGCTCTTTGCATGGCTGCTCCCGAAATATTTGAAATGGACTTAAATCCATTGTTAGGGCGAAAAGATAGTATTATTGCCGTTGATGCAAGAATAAGAATTGAAAAATAAAATATATCTTTCTTTAAAAACATATGTTCAGACCTAACAGTTTTTTTAAAAAAAACTGTTAGGTCTTACGTGTAAAAAACAATTTGTGAAACGAAAACTGTCACTTAACGAAAAAATCATGCTCATAATAATAATAGCTATGACTATTGTTATTTTATTGCAATGGAAAAGTGTTTGGAAAAGAGTAAAAAAAGGTTTTGAACCTTATAAAACAGAAATTGAAAAATAAGAAATTTTAAGTATGAAAAAACAAGATTTAATATTTATATCAACCATATTATTGATTATTGTTCCTCTTATTTTATGGGATAAATCGTTTAACGCATATCTGTCGTTTAACAAATCACACGGTATGATAATGAGTTTTGTGAAATTTGGTATTTTAGCAACTCTCGGTGAAGTTATAGGATTACGAATACGCACAGGTAATTACTTTCAAAAAGGATTCGGATTACTTCCAAAAACAATTGTTTGGGGATTTATCGGACTTACAATAAAACTTGCATTTATAATTTTTGCTACGGGAACACCTCAGTTTTTGGACGATATGGGACTAAAAGGTGCCGTAACTGCAATGAAAGGCGATATTAATATCACTAAAATAAGTATAGCATTTGCCATTAGTGCAGCCATGAATATTATTTATGCTCCCGTAATGATGACTTTTCATAAACTTACCGATATACATATTTCAAAATATAAAGGTAAATTCAACAGTTTATTCATTCCCATAGATTTTGCAAAAGGATTTAAATCAATCGATTGGGATGTGCAATGGAATTTTGTTTTTAAAAAAACAATACCATTCTTTTGGATACCTGCTCATACTGTTACTTTTTTAATGCCTTCGGACTTTCAGGTATTATTTGCAGCATTATTAAGTATTGTTTTAGGGCTTATTTTAGCTGTTGCAAGTTTGAAAAGTAAAAAATAATTTTATCTTTGTGGTTGATATAATGTGTATATCTATGCCTTGTAAATAGACATAATAATAATTTGGCTTAAAAAAATTTATGAGACAACTTAAAATTACTAAACAGGTCACTAACAGAGACACTCAATCGTTAGATAAATACCTGCACGAAATAGGTAAAGAAGAATTGCTTACTGCAGAAGAAGAAGTAGAATTAGCCCGTTTAATAAAAAAAGGTGACGAAAAAGCTTTGGATAAATTAATTCGTGGCAATTTACGCTTTGTTGTTTCTGTATCAAAACAATATCAAAACCAAGGACTAAGCCTACCCGACTTAATTAATGAAGGAAATTTCGGGTTAATAAAAGCTGCACAACGATTTGACGAAACAAGAGGTTTTAAATTTATATCTTATGCAGTATGGTGGATACGCCAGTCTATTTTACAAGCTCTTGCCGAACAAGCTCGCATAGTCAGACTTCCGCTAAACAAAATAGGTAACATAAATAAAATAAATAAAACCCTGTCGCGATTAGAGCAAGAATTCGAACGCGAACCGTCTGCCGAAGAAATAGCAAAAGTACTCGAGATGCAACCTATTGACGTAAAAAAAGCTCTAATGTCAAACAGCAGACATATATCTATGGATGCTCCTTTGCAACAAAGCGAAGACGGCAATATGTATGAGGTTATCCCAAGCAAAGAAACTCCTTTACCCGATAAAAACCTTATTACCGATTCTCTTCGCGAAGAGGTAGAAAGAACTCTCTCTACCCTGTCACAAAGAGAAGCCGACATTTTACGACTGTATTTCGGTCTTAACGGAACTCCTCCAAATACTTTGGAAGAAATAGGCGAAAAATTTGACCTTACACGCGAAAGAGTAAGACAAATTAAAGAAAAAGCCATCAGAAAATTAAAGCAGACTTCAAGAAGCAAAAATTTAAAAACATATTTAGGATAAATATTTATTCTGAAAATAAAATATTATGAATGCACCCTTGATTGCTCCGTCAATTTTATCTGCCGATTTCGGAAATTTAGCACGCGATATTGAAATGCTCAACAACAGCGATGCCGATTTTATTCATGTTGATGTAATGGACGGAATGTTTGTTCCCAATATATCATTTGGAATACCGGTAATAAAATTTGTAAAAAAACATGCCCGCAAACCACTTGATGTTCATCTGATGATAGAAAACCCCGACAGATATATCCAAGATTTTAAAAATGTAGGTGCCGATATTTTAACAGTACATTACGAGGCTTGCAAACATCTTCACCGGACATTGCAAAATATCAAATCTTTGGGCATGAAAGCCGGTGTTTCTTTAAATCCGCATACTCCCGTAAATGTATTAAACGATATTATTCACGATATTGATTGGGTTTTGATAATGTCGGTTAATCCGGGATTCGGAGGACAAAAATTTATAGAACATTCCTACAACAAAATATCAAAACTTAAAGAACTGATTGTAAAAACAGATTCAAAAACTTTAATAGAAGTTGACGGAGGTGTAAATCTTAATAATTACAAAAAACTGTTTGAAGCGGGTGTTGATATTATGGTAGCGGGAAACACCGTTTTTTCTGCCAAAAATCCCACAGAAACAATTACTGCTTTAAAAAAAGTTTAAAATATTCGTATCTTTGAATTATGATAAACAAAATAAAAGAACTCACAAAAGAGTATCTTAACGAAATAATATCAATAAGAAGGCATATACACCAAAACCCCGAATTGAGTTTTGAAGAAAAAGAAACTTCGACATTTATTATCTCAAAACTTGACGAATTCGGTATTGAATATAAAAAAGGATTTGCAAAACACGGAATACTCGGCATAATAAAAGGAGAAAAAGGCAAAGGAAAAACTGTTGCTTTGCGTGCCGACATGGATGCTCTACCTGTTACCGAAAACAATAATCTGCCGTTTAAATCAAAAAACAAAGGCAAAATGCACGCCTGCGGACACGACATTCACACAGCTTGCTTACTTGGTGCCGCAAAAATACTAAACAATATACGTAAAGATTTACAAGGAACCGTTTTATTGATATTTCAACCCGGCGAAGAACGTATTCCCGGCGGTGCCGATATAATGATGAAAGACGGACTGTTTGATGAATATACTCCCGACCTGATAATAGGACAACATGTTTATCCCGAACTGCCTGCAGGAACTGTCGGTATGAAAAAAGGTATATACATGGCTTCGTCAGATGAAGTTTATATTACATTTAAAGGTAAAGGCGGTCATGCTGCTTTACCATACAACACTATTGACACTGTGCTTATGGCTTCGCAAGCAATTGTATCGCTACAACAAGTTGTAAGCCGTATTATTCCCACTCAAATACCGTCGGTTTTGTCGTTTGGAAATATTATTTGCAACAGCGTAATGAATGTAATTCCCGAAAAGGTAAAAATTGAAGGCACTTTCAGAATTATGAACGAAGATTGGCGATATAAGGCTCACGATAAAATAAAAATCATTGCTCGGTCAGTTGCTCAAGGAATGGGCGGCTCTGCCGATGTTGACATAAAAATAGGGTTTCCTTCTGTCTATAATAATCCTGACATTACAGAAATTACTCAAAATGCAGCTAAAGAATTTATCGGAGAAAAAAATGTGCATAATCTTAATATAAGAATGACAGCCGAAGATTTCGGGTGGTTTGCTCAAAAATATCCTGCTTGCTTTTACCGACTCGGCACAGGACATACCGACGGAACCAAATCAGGCGGGTTACACTCACCCGATTTTATTGCCGACGAAAAGTCAATAGAAACAGGCATGTCGCTAATGGCTTATATTGCAACAAAGGCTTTAATGTAAACTCCTGTTTATCTTGTTATCCTTGCTAAATAATCGAAGTGTGAGCCTTTGCATATTTTCTCACATTTTAACCCCGATTTTTCGGCATAAACAGTAAGCATATCAAAATCAACAAACAACCAATTGAATTTATCCGATTTTATATCGCCGTATTTCATTTGATATATCACTTCTCCGTAATATTTCCCGACAGGTTTTTCACTTTCATTATCAAACATATAGGCTATATCCGAAGAGTCAAGCAGTATTTGCCCTTTCGGGGATAAAAGGCTTTTACATTTTTCAAAAAACAGAGATAAAGCATTTAAAATTCCTGCTATTCCTACACCGTTCATCATAAACAACAAAGTGTCAAACTTTTGTTCTATCTCAAAAAAATCTTTACAAACAGCATTTTTCAATCCTCTGTGTTGCATTACCTCAACCGACAGTTGTGATATTTCTGCCGATGTTACATCAATGTCTTTATTTTGCAACCAAATACTGTGACAGCCGGCAGCAGATCCAACATCCAACACTTTGCCTTTACACAAATCAAGTGCTGTTTGCTCAATCTCAGGCATCTTTTTATAATCTCTGAAAAGATATTTTACGGGAATAACATCTGCCTCGGCAATATCGGAATACACTATAAGTTTTTTAATTTTATTTTTAAAATAATAGTCGAAAACAGCATGTCCAATCGGGTCTTTATCCTTTTGCAAAATCATAAAACTGTGGTTCGTTTTTTTATTCAAAATGATAGGTTCGTTTTACTCTTCGCGATATTCCCGTAAGCACTTCGTAAGGAATTGTATTCATCCATTTTGCAACTTTACTTACGGGTAAATTCTTGCCGAAAATCTCAACTCTATCGCCTTCACTGGCTTCTATATCCGTAATATCAATCATACACATATCCATACATACATTACCGATAATAGATGCAAGTTTGCCGTTTACCCACAGTTTGCCGACTCCATTACTTAGAATACGCCGCAAACCGTCGGCATACCCCACAGGCACTGTTGCTATTACAATATCTTTTTTTGCAATACCTTTTCTGCTGTAACCGACTGTTTCACCCACTTTAACATGCTTAATTTGCGATATCGAACTACTGAGAGTTCCCACTGCCGCAAGTTTTTTGCCCTTTGCACTTATACCATACATTCCTATACCAAGTCGCACAAAATCGTATTGATATTTGGCAAAACGCTCTATTCCCGCTGAATTTAAAATATGTCGTTTTATCGGATAATTAAAATGTTGCATTATCGCCAAACTCATCTTCTCGAAAAGAGAAATTTGACCTAGCGTAAATTCGTCTTGGTCGGGTTCATCGGCGGAAGCCAAATGCGAAAATATTGTTTTTATTCTTATATTTTCCGACTGCTTTAATTCATCAATAAGCAGCTGCAACTCTTCTTTCAAAAATCCCGAACGATGCATTCCCGTATCTATTTTAATATGCACGGGATAAGGCTTTGCATCGGTATTACCTGCCGCTTTATTAAAACTTTTTAACGACTGAAAATTATAAATTTGCGGTTCAAGATTATGCTCTATCATCAATGCAAAACTCTCCTCTTCGGGATTCATTATGATAATAGGCGTTTTTATTCCGCTTTTTCTAAGCTCAACACCCTCATCAGGAAAAGCCACTGCAATAGCGGCAACATTCTGATACTGACAAACATTTGCCACTTCATGTGTTCCACTTCCGTATCCCGAAGCCTTCAACATAGCAATAATGCCCGTCTTCGGTTTCAAAAGACTTTTAAAATAATTCAGATTATACTCTATTGCATTCAAATCTATTTCAAAAACCGTTCGATGAGTCTGCTTTTGCAACTTTCGTTGAATATCTTCAAAAGTAAAACTTCGTGCTCCTTTGAGCAATATCGACATGTCGTGAAGTTTTGAAAAATCAAACTTTTGTAAAAATTCCGATGTGTCGGAATAAAAATCGGTTCGCAAATCAAACAGTTCGCGATATTGCATAATTTCGGAGCCTATTCCTATCAAGCGGTCGATGTTTTTTTGTCGTATCATTCCCGATACCTGCACATAAAGTTCATGAGGCAAATAACCACTTTGCTCAATATCCGACAAAATAACAAGTTTTTTTGTGTGTTGATTTTGATACGACAAAAAATCAAGTGCAATATGCAGCGACTCAATATCAGAGTTGTAACTATCGTTGATAACAGTGCAATTATTATTACCCTCTTTTACTTCAAGACGCATGGCAACCGGCTCAATATTTTTTAATCTGTTTGTAATATCGTCGCACGAATAGCCTAATGTCAACATCAAACTCCACACGTTTACAGCATTTTCTACCGATGCTTTATCGGTAAAAGGTATCTCTACTTTGCAATTATTATTTTTATACAATGCAAATATTTCGGAACGGTTTGAGTGATTTATTATTTTATTGATTGTTAAATCGGCATCTTTTTCAACACTCCATGTAAACAGATATTTGTCGGTAAACAAATGTTTTATTTTATTGTCAACATCGGTATTATCGGCACAGTAAATTATAGTATTGCAATTATTAAACAGTTGCAGTTTTTCTTCTAACTTTTGCTCTACGGTATCAAAATTTTCCTGATGAGCATCGCCTATATTTGTAAAAATACCGATTGTAGGGTTAATGATTTTTTGTAATCGTTGCATCTCATCGGGTTGCGAAATACCCGCCTCAAAAACTCCTATATCGGCACTGTTATTGAGCAACCACACCGACAAGGGCACTCCCACCTGACTATTGAAACTTTTAGGATTACGAATAACATATTTATCTTTGCTCAAACATTGGTAAACCCACTCTTTAACAATTGTTTTACCGTTGCTGCCGGTAATTCCCACAACAGGAATATCAATATTTGCACGATGAAAAGCCACAAGAGTTTGAAGAGCATCAAAAGAGTTATCAACTTTTACAAAATTAGCATGTTGCAATAACTCTTCATTTTCGGGAAACTCTTCAACCACAAAGTTACGCACTCCTTTTTTAAATAAACCCGCAACAAAACGATGCCCGTCGTTGCGTGTTCCGCGTAAAGCAAAAAACAGGCTCTCGCGAGGAAATAACACTTTTCGACTGTCGATAACAAGATATGAAATTTTTCTGCCCGAATTTCTTATTAACTCTCCGTTGAGTATTTCCGCAATATTTTGAATGCTATATGAAATCATCTGAACAAGTTAAAAATATATACAAAGATATTCTAATATTTTTAGAAAATACTAATTAACTTTGTATTGTAAAAATTACTGTTATGTTAAAGGTTTTTATTGTAGGATTTATAGTGTTTCTTTTAAATATTCCTTTCGGATATTGGCGGGGAAATGTAAAAAAGTTTTCACTACAATGGGCTTTGGCTATTCATATTCCCGTTCCTTTTGTTATTTTACTGCGAATATACAGTGGTATGGGTTTTCAACTTTACACTTATCCTGTTTTAGTAGGCGGATTCTTTTTAGGTCAATATTTCGGAAAAAAATTGTTTATACATTGGGAAAATACTTCTCACTTCTCTCCTACTTCTTGTCTGATTATGGATTCCGTAAAACTGATAAAATCACATTTTAAAAAGCATATTTAAATGATATTTGTGTTGACATCGGCAAAGTTTCGTGTGTATAAAATGCTATATCGGTAGTAAGTTTTTTTAATGTATAACCTATCCCTACGCTAAATTGATTAGGGTTAGATAAAAAACCCGTTCTTAAAAAAAGATTATCAATAACCTCATATTGCAATCCTGTTTTAAAACGCGTTTCATTGTCTATATCTGTTTCTGTTTCAGCCGTTAACAGCACTTGCTTAATAAAATAATATCCTGCACCAAACCGTATTACCAACGGCACTTGTTGATTGTTGTAATCTTCAAGAGTAACATGTCCGGGATTGTAAACATGCAATCCTATTTGAAGATTTTCTATTGGTTTTCCTATTATTCCCACTTGAAAAAGTAATGCTCCTTTATATCCGTAGTTTTGCGATTGTGTATAAAACAAGTAATCAAATTCAAGCGACGCCGATATATATTTGCCAAGATTACGAGCATACGCCAACCCCACATTGTTTTCAGCATATCCCGAATAGCCGTAACGATTTGCCGACAATGAAAAATTACCGAAATTTGTAGGCACAACAACAGCAAATGCCTGTTTTCCTGTTTCCCACATCATATAATTATTTTCGTAACACACACCTGTTTCCACTGTGGAAATATCGGCAATACCTGCTTGATTATTAAATACAGCCCAAAAATCGTAAAGCATTACCGATGAATTACCCATTCCGGTAAAACCTCCGTTTTGAGAGAAAGTATTTAAACTCAATGAAATAAAAAATATTATTAGGACATACTTCATATACACAATAAAAAAAACAAATATACATTATTACTTTAATGCAGCTATATTTTGCATTAAAAAAATCAATAACTCATAAAATTAATGAGAATTTTATTTTTTTATTAACTTTGCAGCTCAAACAGATAGAGATATGACTTTATTGAAAGTAAGTTTAACGGCAACCTTGTTTTTATCGGCTTTGTTTGCCAGTGCACAGATAAATACGGCTGACTCGGTTAATATTACTGATGACATTTTTTTTGCTCTGCAAAACAACACTTACGGAGGAAATATAAACGTCTCGCAAGAACCTTCGTTACATGTTTTAATTGAACGAAACATACGAATAAATAAAAAAAAGGGATTAAACGGATATCGCATTCAAATTTTTTCCGGTTCGGGTAATAATGCAAGAGAACAAGCAAATAAAGTAGCACAAGAATTTAAACATTATTTCCCCGATTTCGACCCCGATTTAATTTATTTTAATTATCGAGCTCCATACTTTAAAGTACGTGTCGGCGATTTTAGAAACAGAAACGAGGCATTTGAATTATATAAAAAAATAAATAGAAAATTTCCATCCTCTTATATTGTAAAATCGCGAATTAAATTTCCTAAATTAAAACCTTCTCAGCCCGAATAAATATGGTTACTGATTTAATAGAAATAACTGTTTTAAACATAAATAACCAAAATCCTATTTACATTAATTATGTCTTTACGACAATTAAACCTTTTTTAAAAATAATAAGATGAGTGATCCTATTAAGCACGAATGTGGTTTTATATTAATACGGCTCTTAAAACCGTTGGAATATTATCAAGAAAAATACGGTACATGGCGATATGGCTTAAACAAACTGTATTTAATGATGGAAAAACAGCGTAATCGCGGGCAAGACGGAGCCGGAGTTGTATCGTTAAAATTGGATATGTCGCCGGGGCAAAAATACCTTAATCGCTCACGCTCCAATGCATCAACACCTATTGTGAATGTTTTTGCAGAAATAAACTCACGAATGACAAAAGCAACAACCGATAATCCCGAATTGATTAACGACCCTGCATTTGTTAAGCAAAACTTACCTTTTACAGGCGAAATATTATTAGGACACTTACGTTACGGAACTTTCGGAAAAAACAGTATTGAAAATGTGCATCCCGTAATGCGTGAAAATAACTGGAAATCGCGAAACCTTGTTATCGCCGGAAACTTTAACCTTACAAATGTCGATGAACTTTTCGGACATCTTACCGAACTGGGGCAGCATCCGAAAGATTATTCCGATACCGTTACTATTCTTGAAAAAGTAGGACACTTTTTAGACGAAGAAAATCAAAAACTTTTCAGACAATATAAAAACGAAGGTTTTTCAAATAAAGAGATATCGGAAAAAATAGCCGAAAATATTGATATTCAAAAAATACTTGAAATATCAAGCAAAAACTGGGACGGCGGATATGTTGTTTCAGGACTTATAGGACATGGCGATGCTTTTGTAATGAGAGACCCCAACGGAATTCGTCCTGCTTACTATTATCACAACGATGAGTTTGTAATAGCAGCTTCGGAACGCTCGCCAATTCAAACAGCTTTTTATGCCGATGCCGATGATATTAAAGAACTTAATCGCGGACACGCTCTTATTATAAAAAAGAACGGTGATATTTCCGAAGAGGTAGTTCGTATTCCCAAACAAAATGCCGCATGCTCTTTTGAGCGAATATATTTTTCTCGCGGAAGCGATGAAGATATTTATAAAGAAAGAAAAAAACTCGGCGAATTAATTGTTCCGCAAGTTCTTAAAATTGTAGATTACGATATTGAAAATACTGTTTTTTCATTTATCCCGAATACTGCCGAATCGGCGTTTTTTGGCATGCTTAAAGGTGTAGAGAAATGGCTTGCCGAAGAAAAACAACGTCTGATTCTTAAAAAAGGTAAAGATATTACTCCCAAAGAATTAAAAAAAATACTTGAGTTTAAGCCGCGAGCCGAAAAAATCGCCATTAAAGATGTTAAATTACGAACATTTATTTCGGCTGACCAAGGTCGCGACGATTTGGTAGGACATGTTTACGATATTACTTACGGAACAATAAACAAAGGCGTTGACAATTTGGTTATTATCGATGATTCAATTGTAAGAGGAACAACTTTACGTCAAAGTATTCTTAGAATATTAGACAGGTTAGAACCTAAAAAAATTGTTGTTGTTTCATCGTCACCGCAAATTCGTTATCCCGACTGCTACGGTATTGACATGGCTAAACTTGGCGATTTTATTGCTTTTCAGGCTTGTATTCAACTACTTAAAGAAAACGGGAAACAAAACTTGATTGACGATGTTTATAAAAAATCGAAAGAACAAGAAAACTTACCCAAAGAGGATATTATAAACTATGTGCAACAACTGTTTAAGCCATTTACCGATGAACAAATTTCAGATAAAATTGCCGAAATAATTAAAACAGAGAGTATAAAAGCTGATGTGAAAGTTATTTATCAAACAGTTGATAATTTGCATAAAGCCTGTCCGAAAAATCCGGGCGACTGGTATTTTACCGGAAATTATCCCACTCCCGGCGGCAACAAAGTTGTAAATAAATCATTTATTAACTATATTGAAGGTAAAAACGAAAGAGCATATTAATGCTTTTTTATAATAGCAAGATAGATTCTTGTAAAAACAATAATGATGACAAAACATATCGGACTATTAACATCGGGAGGCGATACTCCGGGACTTAATGCTGCTTTACGGGCAATAGGCAAAGCGGCAATAGGTAAATACAACATGCAGCTTACCGGCTTTAAAGACGGATTCAGAGGATTAATGGAAAACAGAACTATTCCTTTGGATGCCAAATCGTTGTCGGGTATATTGACAATAGGCGGAACCATGCTTGGAACAAGTCGCGATAAGCCGCACAAAATGCCCGTGGGCGGAAAAATAATGGATATGACCGATGTTATTGTCGAAAACTATCACAAACACCACCTTGATTGTTTGGTTTGTTTGGGCGGCGGCGGAACAGTAAAAAATGCTTATCATCTAATGAAAAAAGGGCTTAATGTTATTACTCTGCCCAAAACAATTGACAATGATGTAGCAATGACCGATATGACTTTCGGATTTGATACAGCTCTCGGCATTGCCGTTGATGCCATTGACAGACTGCACAGCACCGCACACAGTCATCACAGAATAATAGTTGTGGAAATAATGGGACACCGAGCCGGTTGGTTGGCTTTGGGTGCGGGAATTGCAGGCGGAGCTGATGTTATTTTAATTCCCGAAATTCCTTACGATATTAATGTTGTTGCAAAATCAATTCTTAAAAGAGCACGCAACGGCTCACCGTTTAGCATAGTAGCTGTTGCCGAAGGAGCATTATCTATTGAAACAAGCAATAAACTTAATGTTGCTGTTTCAAAACTCAACGCAACCGAAGACAAAGAAAATCGTCAAAAGATAAAAGCAGATATTAAAAGAATTAAATCGGAAAATAAAAAAAATACTTTGGAAATAGCCAAACAACTTGAAGTAATAACCGGCTTAGAATCGCGTGTAACAATACTCGGTCATTTGCAGCGGGGCGGTATTCCGTCGGCAGCCGACAGATTGCTTGCCACTCGATTGGGAACTGCTTGTGCCGATTATATTAACAAAGAAGTTTACGGCGTTATGATTGCTGCTTGCAACAACGGAACAAAACCTATTCCGCTTGATGAAGTTGCAGGAAAAACCAAACTTGTGCCACTCGACCATTTTTGGGTAGAAAGTGCAAGAAGTGTCGGAACCTGCTTAGGCGATTATTGTTAAAAACAATATTTATAATAAAATAAATTTAATTTTCACACAACACACACTACAACTATGAAAACAAGTTTTATTATCATTCTTATAACACTGTCCGCTACTCTGTTCGGTCAAAATTTTAAAGTAGGAGAAAAAGCCCCCGAAATAGTTCAAACATCACTTGACGGAAGTGAATTTAAATTATCGTCGCTAAAAGGACAAATGGTACTGATTGACTTTTGGGCATCGTGGTGCGGTCCTTGCCGTCGCGAAACTCCTTACATTATTAAAGCATACAACAAATATAAAGATGCAAATTTTAAAAACGGCAAAGGGTTTACTGTAGTAAGCGTATCGCTGGATATGAAAAGAGCATCGTGGGAAAAAGCTATTAAAGATGACGGCATGATTTGGCCTTATCACATAAGCGACCTTAAAGGCTGGCGAAATGCCGCTTCAAAATTATATCGCGTAAAAAGTGTCCCCACAAATTACCTTATCGACGGCGACGGAACTATTGTAGCTGTTAATCTTAGAGGAACACATTTAGAAGCTACTCTGAAAAAGTTAAAAAAAGGTTTTTTTTCTTTTTCTAAATAAGAATGCTTAAAAAATTTGGTTCTGCTTTTATTTTAATGAAAAAATCAAAATATATCAAGGCTGTGTTCTTTAAATAAATAATAATATTAAAGATGACTTTAAACCTTCCGGAGATTTTAAAAACCCGAGGATGTTTGGATATTTAACTTTTAATTATCCACTAAAACTAAAATTCGTGATAGAACCATATTTATTAGTTTCCGACAAAACCAACTGAGAAACATACTACAAACATGAAACGATATTCAGAAAAAGAAATAATTATTCAAAAAGCAATAAATTTAGAATATTGCTCTTTGTTAGAATGCAAAAGTATTATATCGTTGGAAGAACTTGGTGAATTAATTCCGGGATACATACATTTGAACAACAAGCAAACCTTAGGGATAGATTATTATAGTCGAAATGCCTTAGAAATTTTCAACAAAAGTATGGAGGAAATCCAACAAGCCGGAAGAGAACATATTGATGCTATTTCTGATGAAAAATCAAAACAAATATTTTCTACATCATTAATTGATTTCTCACTAAATGGAGATACTTTAAAAACGTTTAGTTTTATACAAAGACTTAGAGAAAACCCAAAAGCTAAGTATGAATTGTACTATACCACAACACGACATTATCGAGATGGCAAAAACTTACTTTCTTTTACACAACCATTACAAATGCTTAACGATTTTTCATTTTTAAAAGAAATTGTAGAAGAATGTTATACTTTTTACAACAAGCATTTTTGTCGTTTTAGCACATTAACACATAGAGAAAGAGAATTATTGAGTTTGATAGCAAAAGGTGATACAAACAAGATAATTTCAGATAAACTTTACATTTCAATGCAAACAGTAAAAACCCACCGAAAAAACATTTGTCGCAAGCTTGAAACAGGCAAATTAATTGAACTGGTAAAATATGCCCAAGTATTTCTTAAAAAGTAAAATACCCTCATGGCGGTATTGTAAAATATTATTATAAAAACTATACTTGTGATTTATTAATTAAATAAATCTCTTATGAAATATGCAAATTATTTATTTATAATTTTATTAATAGTATTTACTACAGGTTGTGACAAAGAAGAAAACGAAACTCTTCCGAAAAAAACTTTAACATTATCAGGAACATTTGAAACGGCAATACAAGGATATAGTATCTATGATTTTTTAAGTAACGAACCCTATTTGAATTTTGGTCCGCAAAATATTCAAGGCGATGAAGGAATGGGATGTCGGGTTGGAGAAGATGGAAAGTTTACGGTTGAATTACCCAAAGGAGAAACCTATAATTGTCTTATTCTTGGAGGAAAAGCAACTTATATCAAATTTTCATCTATTGATGGAAACTTCTTAACTATTCCGGAAAATGCTCCCGATGAGTTTTCATTGGGTAAACTGGAATTTACATCTTCACTTATTTTTGTAGCAGAAAACCCGCTGCCCTGGCTAAGAGAAGGTATAATCGATACAAAAAATAATAACCCTCCGGTTATTTCAAAGATAACAATGAAAAAAGAAAAAAAATACGATGATTCAAACAATTACATTGGGAGCTTCCTGAAATTTAAATTAGAAGCATCTGACGATTTAACAAGCAATAGAAGGTTGTTATATTTATGGATTTTAGAGGACAATAGCAGTAATGTCTCATTTGATTATGATAAACCTCTGACAAAAACTTTTGATAATGGAGAGCAAACTGTTTATACCGATGCCAATCCATATTACGGAAAAGTAACAGTTGTAGCAATCGACAGCTTGGGTGGCGATTCAAAATTGAGTTTAGAATTTTAACCTAGAATATTATGAAAACAATACTGTATCTCTGTTTTGCATTAATTCCAATATTAAACATCAATGCTCAGAAACTTTCTGTTCAAGAAGTTTATGAAGACATGCGTGGACCGGTGCTTAAAGATTCAAAAGGTAGGTTATGGTTTACCGGTCCTAAAAAACTAACATATTTTGATGGTACTTGGAACGATCAGCAACTTCCTGCTCCAACGGCATACAATCCCAATGTAATTAGTGTAAGAGAACCTTTGTTATTAAAAGAAGATAAGTCGGGAAATATTTGGACAAGCTCAAAAAAAGGATTGTTACAGTTTGATGGAAAAACGTGGAAACTGCATGAATCGGGCAAAATGAGCTTTGCCAATACTACAATGATTTTTGTTGATTATAAGAACAGAGTTTACTTTCTAACCATTAATAATGAAGTGGGCATTTACGATAATGGCAACTGGACTTTCATAAAAAGGAAAGACTTACCATCAAGTATTAACATATTTGCCGATGGTGACAATGAAGTTTTATTTGGCAACAATGAAAAAACAAAATCTATTGGTATTTTTGATGGTAGTTACAAATTGACAAAAGACGTTGAAAAACAAAGGTTGTTTAATAAACTTACCGAAAACACCCATTTAATTGAATATTCAAGACAAAAAAATCTTTATAATTATTTACAGTTACAACTTACAAATGACGAAAGTGTTATAAAAGCTGATTTTACCGATATGGGTATTATTCTCGTTTATCCGGATAAAATTGTAATTAAATCAGATGACAATGAAAGGATAGTTAATTTAGATGCTAACATCAGAGAAATAATTAGTGATAAAGAAAACATTAACACCATAACCACTTATCAGGATAAATTATACATTGGTTTAAGCGATGGTTTGCTAGAAATTACAGGTAATAAGGCGAAAATATTAAACACGACTGACGGGCTTGCCGAAAATAACACCCTATTACTAAGAACCGATTCTAACAAAAACTTACTGGTATTACATAAAAATTCAGTTACGATAGCAATAAATGGCAAATGGCATAAGTATGACAAATCCAATGGTTTTGATTTTAACTATAAAGGACTTCATGCAATAAGCCTGAACGAATGGAACAATAAGATTATAATGTGCAATTATAATAGCTCAAGGGGAAAAAGCGATTTACACATTTTTGAAGACAATAAATGGACCACCCTTACAGGGAATATATCGAATGAACAATATGCCATAGCCAATAATGGTATAATAATTTTTGGAGGAATTAAAGGAGGAAGGCTAAACGGAATAAGTTACCTGAAAGATGAAAGAATATATTATTTAAGCGATGATAATGGTATGCCTGCCAAGTTTACAAAAATAATATATTCAAAAGACAACATTGTGTGGGTTAGCTCAATAAGCCGGTTTGCTCAAAGTTTTGTTACTAAACTTACATTTGAAGACGATAAGTAAAATAGTTATACCTGTTTATTCAAAATCATGATTATAAGAATAAATATATCTATTCATACCGAAACAGTCTTAAAACTATTACTGGTAAGGTAAAAAAGTTATAAAGACTCAATAGGGAAATAGTTTGAAAAGCATGATAAGTTGGGACTTTGAAAACCCACACTACGCATATTCAATCCTTTATTATCCCAATAAATTATTTTCTAACAGCAGACTTATCCTTAAAATTATCTCTTATTTTTATGCGATTTCTGCTCAATGTAAGTTTCAATATGCCGCTTACTTTTCGACTTGTAAATATCGTCGATGGTAATAAGAATGCCTGTTTCTTCAACATCGCCAAAGTAAGGATTAATGCTTGTTCCGAATACTTTCATCGTGGGTGAGAGATTCATATATGCATTAATCAGCGGAGGAATACTTTCGCCAAGGTCTCTTACCTTTTTAGATAATATTTTATAATCGGCACTATAATCTTTCCCCGAAAATATTTTCGATAGTTTTGCTTTATCCATATTTAATTCAAGCGGGTTAAGCAATTTTATCAAATTATCGTGAGAACCAAAATACAAATCCAAAAAGTAAAGAATCATATTACGGGCTTCGCGATTATAATGCGGATACATAGTTACTTTCCCGAAGAAATATTTTATATCGGGATAATTTACAACAAGTGAGCCGAGTCCATCCCACAAATTATCGAGAGTAAACAATCCGCGACGCCCGATATTAGTTGCCTGCTTTGTAGGAACAACAAAAGACCTGCCCAACTCTGTTAAATACGGTAAATACTCTTTTTTAAAAGTATCGGAATAATTAAATAACCGCGAAGTTGCAAATACAGGATTTCCATCTTTGTCAAAAGGAGCTTCGCTGCTTACAATAAACCGGTATCCACCCAAAATTTCCTTCTCATCGGGACTCCAAACTATAAGTTGCTTATATGGTTTTTCGGCTAAATCAAAATCATCAATATCGGCAGATTTGCCTGTGCCGCCACCTGCCATTCTAAATGTAATCTCTCTTAATCGTCCTACTTCTTTCATCAAATTGGGCGAATCGTGATGCGAAAATATGTAAATTTCGTTATCGCCGAAATTGGTTGTTCTGACAAACTTATCGGGAGTTAACTCTTTTTCGAGCAACTTTATATCTATTGCATCTATTATATTCTCCATAATTAAACGTAAATTACTATACAAATTAATAAAAAATTCCGGAAAATTATGCTAATTCATATGTTTTCTTTCTTACAAAGTCTGTCCATTCTATAATTGATTTAGACTTATCAAACATTTTCCATGAAATAGGTTTCCCAAAACTTATTTTTATCTCTTTGTTAAACTGATTATACATTTCATCAACAAGGTAAAGCATCTCTATGTTCACTTTTATACCGAAAATTTTTCTGATATTTGATAAATTATAAAAAAAGTTAGAGTTTTTTCCTTCGATATGAACAGGAACAATATCACGTTTATGTTTTACTGCTTGCGATACAAAACTCTTTTTCCATTGCAAATCAATAATATTCCCTTTTATTTTGCGGCTGCACAATCCTGCCGGAAAATACAGTACCGGTAAATCTGATTCATAAGCCTTTTCGATAGCCGTAAAGGCTTCTCTACTATGTCCGCCATGCTTATTTATTGGTAAAAATATTTCTCGCAGCGACGAAATATTAAGCAATAAATCGTTTACCGGAAATCGCAATTCACCATAAATATCATGAACCACTTTTATAAAAACCAATCCATCAAGTCCGCCAAGCGGATGATTTGATGCTAAAATAATCCGCCTGTTCTCAGGTAAATTTTCTTTACCTTCGATTATTATTTTTGCCCCGAACATTTTTAATCCGTTGTTGACAAATTCATATGGTGAAACATTATGATTTTTACTTATAAAATCATTTATTTCATCTTGATGTAATATTTTTTTTAATTTTCGAATTAAAAATCCGGGTATAATTTTCAACAAACGAGGATTTTTACTTTTTATAACCTCTTCTACATCTATTCGGGGAATATCCGGCTTATTTTCTTTTTGCATACCCATGTTAATACTCAACAATATTACATTTACATTGATATTGTAAAAAAACTAAACAACAATAACTAATACAAATAAACTACTACAAAAAATATGATATCACCTTAATTTCGCAACTAAAATAACTAAACAACCGATAGTCACGGTGTGAGCCTTTTTTAAAAAAACACTATTAAACACCTCTTAATCAACAACTCACACCTGTTCCCGAAAATACGGGACAAGTTTTGCGGATTTGATGTATCATAAAATCATACTACAAAGATACTGTAAAAATCTGCGAAAGCGTTGCTTCTTTATTTTTTTTATAAAGATAAAGCAATGTTATATATTACAATCAAAAATTTAATATAAGATATTGCATGGTATAAAAAATATCTATCTTTGCCACAATGCAAAAAACAATAACATATATACTTTTTATTTTGACAATACTGTTCTTGTCGTTGTCGGGTTTTGCTCAAATTACACAAGATACAGCAATTGTCGTAAACGAAGATACCGCAAATATTACAATCAATGATTCGGTGAATATTTCTATTGCCGATTCAGTATCTATAATACAAGATTCAACAAACATTGACAGCCTGAAAAGCAAATGGAATTTTAATACCGTAGGTGGCAACGATTCTACATATTATTCGTTTTACGGTGATATTATTAATGCCGATGACACTATTCTGATAGAAAGGTGGATATATAACCTTAATGTGCATAATCTCGACATAAGAATTTACGACAGCACTTTACAAGATTTTCATATTTTTAATCCGGCATTTAAAAAAACTATAAATAATGGTTTTCTTGGCAATACAGGACTGGCTGTAAATTCAAATATTTTTGCCGAACCCAATCCACAAACAGAATTTGTTTTTATGCAGAGTTTTACTCCGTATATGTTTTTAAACAATCATGTTGATTATTACAATGTTATGAAACCTTTTACCATTTTCAGAGTTGATATGGGACCCGATGAAGAAATGAATTTAGGTGTATTACATACCCAAAATATAAATAAATATTTTAATGTATTTATTGCTTTTAAAAATTATACCGGCGAGGGTAAATACATACGACAAAAAGTGAGAGATAATGCCGGAACAATAGGAACATCATACACTAAAGGAAGACTTGCCACTCATTTTAATTTAACATTTAATAAAATTGACGCTCAAGAAAACGGTGGAATTATTGATTATTACATGATTACCGACACAACCATTTCTACAAATGATATAAATACCCGATTGACAAATGGTTCAACTTACATTAAAGACCGTCAGATGTTTTTTGACCAAAAAATAGGATTTTTTAAAACAAATGTGCCCGATTCAGCCCGTTTCGGCAATTATTGGTTTAGTTTTCAATATACTTACAACAGACATAAAAGTGCAAAAATATATAAAGATGATGATGATACTTACATAAATTATGCAGGCGATACCTTGCATCTGTATCAACATACATACAATGGCACTTCTACTTTCGATTCTGTTTTTTACAAACATACTAATCATAACTTTAGAATCAATCTCGAAGAAAATCCCCTCAGCTATCCGTTTGTAGGAGCCTACTTTGGATACGGTATGCAAAATACCGATTATTACTATTTTAATAAAGATTCACTTTTTAATAATTCCCACTCTAATACCATCAATAGTTCGTATTTTGAAGCAGGACTTTATCGCCTTAAAGGCAAAAAATTTAAATTTCAAGTTAATTACAAAATTTTTATAAGCGGTTACCGTCAAGCAGATATGAGGTTAAACGGTTTTATAAGTCAGAAATTCAGAAAAGAAAAAAAACAATTTGAAGTAAAAGGTTACGGCGGTATTTTTGTAAAAACTCCCGACTATCTATTAACAGACTACTATTCAAATCATTATCGTTGGAAAAATAGTTTTAATTCCCAAAAAAAGACATCAATAAACTTAAAAATAACTTATCCTTATTATCGAACAGAATTTGGTTCACGATTTAATATTTTATCGGACTTTATCTATTTCGACCAAGATGCTTTACCGCAACAATACAATAATGCTTTTACTGTTTTTGATATTTATCTGAATAATATTTTTGAATTTGGCAGATTCGGACTAAGAACAAGAGTAAATTACCAAGTAACAAGTAATTCAAGCATTTTGCCGTTGCCGAATTTTTCGGGTTACGGTGCTTTTTATTATAATCCTAACGGATATTTTAAGCAAACCGGAGGACATTTTCGTTTGCATTTTGGAATAGATGCTTATTATTGGACAGAATATTACGGACAAGCATATTCACCTGCTTTGGCAACTTTTTATAATCAAACGGAGCAAACGGTAGGAAACTATCCGTTTTTTGGATTTTTTGCTGATTTTGAAATTAAACGTTTGCGATTTTATTTAAGATACGAGCATGCCAATTACGGATTAACAAAACCATCGAACTACTTTTTTACTCCTTACTACCCTACAAACAGGGGAACTTTCCGATATGGTTTGGTTTGGACATTTTACGATTAATCTTATATTTACAATATAAAAACTTTACACCTGCATCAAAAAAAACTATAAGTATGAAGCTAAGAACAGAAAATTTGGTAAAAAAATACGGCTCACGAACAGTAGTAAAAGGAACATCAGTTGAAGTAAACAAAGGTGAAGTTGTAGGACTTTTAGGCCCTAACGGTGCAGGAAAAACCACCACTTTTTATATGATTGTAGGCTTAATTACACCAAACAGCGGGAAAATATATCTTGACGATATTGATATTACAAAAGAACCTGTTTACAAAAGAGCCAAAAGAGGAATAGGATATTTAGCACAAGAAGCATCGGTATTTAGAAAACTCAGCATTGAAGACAACATAAAAACAATACTTGAAATGACCAAACTCAGCAAGCAAGAGCAAAAGGATAAATTGGAAACGCTTCTTGATGAATTCGGGTTACAACATATTCGCAAAAGCCTCGGTATTCAACTGTCGGGCGGCGAACGCCGACGTATTGAAATAGCTCGTGCATTAGCCATTGATCCCAGTTTTATTTTACTCGACGAACCTTTTGCCGGTGTTGACCCTATTGCCGTTGAAGATATTCAAGAAATTGTAATGAAACTAAAAAGGAAAAATATAGGCGTTTTGATTACCGACCATAATGTTCACGAAACATTATCGATTACCGACAGAGCTTACCTTCTTTTTGAAGGTAAAATTCTAAAATCGGGAACTGCAAAAGAACTGTCGGAAGACGAACAGGTAAGAAAAGTATATTTGGGTAAAAATTTTGAACTTAGATTGTAATTAATTAATATATTACAACTCAGAACAGAACCTTATTATAGAACTGCCCTGAGTTAAACCAAAAACAAAAAAAACAACAATATTTTATTGCTTATAAACACCACCTCCCGATGATTTTTCAATATCTACAAATTTGGGTGTTCCCGAATATTTTATCGAACCTCCCGAACTGGCTTCTGCTTTTAATTTTGAAACAACAGTTATTCTAATACTTGCACCGCTTGATACATCAGCATCAACTTCTTGTGCAACAACATCCGATGCTTTAATACTTGAACCGCTGCTTGCATCAAGCTCAATGCTGTTTGTTTTTCCTTTTAATACAGCCGATGAGCCACTGCTTGTTTCACAGGATGCCGTATTAGTTTCAAAAGATATTGATAATGCTCCGCCTGAACTTGCATCAAGTTCCAACTCATCTGTTTTAATTTTATTAATTGTTACAATACGTGCTCCACTGCTTACATCAAGCGATTTGATTTTAACGGCAGTAACTTTTACAACAATATTTTTATATTTTTTATTAGAGCCAAACCAACTATTACTGCTTTTTATATAAATTTCCAGTTCTTCCCCTGAAAGGCGTGTTATTATTCTGTCAATAACCTCCTCATCAGCAAAAACTTCAACATGTTCCTTATTGCCCATTGTAAGCTCAACCTTTATTCCCGTAGAAACATCTATTTCGGTAAACCCCGTAATGTTTCTTACTTGCGAAGTGTTTTGTGCTTGTAATAATCCCGATATCATTACAAATAAAATTATAACTGCTGTTCTCATAATTAATATTTTTAATTTATTTAACTAATTTAAACTTATTTCTGATAAAATGACGACACAAAAAATTATTTGTTTCAAAAAATAAAGCAACTATTCCCGTTTATAATCAATCTGTTATTTAAAACCTTTTTATCATTAATTGTTTTTTATGTAAAAAAGATATAATTTTACAATATATAGATTATAACTAATTGATTATCAATAAATAATATATTATGAAAAAGTTTATTATTATAATTAACCTATTGCTTTTCAGTGGATTTATTTTTGCTCAAGAGCTACCGAAAGATGTGCAAAGAGTTTACAAAGGAGCCGAACATCTTAAATCTAAAAAAAGACTAAGTGAGGCTGTGGCTGCTTATAAAGAAGTTTTACGCAGTGTAAATCATGTTCCCAGCATGATAAGTATCGCCGATATTGAAATGAATATGCGTAAACCGCCAAACTACCGTGTAGCTTACGAATATTACGATATGGCAATTAATGAACTTAACAATCAAATTGCTTCGGCATCAAAAAAAAGAGTTAAAGCATCTTTGGCTAAACAACAAGATCAACTTATACCTAAACGTGAAAAAGCTAAATCGCATGTTAGTGATTTTGATAAACTACGCGAACAAAAAAAACGAGGTCAACAATTACTTGAAGACGAAGGGTTAAACTAATGTGTTGAAAGTTATTTAATGATGTAATGATATAATGGTTCAATGATTTAATTATACAATGATATAATGGTTCAATGATACAATGGTTCAATGAAGTAATGATTTAATGCGATAATGAGTTGAAAGTTACAGCGGAGGCTAGTTTACTCCTGTTTACTCCGAAGGATTTCGGAGAATTTATTTCGGAGAGTTTGTCGAAGCCGGATTAGCAACGAAGAAAATGATACAATGATTTAATGCGATGATGCAGTAATGCCAAAATGCAGTAATGCAATAAATAAGTTGATGATGAATAATTGAAAAATAAATTAGTGTCAATTTGTGTAATTTGTGGATAAAAACCTTTGCGGCTTAGCGTCTTTACGGTAAAAACTTAATTTTTTTAACCTATTAATGTTTAGACAGTTAAAGGTAAGTGTCTAGCAGTCTAACATCTAATAGTCTAATTTTTAGCTTCTAACATCTAATTTTATAATTCCCACAAAAACCTTAACTTTGGAGTAAACGAACAAAAACAAAACACAATTGAACAACAAAGTCTGCAATATACAACCCAAAATAACACAAACCATAGCCCACGAGCTAAGCTATAGCCTGTCCCGCAAAATATGCGGGAGCGTATTTCGCCTACGCCATACATTTAGCCCGCACAATATGTATATTGCCCCCAAAGGCAAAACACATAACCTGATGTTAAGTGAAACAGGTTTTTGTGCAAATATTTTTGCAACAAAAACCGTAGTTGAACCAATCCCGATTTTTACATCGGGAGACTACACCACCAACACCACCGCCACCAACCTACGCAAATACCAATGGGACTATATCCACAACCCCGAAAATATAGTAGGCATTTTTGAAGATGATAGCGAGGGGGAGAGTGGAGAAATGGATGATTGTTGGGAAGATAATCATATAAAATGGGTGACAGAAACCAAGCAGATATATAAAAACAAAAAGAAACTTGTTTATGATGCATCTTGCACGTGTAGGACTTATTCATTACAGAGAACATATTACAGATTAATAGATGGCAGTATATTATTAATAGAAGAAAAACAAAATGAAGATAATTATAATTCAGAAGAGAGTATCGTAATAAAATATAGTTTATATAATCCATACCTTAAAGAATGGAGTGAAATTAAACTAGA
>Ga0256845_1000255_pt1 | contig 50619 bp, 40 predicted proteins | sample RiftiametaG_FD_189101 | JGI IMG/M metagenome (GOLD analysis project Ga0256845, IMG submission 189101) | Tube worm associated microbial communities from hydrothermal vent at the East Pacific Rise, Pacific Ocean - Riftia | ecosystem: Host-associated > Annelida > Integument > Unclassified ...
CCCCGTCGCCGTCGCCGTCCCCGTCCCCGTCGCCGTCCCCGTCGCCGTCCCCGTCGCCGTCCCCGTCGCCGTCCCCGTCGCCGTCGCCGTCCCCGTCCCCGTCGCCGTCCCCGTCGCCGTCCCCGTCCCCGCCAGTTTCGCCCGAACCAGCCTCTGCGTAGCCATTTGGAGCGCTGGGAGGATCGATGGCGCAGCCCAGCGTGGACAACGCAACGAAAACCAAAGAGCGACGATTCATGCACGAATTCTAGCGCCTATCTATGAATCGCCCACGCTATTTTACGACTAACTATGTTGAATTCTCTTTCTCTTTCATGTTCGTTTGGTGCGATTGGCCTCCAAACAGCGTTAGTGAGCCGTTTGGAGCATCGCTAGGGCTCCATGATTCGAGCGTCTAGGCGTCAAAATGTCGCCGGGAGTAACTTTCAAGATCGATGGGCAATCTCACTAAAAACAACTCGTTCACAGGCGGATTGGAACGCGGCGGTGTTGAGATCGACGGACAGCCTAGGAGTATCGGGGAGATTTCGGTAGACGCTTGGACTGTCTTTAGAGAATTCGCTACAGAATGGTGAAGCGATAGGTGGGCGACCCGCCGTAGTTCTCCCCGGGGTCCTGTAGCGAACGACCCTCGATCGATGGCGCCGGCGGCCGCGGATGGAGGCGGAGCGCAAAAAAAAGGAGTTCGGGCTCGAAGCGACGTGATGGTGGCAAGAGGACCCTGGGAACTTCATGGGGAACGGGTACCCCGTCTTGGGTAAGCTGAAGAACGATCTCAGGAAACTCACAGACCCAATACTGGCTGCCGATCAGCATAAGCTAGAAAATCGTCTTGAGAGCGCAGGCGAGGTTGAGTGGAGTTGAGTTGAGTTGAGTTGCGCGTGCAGTCGGATGGGTGCTTGTGGGATCGCCGTCACGATGATGTGAGGGGCGAATCGATGGCCAGCGATGCAACCGGTGTATTGAGCCTGCAAAATCGTCCAGGAAGTAGCGAGCACGAGCTCAGGGGTTGAGAGAGTTCTGGCAGGGTCGGACGCGTCATGTCGCACTACCAACCTGCGAATTTGGAGAGGTGAAACTCTGGTCCATGGGGCGGCTCGCTCCATGGACTCGAAAAAATGAAGGCGGTGTTTGAGGATGATGGCACCCTGTTCGAGAATGCCTTGATTCTCATTTACAGCGAAGACGGTACTGGGAAGTCCCACATCCACAACGATAGCCCGTTCATGCCTGTCGGCAGGAAAGGAGCCTTTTGTGCTGAGAAATCCAATCGCCTTCGAGGATGTAAAGCCGTATCCGGAGCGTATGTTCAACTGAGCGATGATCACGCGGGACCCAAGGCGGAGAGGTCAGCGTGGCATGACCGATGTTCCTGTGTGTCGAACTTCGTTGAAGGCGGGAATCTTCCTCTCTTGTCGCACGTAGGCTAAACCGATGGCGATGCTTGAGCCTCTTGCCCACACTATGGGAACTTTGCGCAGATTACTCGGAAAGACGCTGTTTCCGTTGGCGGTCGGAGTCGCGGGGTGTGGTTCAAAATCGACGTCGTTGACAGAGCAGCGGGATCCCGGCGAGCGGAGTGTTGACGTTGTTTCTGGGACAAGCTCGGGACCTGCGGCACGGCCCCGTGACAGCACCGAGCAAACGCCCAATAGCGATAGACTCGACAGTGAAGCGCCCTCGACCGAGGGCGGGGCGGGGACAGGGTCCGGGATTGAGGGCGAGAACGCGACGGAGTCGATCGATCCACCTCGGCCACAGCCGCCCGATGGTTATGGAGTTCTTAAACTCCCGGTGAGCGCCTTGATACCCGAGGCCCTCACTCTGCACGCCATTGCCGGCTACGAGATTGTTGCGGTCTATGCAAAACCAAGTCGAGAGAGCGACAAGCTTGGGTTTATCCGTCTTGGGACCCGTCTGCGGGCAGGCACGAAGATCGTTGGTGAGGACTGTCGGAAGGGATGGTACGCCCTGGAGGGGGGAGGATTCGCCTGCGCGAGCCGAGGACTTCAGGTCGATACCCGTCCGCCATTTATGAAGTCGCCACCGAAGGCGCCGCGTATGGACCAGCCCTTTCCCTACGACTGGGCCTATGTACGGAAATGGAACAGCCCGATGTGGTGGCGCGTACCGACCGCAAACGAACGGGTCTTGGCCGCGGAAGAGCGGGCGAAGCTCGAGTCCGAGCGGACAGGGGAGCCCCTGCCCGAGAAGGTCGACCCCCAAAGTTTGGGCACCGCACCGGCGACGAGTCCCGAGCCACCTCAATTGGCGAAGAAACTGCCAGGCCCGCCCGATGCAGAGCCGGATCCCGGTCGAGCGGCGAGCATGGCCGGGGAGCCTGTACCGACTCAGGAGGTTCCCGTACCGGAGGTTCCACCGATTAAATTGCCTTTGAGCCCTGCCCACCCATGGCTCGAAAAGGGTTTCTTCTTGAGCATTGGCGAGACAGTGAAGGAGGACGGACGGTCCTACTGGCGGACGGCGCGTGGCGGCTATGTCGCGAAATCAAATGTCTACACTTACAAAACAAAGGACTTTTCTGGCGCGGTGCTTAGCGACGAGATGACCTTTCCGGTAGGTTTTGTCATCAAGAAGGGCGGGACAAAGCTTTATGAACTCGATGAGCAACAGAAGCTGAAGACCCTTAGGACCGTCGATAAACGAACATTTTTGGATCTCACCGAGGAAGTCGAACACCGAGGGAAGACCTACATGGTCACCGCCGAGGGCGAATTGGTACGAAAAGACCATATGCGAATGCCGACCGCGACCGATGCTCCTGAGGGCATTGACCCGTGGGAGCGTTGGATCGACGTCGACCTTTCGACCCAGCTGCTTGTCGCCTACGAAGGCGCCCACCCGGTGTATACGACCCTTGTGTCCACCGGTCGCAAGGGGACCGAGGAAGAGCCTTTTGAGACCCCGACAGGGCGATGGCGTGTCTACAGCAAGCAGGTGACCTCCAATATGGATGGCAGCACCGCTTCCGACGGAAACTACGCCATTCAGGATGTGCCTTGGGTCATGTATTTCGAGGGTAGCTATGCCCTGCACGGTGCATTTTGGCACCGAAGCTTCGGGCATGTCCGCAGCCATGGTTGCGTCAACCTCGGTCCCAGCGACGCTCGTTGGTTGTTCAACTGGACCACACCTTTTTTGCCCGAGGGCTGGCATGGCGTCAACGCGAGCGAAGGCAATCCTGGGTCCACGGTGGTCGTCCGGCGCTCGGAGGCCGGGCGTTAGGGGTATGTTCTTGCGTGTGAGTTTGGACGGACCGGCCTTTAGGATGGCCTGTGCGCGACGACAAAAGCCGTCTTTGGGTTGGCTCCCACATCCGGCTGCTCGATCACGATGAAGCCCGCCGTGTCGAATCTTGTGACGAGTTCCGCCTTGGAGACAATGTTCACCGCCTCTGGGGCCCGACCGACCAGGCGCATTGCTCCTATGACCATCTTTCACGGTATCCAGGCGTCGCCCAAACACGCGGTCGAGGAGATGAAAAAGACGCCTGGTTTTAACAGGCGGGAAATATTCTCAAGAGCAGTGCCGCGGTCTGCCAGGAGGTGCAAAATGCTGTAGGCACACAGTCCATCCAAGCTCGTATTCTCGAACATGTGGAAGTCATCGTCGAAGCCCGTGATGTGAAACCGACATTGAAAAGTTTCTCCGGGGTGGCCTTGGCCTGGCCAATCGCAGCGCCAAGGAACCGGTTTCGCAGCTGATGTCGAGAACGACGTCGCTCGGATCTTCATAGGACCGGGTGATGTCGATCTTTGATCCGAATGGCCATGTTCGCGTCACGCCTGGATAAGTCGAAGGCTCGCTCATCTGGGGGGATCGATAGTTCGATGCCCCGGGTATCGATGACAAAACTCTCGAAGTCGCGCCGCGAGTCGCTGCATCGTAGAGTTGTCACATTCTACCCGAACAGTCCGCGTTCAAACATTAGGATCTCTTTCTCGATCCGTTTTGCGCTGATGCCGTTACTTGTATCGAGTGATGCCCGCGCGGACTGAATCGAACCGAATCCGGCAAGAGCGAGAAGATCGCGGACATCGTTCCAGTCCGCGATCTTGGTCGCCGCAAGAACCTAGTCGCATTCGGCCATAAACAGAACTTGATCGGCCGTGCAGTACCAGTTGTTGCCATCAGAATCGCAACAGCCGACTCCGGTGATGCTTCCGCATTCCGCGTCCAAGATTAGATCTTCGGGACAGGCGGAAGGGATCAGAGCTGCGGGGTCCTCACCGGAGCCTCCGCAGGTGTAGCCATCTGTGGGGTCGGTGTCGCCGAGTGTTCCCCAGCCACAGCCGTCGCCGTCGCCGTCGCCGTCGCCGTCGCCGTCGCCATCGCCGTCGCCGTCGCCGTCGCCGTCGCCGTCGCCGTCGCCGTCGCCGTCGCCATCGCCGTCGCCGTCGCCGTCGCCGTCGCCATCGCCGTCGCCAGACGAGTCGTCATCGCCCGATACGATGATGCAACCGGTGGCGAGGGACAGTCCAAACAGGCCTGAGAGGAGGAAGAAACTGGTTCGATTGAGCATGATGTGCACTCGTAGTTGGCGATGTGGCCAGTCTGGCCACATCGCCTTGAACGATCATGGTCGCAGTTCATTCAAAGCGCAACGCCCGGTGCGGCCCAGGTCAATCCGAACGGAAGTGGCACCGAAATTGAGGGGGGCGCGGTGGTCCATTTCTGGCCAGAATTTTAGGGATCTCGGTGATGCGGTCCGCCACGGAGCGTTCGTGTCCCGTTTGTAGACAGCCTACGGACAGCCCCCCACTCGTTGGCCGAAGGTTGATGCACACTCGGCCCGATGTCGATGGCGCTGAGTCTATGGATCGGGCTGATGGGCGGACGGATCGCCGTGGTTGCTTTCGCCAAAGATGGAGCGAACGGTCGCGGTCGCGGTGCCGGCTTCGATTTCGCCTTCGCGGATCTCCGGCCGCCGCGTGTCGTCGGCCATTCAGAGAATCTCGATACTGGGATTGCGTGCTGCGCCGAAATCTCTCGGATGGATTGCCCGCTTGCATGCTATCGCGTACGTTAGCGTCGACTTCAGCCTTGGTTCGTCGCAGCCTCTTCCCCGGTTTCTCGTCGATCTTTCGCCGCCACATCAAGCGAGCGGTCGTGTGAGGAGGCTGTCCGTCGGGTGTTTACCTACCCCCGTTCTTGGTCTCTCAAACGATCGATGGTGGCCGCGACTCGGCGAGCACCAATCGCCTGTGTAGCGCAGAAGTTCCCGCATCGACTTGATCGCGTAGGACCTCGAAGCCAAGGGAATTGGTGTCGGTATGAATCGCTCGTGCTACGATATTGGCCTCCTCAAGGGCCGCTAGCGCATCAAGGGTGAGGTCGACGTTGCTCTCGATCCCCGAACCGATGCACGAGATGAGGCCGATGTCTGCGGAGTATTCGATCTTGGTGAGGGGCCCGGCGTCGGCGTTTGGTGTTGAACCGTCCCGGTGGGTGAAGCCTTCGAGTGCTTCGACGAGCACACCGATTCTTTCTTGCATGACCGCCACGTCGTCACGCCGGCTCTCTGAGATTAGCGCGAAGCATCGTTGGTCATCCATGTGTAAGTATCGTAGCCCCCGGCCGCCGAGTGCTTGGGCCATGATCCGAGCTGCGCCTGCGATCGGCTCGGCGAGCTCAACCTCAATTTTGGCCATGGAAGGGTCTGCCGCGACGGCTTTGATGCGGCAAGAGCCGGCGGGGGCTCGGCGAACGACACTTTGGGCGCCCCTCCCCTTGGCCGCATCACTCGTTGATCGAGCAAAGAGAACGACGTCGAGTTTCTGAGCGAGCTGCACGGCCTGACCGTGCAGGACCTTGGCGCCGGCCTCCGCCAACGCTTGCATCTCGTCATAGTCGATCGTCTCTAGGCGAATGGCGGCCTCCACTTTTCGTGGATCTGCGCTGTAAATTCCATCTACGTCGCTATAGATTTCGCAGTCGGCTCCAAGGGCGCCTGCGAGCGCGACGGCGGTTGTGTCCGAGCCTCCACGGCCTAGGGTCGTGACCTCTCGTTTGTACGAGACTCCTTGGAAGCCACCGACGATGACGATGTGGCCCGCGGAGAGCTCATCGAGCACACGAAATGGCCGTACCTCGACAATTCGGGCTCGGCCGTGGGCATGATTCGTGATGATTCCGCACTGAGAGCCTGTCAAACTGATCGCCTTGTGGCCACGGGCGTGAATGGCGAGGGCCAGCATGGCCATGCAGTGGCGTTCCCCCGTGGTCAGCAACATGTCGGTCTCTCGGGCGGAGGGGGACGGCGATAGCGCTCGAGCCTGGGCCACAAGATCATTGGTTGTGCGGCCCATGGCGGAGACGACGACGACCACCTGCTGTGCATTGGCCCGTTCAGAGACGATCTTGGCAACGCCTTTTAAGCGATCGAGATCCGCGACAGAGCTGCCTCCGAACTTCATGACCACGATGGGAGCTTCGGATGTTCTTTGAGCTTCGGTCTTCTGCTGTGTTCGGCTCACCACATGTTTATAGCAGAGCGCTCCAGTCCACATGGTGGCTCGAGGGTGGTATCGCTTAACTGATGGAGAGGGCGAGCCTCTACGGTCTGGTGGCCGCAGTTTTGTGTTTCCGTGATGTGGTCTCAAGGCCCTAGCGGTATCGGCATGACCGCTTGAGTTGCTTGAGCCGTTCTTATTCGAGGAGCGAGGAGCAGAGCGAGAGCGTCGCTGGAATGAGAATGGCGGCCAGAGAGCAGTTCGGGGTAGAGGCGGGACCTGACTCATCGATGTTGTGTGTGATCCATGAGAAATTAACGTGACAGAATTCGTCTTGAGAGGTCGCCACCAGGGATGAATGAAGTCCAACGATGGATAAATATGATCAGAAACGAAAAATGTATTCACGAAGAAATTTGGCCCCGATTCGGTGTTTTGCGATTGCACCCGTTTTGGTAGTCCGTTGTGATCGACGAAAGACTTCCGGGGTTTGAATGCATCGCGCGGAGTGTTGGACTTAAGCGCGAGTGGCTGGGTTTGGTTTGGGCTCGTTCTGAGGAGTGGTTGCAATCGTTTCGGGGCGAGTGGATGTGACCGATAGGTCGAGAGATTATACTTTGGAGACCGCGTTCTCGAGCGATGGAGATGGAGACGATCTCCCCCCGGAGAATTGACTTTGCGCGAGGGGGGAGCCGCTTTGATTGCTGGCCGCAAGGCTGTCCGGAAGTCCCCAAAAACGATGTGGTGGTGGAAAGCCAGACGGGGGCAATGCCTGGCGCAGTTTGCGTCCCGGTGGTCGGCGAAGGTGGGACGCGGGAAAAATGGCCAGGGTGCAAAACAGCTGCGGCGAAGATTCCCTGTGTTGGATGTTTGAGGACCGAGATGAACCGCGATTAGGAACTTGTTTAGATTCTTGCCAAGGCACCCATGACAACTCGAAGTGTGCTTCGAAGCAATCCTATGGCGATGACTGGAGACAACCCCCAAGTCTCTTCCGCGTCGATCGTGGGTGTGAAATTTCGGTTCTCCTCAGTGTATCTCGAGACATGTTATAGGTCTGGCGATGCGAATGGTGGTCACGGATCGAGCTGCGGCGGACGTCGCTGGGGACGTCGTCCTTAGTCTCTTCCATGCGAAGGCTCAAGGCTTGGGCCTTCCCTTTGCGAAGCACCTTCGGAAGGATGCCGTACGATTGGTCGCTCGTGGAACGGATGCGATGACCTGGTTTGAGACTCGGCGAATGAAAGCGCCGCGTGTCTTGCTGTTCAGCTTGAGTGAAGAGAAGCTCAAGGAAGGGATGGGAGGCGCGGGCGGCAGCCTCCATGCTGCGGAGATCGAGTCTCGGGGGTCCCATGATTTGCGAGTGGCAGGCGCGTTACTGGAGCGGGCTTGCGATTCTCAGGGGATCAAACATGTGGTGATCGCGGGACTTCCGAGGGACTGCGATCCCGCGAAAGTTCTTGAGGGCCTGCTCCTTCGGGCCCATGGCTCGAAGAGGTGGCGGGAGGGTGAGGCGACCACCAGCGTGGTGAAGGTGACGATCTGTGTGTCTTCGGGGCAACGTAAGCTCGAAAAAAAACGGCTTGAGCGGACGTTCACCATCACCCAGGCGACCAACTGGGCACGAGAACTGGGAGATTTGCCGGGGAATATCGGGACACCAGGCGGAATCGTCAAGGCCGTTGAACGCAGGCTAGGGGCGAGTGGTCTCAAGATTTCGAAAATTTCACGGGCTCGGGCGAAGGCCCTGCAGATGGGGCTTTTTTGCGCGGTCGATCAGGGGTCGAGCAACCCAGGAACGATCATGATGTTGGAGCATCGTCCGCGCGATGTTCCGAAGGACGCCCCTTTGTTGGTTCTTCTGGGGAAGGGGCTGACCCACGATACCGGGGGGTACAACATCAAGACCAGCATGACGCTGCACGAACTCACCCACGATAAATGTGGAGCGACGGCCGTTTTCGGCGCGATGGAGGCGATCGCGGCCCTTGGCGTACGAGCCAGAGTGCTCGCCGTGTGCCCACTTGCCGAGAACTGCATCGATGCAAAGGCGTACAAGCCCGGTGACATCCTTCGAGCCCATGGAGGAACGACCGTTTACATCGAAAATACGGATGCAGAAGGTCGTCTGGTTCTGGCCGACATGCTCGCGTGGGTAGGGGCGCGGGCGCCGGCGCCCGCAGCCGTGATCGATATTGCAACCCTGACGGGTTCGGCCCATGTCGCCCTTGGCGACCCGTATTCTGCACTTTTTTGCAACGACGATGCTCTTGGTGCGTTAGTGATGGAGGCCGGGCGCCGCAGCGACGATGGAGTCTGGCCGCTGCCCATTCATGATTTGCACGATCGAGAGCTTGGCCACCATAAAGCACAGATCAAGAATATGGGAGTCGCTGGGGGTGCCGCTTGCTCGGCAGCCGCATTCCTGCGCAATTTCGTCTGCTACCCCTGGGCGCATGTCGATATCGCAGGCAAGGCCCACAGCGAGTTTCCGCAGGAATACTACGGACCAGGCGCGACCGGAGTCGGGTGTCGGCTGCTTGTTCATGCGGCCGAGCTCTTCGCGGCGGCCCACAGCGATGACCTGTGATCGGCGCTACGCTTACCCGACCGAACTCCGACCATCTGTTTGCCATGACCGCTCGAAAATCGCCCTTCATCCATGTGTTATCTCTTGGCCTTCGTATCGCTACGGACCTCGCTGGATCTTGATGGCGCACGATATCCTCCATATTGTCGGGCTGCGGGTGGACTGCGTTGTCGGGATTCTCCCGGAAGAGCGAGTGCGCCAGCAACGTCTTGTTTTGGATCTCGAGCTGCACCTCGACACTCGTGAGGCGGCACGCAGTGGACGGATTTCGGCGACGGTTGACTACGACCGTGCGGCGCGCGAGATCATGGCTTTGCTAAATTTTCGTCGTTATCGCCTGCTCGAGATGGCAGCCGAGGAGATCGCGGCGATGCTCTTGGGTGTTCATCCAGAGCTCTCGTCGGTGGGCGTGCGTCTGATCAAGCCCGGGGCTCTGCGTGGCTTTGGCGATGGTGCTGGAGTCGCGATTCAGCGCGGCGCGGAGGATTTTGAGCGCCGCCATGAGGCCAACAAGTTTGGCAGTGTCGAGGTCCTCCATGAGACCCGCGAGGCCGGGCTGTATCTTTTGCACGTCGATGCAGGGAAGGCCATCCCCGCACATTTTCACAAGGTCATGCGGGAGCTTGAATGGCTGGTGGTAGGGAGCCTCGAACGAGATGGCCGAGCACTCGAAAATTTCGACCCGATGGTTTGGCCCCGCGAGCGCGTGCACACCTATCGCAACAAAAGCGGGTCAAGGGCGACGCTATTTTGTTGTGACTCGCCGCCCTTTCTACCGGATGACGAGGTGCTCGCAGAACCTTCAAGTCCCGGAACCCCTACCAAAGATCCGGTGGATTTGTGACAGCCAAAGCGGAGTCTTTTGCGTTGGTGACGGGGGCGAGCCGTGGGATCGGACGGGCGGTGGCGCTGAGACTGTTGGGTGAAAACACGGCGGTGATCGGAATCTATCGTGAGGACGAAGCGGCTGCGGCCTCGTGTAGGGCTGAGTCCGAATTGCGGCATGGTGCCAAGACCGCCAGGTTACGGCTGTTGAAGGCCGACCTCGGCAGGCTCACGGGGGTTGAGGCGGTCGTGGCGACACTGAAGCATGGTACGGATCAAGATGGAGATAGAGCGGGGCGTCGCTTGGACTGTTTGGTCTTCAATGCGGGGATCTCAATTCGCGCCGAGTTTAGACGGAAGACCGTCGGTGCGCTCGACCCGATCCACGATCAACTGCGGGTGAATCTAGAGTCACCACTCCTTTTGCTTCGCAGCCTATTGGCAGAGGACCTCGTTCGAGATGATGCCAGCATTGTTTTTGTCTCATCGAACCTCGCGCGCCACGGTCTCTCAGGCAAGGTCGGCTACTGTGCCGCAAAGGCAGGTGTCGAGGGGGCCACGCGGGCATTGGCCCGCGAGCTAGGCCCCCGTGGAATTCGGGTGAATGCGGTGGCCCCTGGCTTGTTGTGCACCGACATGACGGCCGCGTTGGGTCCTGAGGGGTTTGCGGCCTATGCTCAGGAAGTGCCTCTACGGCGGGTCGGAAGCGTCGAAGAGGTGGCGGCAGCCGTTGCCTTTTTAGGCTCCGCTGATGCGAAATATGTCACGGGCCAGGTGCTCGATGTCGATGGAGGGTGGGGCTGTTAGCGACGTTTGGGGCGCCGAGCTGGGCGTGCGGTTGGTGGGCTTGCGCTGCGCGGATCTTCAGGCCAGGCATGGCGTGGGTACCGGCGCATGAGGGTCTTGCGGAGGCTTGGATAGTGTCGGTCCCAGAAGCCGATGAGGTCGGTAGTGACCTGGACGTCTCGATTGTTGGGGGCGCGTAGGCGCATGACGACAGATACCTTTCCATTCAGGAGCGTGGGGCCTTCTTGCATCCCGAAGAAATCCTGAAGTCGAGCGGCGATCCAGGGGTCGCGATCGACTTCGTAGTGAACCTGAAGTTGCCGTCCGTTGGGAAGCCGGATTGTGGTGGGTAACAGGCGGTCGATGTGTATCGCATCATCGCCAAGCTCGGCGCGATAGTGGGCGAGAATATTCGTCTTTCGGACCTCCGCGAAGCTCTGGTGACCTTCACACTGGCTCGTCAGGGTCTTGAGAAAAAGCTCGTGGAGTCTCGTCTCGTCGAAGGTTCTGCTAGCAAGACCGAGACGAGTGAGGAGGAGCATTCGCCGGTTCAAGGCGTCGAAAGCCTCCATGTCGATCAGAGCGGATGGATTGGCCTGGGCAGCGACGGCGAGTACCGAAGAGGCGGCCGCCGGAAGTTTTTGCATTTTTGAGGACTCAAGAACAAGGTCCTCGAAGCGAAGTTCAGAGATGCCCACGACGCACGCGCGCTCTCGGTCGAAGCTAAATTCTTCTCGATCCGAGACGCGCTCCGGGAAGTGATCAAGAAGCCATTCGGGTTCGATGGTTGAGGCCGATCGCACCTGTTTGCGACGTCGCGTCCCGTCGCGGCGATCTTCGACCGCCAGCGCCACGACCCAGGTGGCCGAGCGAACAACCGAGGCCTCGCTCAGCGGTGCAAAACCCCCCTTCGAGAAATACAGTGTTCGGCGCTGATGACCGTCATCTTTGATCCGCGCGACTCGATCGGGAAAGGCCAGGAGCAGGGCGAGAAGCAGCCGGCTTTCGGAAGTTTCTCGATCGGGCTTGGTCTGTCGAGGGCCAGACGAATGGTGGCGGCGAAGCTGGTGGCAGACCTTTTCGATCGCCGCTGCGGCGCCAGGGTCGATGCCCAGTCGAACCTCGGATCCTGGTTGGCGGCGAAGTGTCGTCAGCAACTCGATGTCCGCCATAAGGTCGCTGTCGAGGTCTTGTTTTGCCGCCCGTGCATGGGTCCGAAGCGGTCGCTCGCTGAGGAGGGCGGCCGCTTGGAGAGCAAGGGACTCGATGCCAAGTTCACGGCCGGCGACCATCAACCGGGCCGCACGAGGATGCAGGGGGTAGCGAAGCATGTCTCGGCCCACGGCCAGAAGTTCATCTTCAGTGTCGCTGGATCCAGTGGTCTTGAGGGCACCTAGTCGTACAAGGAGTTCCTGAGCGGCGATCCGGTTGGCCTCTGGAGGGGGCTCAAACCAAGTGAATGGCACAGAACTTTCCGACGATGAGCAGGCCCCCGCGATGTCCAAGAGCGAGCCTGAGAGGTCGGCCCGGCGGACCTCAGGAGTGTCATGGGTCGGCCGTCGGTCGAGATCGTGTTTCGAATAGAGTCGGAGGCAGCGCCCCGGTTGGGTGCGACCGGCTCGACCGGCTCGCTGAATGGCAGAGGCTTGGCTGATAGGAGCGAGCTCCAACTTTTGCAAGCCAGACCAAGGATCGTGGGAGGCGATACGAGCGACGCCGGAGTCGATGACGGCCACCACGCCGTCGATGGTGACCGAACTCTCCGCGACGTTGGTTGAGAGGATGAGCTTCGGTGGACCGTGGGGGCCGACCGCGAGCTCCTGTTGGTTGCGGTCGAGCCCGCCGTGCAAAGGACGAAGGGTGAGCCCCTTTTGTTTGGCAATTGAGGCGAGGGCGCGCTCGCAGGCGCGGATCTCAGCCATGCCCGGAAGAAACACCAAGATATGTCCTTGCCAAGGCTGGTCGCCGCTGCGTTCGAACAAGTTTTCCAGAGCACGTTGAACTTCACCGGCCAGCGTTGGAGAACGCTTGCGACTGGGGCGCCCGAGGTATTCGATCTCAACGGGGAAGCTTCGTCCCTCGGCCCGTAAAGCCGCGCAGCCCAAGAAACGACAGAGGGGACCGCTGTCCAAGGTCGCGGACATGGCGACAATTCGAAGGTCGGGTCGAGGGCCCTGTTGAAGACGCCGGAGAAGCGCCAACACCACATCTCCTTCGAGGTGTCGCTCGTGAAATTCGTCGAGGATGACGGTGGATACCCCCCGTAGGGCGACAGCCTCACGGGGATCGCGGAGCCGGCGCGAGAGCAGGCCTTCGGTCATGAACACGATACGCGTCTGTGCTGAGATGGCAGACTCAAAGCGCACTTGATAGCCACAACGCTCGCCGGGTCGCTCGCCCAATACGCTGGCGACCCGGGTCGCCGCTAGACGGGCGGCGATTCGCCGTGGCTGAAGCACAAGAATCTGGCCGGATACGCCCGCATCGAGCAGGGCGAGAGGTACGCCCGTGGTTTTTCCCGCGCCGGGTGGCGCCTCGATCACGAGGTTGCACGGCTCTTGTCCCGCACGCTCGAAAAGGGCGTGGACGATGCGCGGGAGCAGAGCATCGATCGGCAGCTTGGGCCGGGAGAGCACGCAGCGCTGCAACTACCGTGGGCGTGAAAGGATGTCGAGAGGCACTTATCGAGCGGCAGGGCGAGAACAAAATGATAGCCATTCTCAATGAAATGGCTCAAGGATGACCACGACGGACCTTGGATCGGCCACTGGCCCATGTTAGTTATGGAAATTGAGATGCTATTTCAAGAAGCTCAGGATTGTGCGGAGGGCGCAGAGCGGCCCTTGGCGGAGCTCAATCCCGAGGAGCGAGCCGTGATTCGCGAGGTGGATGGCTCCGGGCCGATGTTTGTTCGCCTCTTGGAGATGGGCTTTGTACCGGGCGTCCACGTGAAAATGATCAAGCGGGCGCCATTGGGGGACCCACTCGAACTCCAGCTGCACGGGTATCATGTCTCGTTACGGCGCGCCGAGGCCGGTCAGATTCGAGTGCTTCCACAGGTGAATGAAGCCGCCGTGGAGGCTGGTGCCATGAATGAGGCAGAGGCCGCGGAGTGAGCGACGCTCTGAGGGTCGCCGTCGCCGGCAATCCCAACGCCGGAAAAACCAGCGTTTTTAACCGACTGACCGGTTCGCGCTATCAGGTCGGGAACTATCCTGGCGTCACAGTGGAGGCTCGTGAGGGGACCCTTCTGAGTCGTTTTGGCGTTGGAGAGGTGACGTTGATCGACCTCCCGGGGACCTATAGCCTCACCCCAATATCCGAAGACGAAGCGGTCGCCTATCGGGCCTTGACGGATCCTGCCACCGCTCCCGATGCGGTCTTATTGGTTCTGGATGCCACGAATTTGGCGAGGAATCTCTATCTTGCAATTCAGCTCTTTGAGCTGAATCTACCGTGTGTCATCGCGCTAAACATGGTGGATTTGGCACGTGATGCGCATCTTCACGTGGACGCGGATGCCCTTGGCCGAGCGTTAGGTGTGCCAGTGGTCTCGACCGACGCGTTGCATGGAGAAGGATTCGCGCAGCTCGCAAGCTCGCTCCTTGCGCTTGTCGACGAGGCCGGCCGTGACATGGCGCGTGCCGACTTGCTCGATGTCTCTGGGGGCCCCGACGCTGACGAAAATGGGGTCTTGGCGAGCAGTCTTGGCGCACTGATAAAAGTCTCGAGCCATGCCGCCCATGCGCGGTGGCTGTTGACCGCGGCCGCGGTTGGCGAGGACGGGCTGGGGTCGTTCTCAGCCGCACAGAGTCGGGTGCTAGCGAAGCTGGGTCCCGAGCGGGTGCGTGAGGCGACGCAAGCCCTCGTGATTCAGCGTTACCATCAAGTGGAACAGATTCTGGCTCAGCTGCCCGACTCCAGTGCCCAGGAGCGCGCGCCGGCCATGGCTCGTTCGGCGAAGATCGATCGTGTCTTAACCCATCGGGTCCTGGGGCCGCTGGCATTCCTCGCCGTGATGGCGCTGGTATTTCAGTCGATATTCACCTGGTCGGAGCCGATGATGGGCTGGATCGAAGAGGCGATCGGTCTGCTCTCGACGTTCGCACAAGACCGTCTCGGGCCAGGGATCTTCACCAATCTTGTGACGGAGGGCCTCATAAACGGGGTCGGAAACGTCTTGGTGTTTTTGCCGCAGATCGCGGTCTTGTTCTTGTTTATCGGCTTGCTGGAAGACTCGGGTTATATGGCGCGGGCGGCTTTTATCGTCGACCGGCCCATGGCTCGTTTGGGCCTGAGCGGACGCGCATTTGTGCCGCTGCTCTCAGGCTTTGCCTGCGCCATCCCAGCCATCATGGGAACCCGGACTCTGCCGCGGTTTCGGGACCGGCTGGTGACGATGCTGATGATCCCCTACATGAGTTGTAGCGCTCGTCTTCCGATTTACACCCTGGTGATCGGTGCGCTCTTCGAGGCCGACAGGGTCGTGTTTGGTCCCTTTACTGTGGGAGGACTGATTCTTCTCGCGCTGTATCTGGGCTCGACACTCGTCGCACTCTCGCTGGGTTTGCTCTACAAACGAACCCTATTGCGAGGGCCAACGCCGGCCTTGGTGCTGGAGTTGCCGCCCTACAGGCTTCCGAGGTTAAAAAACACGCTACGGAATGTCTACGACCGGACCAAGGGTTTCGTTAGCGACGCCGGTACGACTATCCTCGCGGTGACCGTTGTTCTTTGGGGCTTGCTGTCATTTCCGCGAGTCGACGAGGCGCAGCTTTCGCCAGGGGAGACGAAGATCGAGCGTTCGTTGGGTGGGCGCTTCGGTAAGGCCATCGAGCCGGTCTTGGAGCCGATCGGCCAGGATTGGCGAATGGGCGTGGGCCTCGTTGGAAGTTTTGCGGCACGGGAGGTTTTGGTGTCGACTTTGGGACTTGTCTACGGAATCGAAGGGGTCGACGACGATGACAAGCCCTTGCGCGAGACGATTCGAAACGCGGTAGAGCCCGAGACCGGGGAGCGTCGGTACACACCACTCAAGGGCCTGGCGCTGATGGTTTTCTTTGCCCTGGCCGCTCAATGCATGTCGACATTGGCCGTGGTCAAGCGTGAGACACGGAGCTGGCGATGGCCGTTGTTTATGCTGTTCTCGATGACAGCGATCGCGTATCTCGCTGCGTTGCTGGTCTACCAAGGTGGTATGCTGTTCGGCTGGCGCTAGCAGCTCGCTGCTCGCGCCAGCCGAACAGCACTTCGCTCATCCGTGGCAGGAGTGCTAGAGCCGGTCGGAGGCGATTCCCACGGAGGCGATTCCTGCCTCGTGAGCCGCAGACATGACCGCGATAACCTTGCCATAGGCGACCTTGTCACCCGCTCGAATTGCCACACGACCCTGATCTTGGGCTTTTTGGGAGGCCACGAGTTGGGCCACCATCGCCTCATGGACCGCGGGCATGGGTGTGTTTCCAAGGGTCATGGTTCCATCGTCTTCGATGGAGATCAGTAAGGTTGCATCCTTGTCCTGGGGTTGCTCAATCGGTGTGTCGTCGGGCAAGGCGATGGTCTGTTTGTGGGTCGGTGGGGGCGGTGCGGCGACCATGAAGACGATGATGAGGCTCAGCAACACGTCGATCATCGGCGTGACGTTGATCTCGCAGACACCTTCCATGGAACGGCCGTCGTCTTCAAACATCCTGCATGGACGATACGGCAAGTCGGAGCTTGGGAGAAGCGCCCTCGAAGGAGGTTGAGATCAGGCCCGTAACCTGGCTAGGAGCGCATCCTACGAGATTGTTAGCGGAGGGTGGCCGCGGCGATACAGACTTGTTCAGGCTGGTCTCGAGCATTTTGAATCTCGACCACCATGGAGCCGTTGTGGTGCTGCGGTAGCGCAAAAAATGCCCGTTTACGCTTCTTCACAAGGGATTGCGGACGACTTCTCGCGCTTGTGGTGAAGGTAAGGTCGTCGGACTTTCCTCGCCGGGGAGTCCGCCGAGTGAGAAATCCGGCGAAAACCTGATCTTGGGCGATATCCTCGAATCGGATTGAGACTTGACCGAGCGCCGGCACCTGGACGCGCAGGCAACGGTAGATGAAGGGGGCCCGGTACTGGACGCCGACTTGCGGTCGTGTCCCCGCGTCGCTGCAACCGACCTGAGCATTTTTTGTGAGTAGCCCGTCACATCCATCGCTGTTTGAAGTATGAACTTTGTAGTTCCCGGCGGCGATTCGGTCCTCCACAAGCTGTGGAAGCCCCTGCGCATTCGAGCGATGAAGACCAAGGTCATGCGTGATCGCCTGCCAGGTGCGATCGAGCTGATCGTCGGCCCTGTGCATGAGCGCGATGCAGAGCAAACACAGACCCAGCATGGCGATAGCGACCGTGGAGCGACGGGCCCAGGGCGTGCGTAGGCGCATTGTAAGTGTAAGGGCTCGGCCGGAGAAAAGACCCAGAGTACACATCAATAGGACGATAGCGCTGATAAGAGTCGCGGCACGCTCGAGCGAGGGGGTCTCGTAGCGAAGGGTTACCGTTCGTGTAGGAGGTCCCGGGGGCAGCTTGATGTCCATGGAGGGGACGCCACCGTGACGGGAACGAGGTCGAATCTCTAAGGCCCGCCCCGTCTCATCGTATGCATTCCATTTTCGATACGGTCCGATCGTAAACCCAAGTGTTTGGTTCGCGTCCGGAGCGACGCTCAACCCCTCGAGCCTCACCTGCCAATACGCGTCGTGATGAGCGACGATCGTCGCGGTCGAGTCGTCCGTGTCGGATGACCTCAAGAAAAGCTCGGGGCCAAGCTTGGGGTCTCGTAGTCGGGCGAGGCGATACCTCCCAAATCCTGAGAGACCGAGGGCTTCAGGGTCGATCTCGATCAGAGCATCCTTGAGCTCGCGTTCTGCGATGGGCAGCTCATGCATCCAAATCACATGGGTTACCCCCATGCTGCGGAGCGCGGCCGCGCTCCGTCCTCGGACCTGATGGCGGTAGTTGACCGCGGGAATATGACCGTCGAGCACGACTTTCGCGCGGAGATCGGCCAACTCAAAGAGGGGGTAGGTGGCTTCGCCTTGGCGCTGGCGCAAAAACGCAACCACGAGGGGTTGCGCATCGATCAGGCGGGATTCGGCATTGAGAGCCGCCCCAAGCGCTCTCGCGGAGTCCCCATGAATTGACTTCTCGAGGGTAAGAAGTCCCCCAACGGGACGGGTAGCGAGGCGGTCGAAGTCTTGAAGGAGGCTGACGAGCAAGGGCGCAAAACAAAGGGCCGCGATGGCACGTGTGGCGAGGGGCCACGATGTCGAGTCACGATCTTTTCTGCATTTGCTACGCGACTGAAAAAGGGGCAGCAGCGCCACAAAGCCAACGCCGGCGAGCCCACACCACAGGGGTTTAAGGGCGATCGCGTAGCGTGGGAACTGAAGGTTCTTGAACGCGCTGACTAGAAGATCGAGGTGCAAGACTGTCACCGATGATTCCGAGCCGAGCACAAGGATTCCGGCCAGGAGAAAGAGCAGCATCCAGCCCATCGGCCGTGCTCGACTGCTGCGCCCGACGACGACGATACCGATGACGGCGAGCGGACCCACCCAGTATCCATGCTGCAAGAACAGCTCACCGGTGAGCAGTTGAATTGCGAGCTCTCCGAGCGGAAGCCAGGTGACGGGCGAGCGGGCCATGGACTGTGCGCTGGCCAGGAAGCCGATGACCCAGCCGCCGCAAACCAGGAGAGCGAGCAGGTGCATGACGACACACCAACGCAGGGCGCCGGTGGGGAGTCGGCGCAGACTCCCGGTTGCCCACAAGATGAGCGGCCAAGCGGTCGCGGAGCAGGCGACCGTGAGCAGGCCGAAGGGGTGGGCGAGCACGGACGCGCCGAGGCTGAGTGCGACCATGGCGAGTCGTCGCGGGCTCGGGTGTTGTAAGGCCCGCAGGGTCAACGGAAAACTTGCGATCCACAGCGCGGTCGAGAGTTGCTGCGGCCAGACTCCATGAAAGATGAGATAGTTCCAGCCGCCTTGACGACTCGCTCCGGGGTCGAGCAGCCAAAAAAGTGCCGCGATAGCGCCCGCCCATGCCGCGAGCGAGCGGGTCGTGGAGGCCGTGGCGCCGTCGGCCGTGGGTTGCTGTTCTCCAAGTTCGATTTCACGCTGGACCCACGCCGCGACAGCCCAGAGTCCCCAGATTGATAGGCCCCAAATCGAGAGTAGCCCGAGGGCATAGCTCGTGCGCAACGAGATCCACTCACCGCTGGCGAGGTGAAGAAAACCAACCCAGAGATAGCCAAGGACGGGATAATTGTCACCGAAGGGGTAGCCCGAATTGAGCGCGTCGGTCCATCCCTGCACTACGCCCCGGGGAATGAGATCGTGGACCAAGACGTGGGTCTGGAAATAGTGAATCCCATGGTCTCGGGATGCTGGAGGGTGACCGAGCAGCAGATCTCCGAGCAGGACAAAAACGACGCTACCGACCAAGATATGGGGCCAATACGGCGCCAGGCGACGCCGGAGTTGTCGTGTAATACGGTGGCCCAGGAGCGGCAAAAACAGTCTTTTGAGCCATGGTAGCCCGACGATAGCGAGGCCTGCCGCCAACCAACGGCCTTGCTCTCCCCCAACAACGGCCAGGAATATCGCCGCAAAAATGGCCACGGTTGTCAGCCAAGGCGAGCGCAGCCAGGACTTCGAGATGGGAAGGGGGAGGGACACGAGAGCGAGCGGACTCTAGCAGGGCTCTACGCTAAGTGGGCAGCCAAGATTCTCAACAGGGCGGGATTGATAGCGAGCGCCTGGCACCGACTACGGATCGCTTCGATTCGGGCGAGATCCGGCGCTTGTGGGCCACGAGCAAGGTGAGCGCGTAGCAGGATGTTTTTGGCCGTGTGCTCGTGTGCGACAAATTCCACAACTTGCACGGTGTAGCCACAGGCCTCAAGAACCTCGACACGCAGGGCATCGGTTAGTAAATCGGCGTAGGCTCGACGAAAGAGCCCGTGTTGCACCAAGGCAGGAAAGGTCATGCCATCGGCGGAAGATTCGTCTCGCGCGGATTCGGTCCACTGGGCGGCGAGCTCGGCTTGGCAGCAGGGCACGCAAAAAATCGACTGCACTCCGGCGCGGATGGCGAGGGCGAGCGCCTCGTCGGTCGCGGTGTCGCAGGCGTGCAGCGCTACGACGAGGTCGGGGGTGCCCCCGAGGTGACGGTGAGCGGCTTCGTTGCCGTTTTGAATACGCTCGACGGAGAAGCTCGAAAAGTCGTCTGAAAGCTGTTTCGCTCGCCCGATGCAGCTCTCGATAAGTTCTTCCCGCACATCGATGCCGTGCAGTCGATAGTCGATTTTGGCGAGGCGGAGGGCCTCGCAGAGCACGAAGCCAAGCGTGCTGTTTCCGCAGCCCAGGTCTAAAACACGTAGAGGTCCCTCGCTCTCGGGGCGATTGCGCAGGGCTCGTTCCCAACTTGGCCGGCACAGAGCCACGAGATGATTGACCTGTTTGTACTTTTTCGCATTTTTGGCAGAGATCGTGCCGTCGGCATTCATGATGCCGATTGTGCGCAAGAGATCGTTACTGCGATCGGGGCGCAGTGGGCGGTCCTTGCCGCCCATGATCTTAGCGATCCGGGCATCGTCGAGCTGTCTTTTTTTAAGCATTCCGTGGCGGGCGTCGGCATCGACCCTGTGGGTCTCGTCGATCACGAAGCTGAGTTTGTAGAGACCGCTGGACGCGGCATCCTGTATTGCGGCCATGAGGCTGTCGAAGCATTCTGAAGTCGTAGAACCGGGACCGGGACCCGGGAGTACAAGCTCTTGTCGGGGGGGCGAAGAACTCTCGTCGCCCCCGGGGCTGCCATCGCGTTGTGGCTCGCTGCAGATCGCACGTAGCCATCCATGGGCGAGATGTCGTCGGAGCGGTCCTTTCATGCGTTTGAGCTTCAGGCGAGGGGTGTTCGCTTTCTCAAGATCGGACATGATGAAGCCTCGGAGTAGCAAAGGCCGGAGTCCCATCCTAGCCGCTCGTAGGGAAAATACCGCGTGGGTGGGAACGGCTGCGATGGAGGCCAGGTGAGCTGGACTTGTGCAAGTCTTGCCGTCATAGTCCTGACGTGTCACGCGCTCACGTCCTGCTCGTTGAAAGCATTCACAACTCCGCTCAAAAGGTCTTCAGTGACAACAATTTGATGGTGTCGACCGCACCTGGTGGTCTGTCGGAGACGGCTTTGATCGAGGCCCTCCAAGGCCTCGAAGGCGACGGGCCCGTGATGGTTGGCATCCGAAGCAAGACCCGGGTCACGAGCGCTGTGATCGAGGCGGTGCCTCGCCTGTTGTCGATCGGCGCGTTTTGCATCGGTACGGATCAAATTGACCTGGAGTGCGCGGCTTCTCGCGGAGTCGCCGTGTTTAACGCTCCCTTTGCCAACACTCGCTCCGTGGCCGAGCTGGTCATCGCGGAGATCGTGATGCTGTCGAGGCAAATCTATGCACGTTGCCGCGCCGCGCATGAAGGACGCTGGGCTAAAGATGCGCGTGGGGCTCACGAGGTTCGTGGCAAGACGCTCGGGATCGTTGGCTATGGCCATATTGGGAGCCAGTTGAGCGTGCTCGCGGAGGCGATGGGTTTGCAGGTTCGCTACTATGATGTGATCCCCAAGCTTCCGCTGGGTAATGCGGTCGCTTGCGAGAGCCTCTCTCAACTGCTCGGATCCAGTGACTACGTGAGCCTTCACGTCCCTGATACGGAGCTGACACGAGGGCTGATGGATCACGAGCACATTCGTGCGATGCGAGCCGGCGCCAGTCTCATCAACGCGTCGCGGGGCCAGGTTGTGGACCTCAAAGCCCTGAGGCAAGCGCTTGTGGATCGTCACCTCGCAGGTGCCGCTCTCGATGTGTACCCGAAAGAGCCGGCAAAATCCGGAGAGGCCTTCGACTGTCCATTGCGAGGACTGGACCAGGTAATTCTGACTCCCCATATTGGTGGCAGTACTTTGGAAGCTCAGGAAACCATCGGTCGAGACGTGGCGATGGCGCTATCCGCCTATGTCAATACTGGTGCTACGACCGGATGTGTCACGCTTCCGGAGAACGATGCCGGGCCGATTCGCAATGTCACACGTTTGGTTAATATTCATCGAAATGTGCCGGGGGTGCTGTCGACGGTGAATCAGGTGATCGCCGAGTCGGGCCTCAACATCGTCGGTCAACAGCTGGCGACGAGGGGCGAGGTTGGTCTGTTGCTTGTGGACCTGAGCGCCGACAACAATGATGAGCGGCTTCGGGACCTTGCCGAAGGGATCGCCGCTCTCGAGACCAGCTTACGCACACGACGGCTTTCCTCTCGCCTATAGAGCGCGGAAATTGTCGTCACTCGCGGATTGGAAAGGTATCCAAGGGGATGTCCGCCCCGATTTCTCGAATGACTTGTCCTGCCCCGGGTAGGCGTGGAGTGAGGCCCCCGTGTTCACCGGCGATACTGTAGGTGAGCGGCCGCCCCTGGGCCAAGGCCCACAGCGTGTCCGCGACGATCTCACCGATCGATTGTAGACCCTTGGAGTTGAGCCTCGCCACCTGATCTCCGGGGCGATGATAGTCGGCGTGGGTCCCGGTGAAAAAAAACAACACCGGGATGTTGTGGCGGTAGAAAGTCGCATGATCGCTTCGACTGGTCACGAGGGCATCGTAGGTTGTGTGCAGGCCTCGGGCACCGATGTCCTCGAGGAGGGGCATCCATGCGGGGCTGGAGCCGACCCCGCCGATGAGCAGCCCCTTGACTCCCAGACGGCCAACCATGTCGAGGTTGATCATCGCTACAACTTTTCCAAGATCAAAAGGGGGCGCTTTCACGAGCGCTTTTGAGCCCAGGAGACCGAGTTCTTCGCCCGCAAAATGGGCGAAAATTATCGTTCGTCGCGGGGGGTTCCTGCGTTCTTGGATGGCCCTCGCAATCTCGAGGACCATCGCGGTGCCGGAGGCGTTGTCATCGGCGCCATTGCAGATCGAGTCCTGGATTCCCTCTTGTTTGCGCGCGACGCATCCCCCTGCATGGGCTTGTGTGCCGATGTGATCGTAGTGTGCGCCGATCACGACAATCTGCTCGGCCAGGTCGGTGCCCGGGATCATGGCGAGTACATTCGGAATTTGACGGGACGAAAACCGAAGATCAACTTCGATTTCTATCTCCACGCCACGAACGGGCCGGGATTGCGGACGTATGTTTTGATCGATCTGCGCCTGAATCGTCGACAGTCTGTACTTTCCGATGCGAAAGAGCGCATCGGCTCGCCTCCAGCGCATTTGCACAACGGGAATGCCGACCGACTCCTTCAGGACCTTGGGTGCCTGGTGGTCCAAGGGCATCAACCGGTCCGCCTCCTGCGCGGGCAGGCCGATTTTGCTTCGAGGACCCTCAACGAGGATGACTCCCATGGCACCCGCCCGTTCTATTCGCTCGATTTTTGCGCGCAGACTATTTTCTTCGACGTTGAATTCGGGACCCTGGCGCAATTCCCAGAAAAAACTCGCTAAACGCGGAAGATCAAGCTCGCTTTTAAGAGGACTTGTGAGCTCCCAATAGCGATCGGGAAGCGCCTGCCCTTGAATCCACGGGTCCAACAATTTCGCTAGTTCTTCGCGAGCGAATCTGTGCCTCTCCGCGAGTCGGGTGAAGGTCGTGCCTTGGCTGGAAATTGGGTCTACGCTATTGAAGTCCGCTGCGATGGTTTTCATGGCATCGAAGATTGCGGTGGGGTTAGGAGAGTTCGGTTGATGGGCAAGGAGCAAGGCGATTTTGCCCTTGAGATCAAGACCGCGCAGGTCGTCGTAGACCCGGTTATTTCCATTGGATCCCGCGATATTCTTGCTTTGTGCGCCGTAGCCAACAAAGACCAAAGGACCTCGGGCGACATCATTGGCGCTGAGCGCGAGGGGAGCGAAGGCTTCACTTTGCACCTGGATGACACCCCTGCGGCGAATCACAAAGACCGTAGGAGCCTCGCCGATCCGTGTGGCTGTCTTCACGGAGAAAGAGTTCTCAAAGTCATCGAGAGGGGGTATGAGGCCCATCTCGGCATGTCGTCGGGCGATCCATCGGGCAGCCCGAGCGAGCTCAGGAGCGAGCGTGTAGCGCCCCGCCATGGCATCGCTGGCGAGAAAATCGATGTCGGTCATCATGCGTGACGCCTCAATCGACATCGAGGTCAGGGCGTGGCGTGGCGCTACGGGTGCAGGACTCGAGGGGGAGGCGCGGTGGTGGTGGTGCTCGGTGGTGGGCGTCACACAACCGAATGGGGAAGCCATAGCGAGGCATGTGCACAATACGATCGTTGAAGCCACCGAAGAGTTGAGCTGCGGCATGAGCCCTTATCCATAGCAGGATCTCGTCGGTACCAATGGGTGATGGAATGAGCGGCAGCGCTCATTCCATCACCCATTGGTCTGTCCGGATTTTGTGCGCGGCCTCACCAATCACAAAAATGGTTTTCATTTCGACTACAATGGCGCCCGGTTCCCGAGGCGCGAGCGCACTCAAGGACAATCACTTCGGAGTTGACGCATCGGTCCTTCGTCCCTTACCGTTCGTAGGTTGAGTTGGACATTCGCGTGCCGGGCACATCTACAATGTTCCTGATACCGGAACCGGGCCGTTGAAGCACCGGGCGGAACTCCGCCACTAGAAAAAGGATTAAACAAGATGAAGCGTCTCGCATTGCTCAATTCATGGAAACGAATCGGTATCCAGGCAGGGTTGCTGGCCGGCCTTGGACTCGCATTTTTCGGTACCCCTGTCGCTCCCGTCAACGCCGGTGAAGATTGTCCCGACGAGGACGAGTGTACCTTCAAAAAACCGAGCTTGATGATCATCATGGATTACTCGACGTCCATGAACACGGCGTGGGCCGATGGCAAGACACGATGGGAAGTGTCCGTCGAGGCGGTTCAGTCGATGATCAATTCGGACAGCGGATTTTTGCACAACAATCTAAACGTCGGGTTGATGCGTTTTGGTCACGATCCTAGTCCTGGGTCCGCGGACACGCTTATTCCTGACGACACCTCCGGAATCACGGACGGTCACAAGATCGACGTCGAGTGGTACGACACGGCGGGTGCTGACAAAGCATTCTACCAGTGCAACGGCCAAGCGATCATTGACGCACTTGATGCTGTCGCTTCCCCGATGAACGGCGATTCCGGTGGAATCGGTACCTGGACCAATGGTGCCATGCTCGCCGCAAAGGATGCCATCGAGACATCACGGACCGATCACCCCGACGATATGGGTGAGCGCTTGTACATGAATCTTGTGATCACCGATGGTCAATGGACGGGGACCGACGGCTTGACCACGCTCATGCCCGCTTCTGAAGACCCTTCGATCACCGCCGCGGACTTGTTTGATAATGGCGAGGTACCCACCTACGTCGTCGCTCTGGAAGCCGACGTGGACACCTTGGCCGCTGCGAACTCCCTGGCGGATGCTGGCGGCACCAACGCCGCGATCGACGGCGATACACCACAAGAGCTTACAGACGCTCTGACGGGTATCGTTCAGCAGATCCAAGACGATTTGATCGCGCCGGCCTGCGCCGGCGGAATGCCCCGCATCATGGTGATCCTTGATGCGTCTTCGTCCATGCTCAACGTTAACGGCATGGCGGCCGCTGAGGGCGCGACGGGTTGGGACAAGGCCCGCGCAGCGCTTGGCACGGGAGCCGATGCCCTCTTTGAGGTGGAGGTTAACGCAAACAACGACACCGTTGCCGACCTTTCCCATGTGGGGCTGATCGCTTTTGGTCACAACGAAGGCGGAAATCCTGGTCCAGGTGAGGAGAAGCTGCTTGTCGACTACAACCCCTGTACGGCCGACAACTTCGAATGGGCGCTCGATCCGAACAGTTCTTGTATCGCGCCAGGATGCACTGACCCCTGGGGCGGACCCGACATTGCGTGGACGTTCCAAGACGGCAGCGACCCTACAGCATCGCCAGCGCCGCCCAACGCGGCTGGAAGTTTCGACGTAACGACTTGGAGCCATATGCCGCAGTGTTCAGGACCGGGCTCGATGTGCTCAGGTTCGGGAACTTACACACATCGCGGATTGGAGTTGGCCGCGGCCAACAAAAATACCTACCACACGGCGCACCTTGAGGGTGACGACGAGTTCGCTACCAATGCCGCGACCAGGTACATCAACATCCTGATCACCGATGGAAAATACACCGACTATTCCACCGATGCTGAAGTGATGAATGCACTTCAGGGGATGTTCACGGACGGTGTCACAACCTATGTTATTGGCTTTGGTGATGGCGTCGACACGACTGAGTCGATCACTCAACTCAACAATATGGCGGACTGGGGCTCTGGCGATGCTCTTGACTACTACGACGCCAACAACCAGATGGAGCTCGAGTCGGCGTTGTCGACCATTGTCGATGGCATTGAGTTTGACAAGTGTTGTCTCGTCAATGACTGCAGTGAAAACGGCGAGCCAGGATCTGGAGACGGAGACGGAGACGGAGACGGAGACGGAGACGGAGACGGAGACGGAGACGGAGACGGAGACGGAGACGGAGACGGAGACGGAGACGGAGACGGAGACGGAGACGGAGACGGGGACGGAGACGGAGACGGAGACGGAGACGGAGACGGAGACGGAGACGGAGACGGAGACGGAGATGGAGACGGAGATGGCGCGACGGACACAGGGGACGGCACTTCGGAGATATCTTCCGATGATGGCGGTTGCGGTTGCTCGGTTGCCGACTCCGACGAGGAGCGCCAACGGGGTCTCCTCGGTGGCATCTTGTCACTCGGGTTGCTCGGATTCGTTCGCCGTCGTCGTCGCTAGGACAGCGCGCGGTCATCGAAGCCTTCGGGGAATCGTGACCCCCGAAGGCTTCGGATGAGGGGGCGTAGACCTCCGCTTCAGGAAGACACCTCCCGTCTCGCGGGGGGTGTCTTTTGTGCCTTGCTTTGCTATTGACTGCGGTTGTGTCTGAAGACGCGAATACCGCAAAGCCTGAGACCACGTCCGACTCGTCCTCCGGTCATGCGCAGACCGGCGAAGACCCGGGAGCGCTGTCTCCAACTTCACGTGCGATCATCGATGAGGAGACGGAGGTTCTTAGGTCCATTCAGCATCAAATTGCCGAAGCGGCAAAAGTTGGCTATCGGAGCGCCGGGGATCTCGACAGCCAGTTGATCGAGCTGAGAGACCTGGTGGCGGAGGCCAAGGAAGAAGATGTGGCATCCTTGGTCGTCCAGATGCATCAGGTCGCGGCCCTGAGTGCAAAACGTGGAAAGGGCCGCAGCGCTCCTGCGGATCCCAAGAACCCCTATTTTGGTCATCTGCGTCTGCGAGAGGCAAAAAGGGGGAAGGTACGGGATGTTTTGGTCGGGAAACGCACGTTGCTTGGCGAGGGGGACGGTTTGTCGATCGTCGATTGGCGCAACGCTCCGATCAGCCGTCTCTACTATCGCTACGAGGAAGGCGATGAATACGAAGAAGAGTTCGACGATCGGAGCCTAGAGGGAGAGGTGTTGGTACGACGTAGCGTAGCGGTTGCCGAGGGCAGACTGCGGCGCGTTCAACATCCAGAAGGAACCTACGTGTGCACCCGCGATGGCCATTGGCGTGAGGCCTTGGGCGCAGCACGCCCGAGTCTTCAAGGCGGCGTTGGGCAGGCCGCAAGGATCCCTCGGGGGAAGCTGGGGGTGCAAGAGGGTGATACCGGACTCGAAGATAAACACCTTCAAGAGATCACCGCGCTGATCGACAAGGACCAGTTCAATATGATCACCCAGCCGGAGTCGGGCATCGTGCTGATTCAAGGTGGAGCGGGATCAGGGAAGACCACCGTCGCTCTCCATCGGGTCGCCTTTCTTGCGTTTCATGATCGCAGGAGATTTAGGCCCCAGCGCATGGTGATCGTCGTCTTCAACGAAGCACTGGTGGAGTACATAAAACATGTGCTGCCCGCGCTAGGTGTGGCCGGCGTCACGGTCACAACCTACCGGGGCTGGAGCGCCCAGATCTTGCGCCGGCTTCGGCTCCCGATCACCCGCAAATATACGGACAACACCCCTGAGGTGGTGAGTCGTTTCAAAAAACATCCTGTGTTGCTGCGAATGATCGAGATGTTGATCGATGAGTCGATGCTTGAGATTCAGGGACGGCTCAAGGAGCGCCTCGACGGCCGCCCTGGAGCAGGACAGGTGCTTGCGCGCTGGAGTCGAAGTGACAAGCTCCCGCCGGTGATCCGTGCGCGAAGAATGCTCGATTGGCTGCATGAGTCTGGAGGGTCGCTGTCCGCCAAGACCCGTACCGCGGCCGAGACGACCATGCGTGCCGCGGTCGGCGAGTTGTCGGATGTTGTGGACGACTGGGTTGAGTTGATGGGGGACGAAGATCGAATTCGTCGGGCTGTCGCCCTTCATGCTCCAGATCAATTTGATGAACATCAAACAACCTCCATCGCGGCATGGTGCGGAGCCCAGGCGTCCGCACATGCAAGTGCCCAAGAAGATCAGGATGCCGGGGACGAAAACTACGACGAAGACGAGCATCGGGAGGCGCCTGTGTGCTCGACGTTGGACGGTGAAGATGATGCGATCTTGCTGCGACTCTTGCAGAGTAAATTTGGGGCGATCTATGCGAAGAACAAGAGAATCGACTACGAACATATCGTGATCGATGAGGCCCAAGACCTGTGCCCTCTCGAGGTGCGAGTGATGCTCGATTGTGCCACTGCGGGACATAGCGTGACGATCGCGGGTGACAAGGCACAGAAGATGATCTTCGACAATGGCTTCACCGACTGGCCGCAGATGCTCGATGATGCCGGATTGCCTCATGTTGCCATTCAACCGCTGAGGATCACCTATCGCTCGACTCGGCAGATCATGGAGCTTGCTCGTCACGTGTTGGGACCGCTGCATGATCCCTCGGACGACTTGATCGCACGCGAAGGTGCGCCGGTCTCATATTATGGATTTACAGACATGGGTGAATCTGTCGCTTTTTTAGCGGAGTCCCTGCGGAATCTCATGGTGCGAGAGCCTTCCGCGAGTGTGGCCGTGATCGCACGTTATCCGCAGCAGGCCCGCGCGTACTATGACGCGCTGCGGACCGCCGAGGTCTCCCGCATGCGCCTCGTCGCGCATCAGGACTTCTCTTTTAAATCAGGGATCGATGTCACCGACGTTCGTCAGGTGAAAGGTCTTGAGTTCGACTACGTGATCATCGTTGATCCCACGGCGCAGAACTATCCCGCGGTGACCGAGGCTCGTCACCTGCTCCATATCGCCTCGACCCGTAGCGCCTACCAGCTTTGGATGGTCTGTTCGGGTAAACCAAGTGTTTTGGTTCCTCCCAGCCTTGTTGAAGCGGGAGAGATCATCTCGTAGGGGCCCGCCCGGTCGGGGCCCCATCTCAAGCCACGGGCTGAGTTGACCTAGGTCAACTCAGCCTTGGCCTGAGCCGCGATCGCTTTGCCGACCGCACTGCAGGGGGCTGCTTTCTCATTGCCGACCAGGTCGTAAGTGAGTGGGTCACCGGCAGCGAGCACCTTGACGATGGCCTTTTCGATGGCCACGGCGGCCTTCTTGAGATTTGCGTCGCCTTTGCGGTTTCCGAGCCAATCGAGGCCTTCTTTGACCGCGAGGATCATCGCAATGGGGTTGACCTTATCCTGGCCAGCGTGTTTTGGCGCGCTTCCGTGGATCGGCTCGAACATGCCGTGTTCGCGGCCGACATTGGCGCCGACAGCCATGCCCATGCCGCCTTGGAGCACCGAGGCGAGATCGGTGACGATGTCGCCGAACATATTCGTGGTGACACAGACGTCGTAGTATTCGGGCTGACCGATCAACCATTGGGTGAAGGCGTCGACGATCGCCGTGTCCTTTTCGATCATGGGGTATTCCTCGCCGATCTCGAAGAATACGTCGCGGAACAACTTGCAGCCGAAAAGCACGTTGTCCTTGATGATTGCGGTGACGCGGAGCTTGCCATCCTTGGGCGCGCCCTTGTTACGTTTTTTGCACAACTCAAATGCGTGGCGAATGACCTGCTCGCTCGCACGACGGGTGATCACTCGGGTGTCGATCGCCACGTCTGCGCGGCCGCCGGGGGCGAGGGTGCCACCCGTGGGGGCGTAGAGGCCTTCGGTATTTTCTCGAATGATCACCATATCGACCTTATCGGCCTCCCAGATGGTTCGATTGCTGCCATGCATTCTGTGCTGGACTCCCGGATACAGCTTGATGGGCCGAACGTTGGCGTACAGATTTAGCCGCATTCGATTGCCGATCACGGGCGAGAATCCGGCCATTTTTCCGTCTTTCATGGTGACGGGGCCGGAACCTGAGGGTGAAGGCCAACCCACGGCCCCGAGCAGGATGAGATCGGAATCGTCGCAACGTTCCTCGGCTCCTGGTTCCCAGTCGCGCGAGCCGTGCTCCAGATAGTACTGACCGCCACAGCGGATGTCAGAAATGTCCCATTCGAGATTGAGGGGTCCAGAGACCGCATCGAGGACACGGAGGCCTTCGCGCAATACTTCGGGACCGGTTCCATCTCCGCCAAGAGTGACGAGCTTGTACGCCATAGTATGGGTGTACACGGTCAGAGCGCTTCGTAAAAGGCCTCGGTTGCGCCGAAGAACCGCGCCATCACGGTGCGTCTTTTTGCGGCGATCTTCGCAACGCTCGATACGGCCGCCGCATCCGCGATAGGCTGGACTCGGGTGACGCTTTGCGGTGCGAGCGTCACCCCGAGCTCGGACGGGTCGATGGTGTGATCCCTCACGTAAGAATAGGAGGTGGAGTCTCCGACGCGTGGGTGACGGATATCAGCAGTGGCGGGGGTCGGTCGGCATGCCTGCGAGCCATGAACTACCGGTCGAAGAGCTGCATGAGCTCCACTCGACGAGCTTCAGCATCCGCATAGCCAAGGTCGATGCAGCGGCGGATGTACTCGCCATCGAAGAGCATGTAGGACGCGAGATCGCTCTCTCCGTCTTCAAAATTGTTGTCGCTGGCGACAGATCGGCGAATGAGTTTGGCAAAAAAACCTGTGTATCGATCGAGCCGACCGCTGCGGACCAGTTCCCACGCGATTTTACCGAGGTCTTCACTCGGGTGAATCATGCAAGTTTGGATTTTCCGGTACGGTGGACGGTTCATGGCCGATGCTAGGCGAGTCCCAAAGTCGAGACCGAATTCGGCCTCGCCTGCGTCGATCAAAATATTGGTTTGCTCGATTCGTTGGAGGTCCGTCTCAACCTTGTCGAGCATGAGGGCATTGAGCATTTTGCCAAGCAGAAAAAAAGTATTGGGGTAGCTATATTCTGCGCGCATACGTTGACGCTGGCGTCGCACCTGGGTCGTCTCGTGCCGGCTGAGTCCAACGACCAGGAGTCGATTGGCACCGAGGCGCATCGCCGGCCGTAGGGGCGTGTTTTGGCGAAGTGCCCCATCGAGATAGAACTGGTCGCCCACTCGGATCGCTGGAAAGAGTAGCGGAATCGCGGCCGAAGCGAGCGTGTGCGCCGCGGTGATCGAGGTTGGGACGATCATCTCATTGGGACCATGGGGCCAACGCCCGCGGGCACCCGCGGCATTTTGCATGAACACGGTGCTGATCCCCGTGGCCATCTCGGTCGCAGTGCAGGCGAAGGCGCCGAGATGGCCGCGATGAATGTTCTCGGTGATTCCCCGCCAGGGGATGCGTTTTCGTACCAGGGCCTCGAGGGCGCTCGTATCGACCAATCCACCAACTCGCCCCCCATGGGGTGTCTTGGGCAGGTCTTGGCCAAAAAGTATTGTCGGCAATTTTCGCAGTTGACGCCAACTCATTCCATAGACGCTGTCGATGGTCATCTCCATCCACACGCGCTGGAGCATGCGTGCTTGCGCGCGGGGACGGTCGCATGTCGCCGCGATGTAGGCACCGTTGATGGCGCCTACGGAGGTGCCAGTGATCACGTTGAAAGGTGTTGCGAAGGGGATGCGCTCTCGTAGATAGCGAAGCACACCCACCTCATAAGCACCTCGTGCTCCCCCCCCTGAGAGGACGAGTCCAACGTTTGGAGCATCATGCATGGTATTCACAGGGCAAGCGGCATTGTCGAGAACGCGTCGTCGAAGCCGACTGGATAGCAACTACAGTCGGGGTCATCTGGGGTCCCTTCGGCGGGCTGATCGGGATCGAAAGGACCGCACGCAGCCAGTGGATGTGCATCCTGAATTTCGATGGAGAGTACACGATCGTCTTCGGCTGCATAGCTCAGGGCCAGTCGTTTGATCGCCGTGTTTCGGTCGCCATCGTTGAGCCCATTGATGGTTTGGGCGTCGGTGTTGGGAAGGAAGGGGATCTCGATGGAGTTGAGGGCCTCTCTAAATTCTCCGTCGACCTTAACGGGATTGATGGTGATCGAGCGCCGCGGACCGTCGTATGCTGTATCACCGACGGAGGTATCGAACTTTCCGAATGCATCGTTCGGACAGTCGTCACCGGATACGGTCATGGAGTAGTAGACGATCGTGTCGCAAAGTCCTCCTTGGCAGCCGGTGAAGGATCGTGTGGGATGAACTTCATCGACGGTTATGCAGCGGTGAAGTGCGGGGATCATGTTCATAGAATAGGAAGAACCGGTCTGTGAGACATCACCTTTGGGCACACATACGTTGCCGCGAAAAAATGTTGTTTGCACTCCGCTGAAGCTGGCGACAGGGCGGCTCTCGAGGTTTGGGTGGTCCGAAGATTCGACCGCGCATTCTCCGGCCTCGGTGTCGCAGTACCCACCTCGATATCCCGCGCAGTCCACATCCTCAGCGCATTCCGCGAGTTCCGCGGGGGGGATACACGCAAGGGCGAAGAGGGCTGTCGAACAAAGAGAGAGTCGAAGAACAAGATTTTGTGGCATAGGGGGCTCCTTCGAGGCTTTTGAAGTCTACAGGAAAGCGGGCTCCGCGAGCGGTGTCCCTAGGGCTTTATTGTCGCGGAGATCGTGATGGCCTTGACCTCCGTAGCTAGAACTCTACATCGACACCGATGAGGAGGCCGTTTCAGTGGCGTTACGACTGTGTCAACGAGCTTGAGTTGCTCGGTGTGCGGGTGCTGTTGGAACGGGCCGGGGTCGAGACCCGAGAGTCCCGCGATGGCGAGAGCTGGGTTCTGGAGGCGTGTTCGGAGGCGGGCAGTGTCCGTGCCCACGAGCTTGAAGGAAAAATCTTGGAACGTTACGTCAAGCGTGGTGACAAAGAGCATCAAGCGCGCTTGGATCGTCGTCGCGCGATCTCTGCGGGGCTGCTGTGGCTGATCGTGCTGTGCGCATTTTCGGGGCTGACGGTGTTGTGGTTCAACTTCTGAGCGTGACCGCTGCGCAAAGACACAAGGGCATTGAAAAACAGCCGAAAATATTGCGGTGGAGTGTTCGGGGATCCTCGCATACCGTCCGGAAATGAATGGTGAACCTCTCTATCAGCGCCTCGGAGGCAAGGATGCGCTCGACGCCACTGTGAATCGTTTCTACGAGCGTGTGCTGGCGGACGATCGCATTTCGCACTTCTTTGAGAGCGTGGATATGGAAGGGCAGCGCAACAAGCAAAAACGCTTTCTTGCGGTTGTTTTTGGTGCCAATGAGAACTGGGAGGGGAAGGGCATGCGGGCTGCCCATGCTCATCTGACGTTGACCGAGGAGCACTTTAGCGCCGTTGCCGAAAATCTTCAGGGGGCTCTGGAAGATCTCGGTGTCGCGGCTGACCTCGTATCCGAGGTGATGGCCATCGCTGCGTCGACGCATGACGATGTGCTTGGCCTCTAGCTGTCTTCATCTAACCGGCGAGTGTGAGCTCAGATTCATGGTCGGAGAGATTCTCGTCGGCCATGGCGTGATGGAGTTCGATCAGCGTTCCGTGGGCGGAAGCGTGATCGCCGTCGAACACCAGAGAGAAGAGGCTGGCGAGGGTGCCATCACCCTGCTTCCAGTGGCCGCCCGTGATCATGGACACAGCGCGTTTGGTAATGTCTGCGGCGTCGAGTTGAGGAGCGTCATCCTCGGGTCCCGCAAGGGATGCTGAGGGCGAAAGATAGATTCGAGTGCACGGTCCAAGGTGACTCCGGTCGGCGAGTGTGGGCTGGGTCGATGCACCCTCCAGGACAATGAGGTCTTTGAGACTGCCTTCGCCAACCACGAGTCCGTCGCGGTCGAAAGAGACGAGCCCGGCACGGAAACGCAAGGGGAATCGCAGCCCCGCTGAGCTATGCGCGAGTTGTTGGCGGACCGTGGCGAGAAGCGAGGTCCATGGCACCTGGCATGCGTGGTTGTCACTGAGCCGCGTACGCACGGCAAACTGGGCCTCCATACCTAGGAACCGCGCGGCGATTCCCTGACCCTTGATTTCACCTGAAAAAATTCGAGCATGACCTCCAGAGTCGACCAGCATATCGGCGAAGCTTCCCTCCAGCGCCATCCCGCGCAGGCGATGCGCCGTTGCAATGTGCGGTCCCACTTGAATCTGGTAGGGGAGAAGACCCCCATGCAATCGCGCGATTTGGTTGTGAACATCATCGTGGCACTCGATTCGGTCCTCGCTGGCTTCCTCGAGTGAGAGTGCATGGGCATGAACCCTCCCGTGGCGCCATGCGAGACCCAATTCGATCGTCACGGCCGTGAGGCTCCAAACGAGGCTCCAAGCCACAGCCCAAGTGGAACCGAAGTCCAGCCAGCCCGCGCAGCCCAAAAATCCGATCGGCAAGATCATTCCGAGCGACAGATCGATGAGGCGAGCGCGGCTCTCGTCCCGCGGGCGCGGCCGTTGAATCGGTGTTGGGGCATCGATCGTTCGCCCGAGTGTCCTCGCATTCATCGAGGTGTCGAGGGGCGCTTCAAAGGGCCGAAGATCCCGTCTCTCGATATCTTTGGGGAGCAAGAGTGAGCCAACAGGGGCACAGCTGCAGTGGTGGCGCTTTGAATCATAGATGCCGATCCATTCGACATCCGATGGACGGCATATTTCGTCGAGGTGACAGCTTGCGAATTCGAGTAGGGAGGCCGGCTCGTACATGCCACCTCGGGCGCAGGCACGTAGGGCCCACGCCGCACTCAGCGTGGTGAGCGGTCGCCCTCGGATTTGAGCGATCATGATCTTTCCTCGGCCGATCGAAGTTACGATATTGAGAACGTCATCGCTCAAGCCCTGGCCTGAAATCTGTCCCTGATGCTCGAGATCTGGGGAGGTGATTAGGTTGGCGATACGGAGGAGCTCGTCGTGGTCGCGTTTAATGCCGTTGTCGAGGGTGTCGCAGGCGTCGGACAGCTCGAACACTTGATTGCGCATCAGTTGTCCCATCACGAGGTCGAAGGTCAACCAGACGATCAGGCCGAGCAGAGCCACGAGGCCAACGATATCGCTCGTGGTTGAAATGGAGATCCCCTGAAGCCCGCCGCTTTCAAGATTCCCTGCGGCGTAGAGGCTGGCGACAGCGATGGCGAAGGGTGTCAAGAGCATCAATCCAGATCGGGGTCCGATGCGGACCGCTCGTAGGATCAACGGCACCAAAAAGAAGAGACTGAGGCTTCGTGGCCCGGTCGCGGCGAGATCAAAAAGGACGAGGGTGCAGCCCCCGAGCACCGCGGCGCCTGCCTGTAGACGCCTGTCGATGGGCAGGAGCAGCGCCACAAAGACTGGGCACACCGCCAGCCCAGGAGCGAGTAGCGCCGTCTGAGCGTGGGGGAGATATGTCGTGAGTAGCGGGAGCGCGCCGAGCAGAATCAGCAGCACGGCGGCGAGTCGCCTCTCGATAGCCAGCGGGGGGGACACTCCGCCCACTTCGTCCGCTTCGAGTGGTTGCTGAAGCGCATTCCGTCCTAGGACGAGGAGGCCTATTTCGGCGTCAGCAGTGGCTGGAGTTCGCCACTTTCCGACATCTGCATGATGATGTCGCAGCCTCCTATGAAATTCCCGCCGACATAGAGCTGGGGAATCGTCGGCCACTCCGAGAACTCTTTGATCCCCTGACGGATCCCAGGGTCGGACAACACGTTGAAGGTCTCAAAGGTTGTCCCGTATTGTTTGAGAACCTGGACGACCTGGCTCGAGAAACCACATGCAGGAAAGCTCCGGTTTCCTTTCATGAAGAGCATTACGTGGTTGTCTGAGATCAGGGCCTCGATCGTGCTTTTGGGGGTACTCATGTGTTGAATCCTCACGAAGAACGCGTCAGATAGCGCGGCGAGCCCAGTCTGACAAACACGGGACGTGGGGAGGACCCTCAAAAACTCGTGGACATTCTCACGGGAAAAGATCCCGACAAAGCAGCGAGATTACACCGAATAACAGTAATAATATCAATGGGTTATGGGAAATTGACATCTCCCCATGGTTGGCTTGGAACCCTGCAGATAGCGTGACTCAAGGCCATTGTGGCATCCAGTTTTTTCCGTAATTCGAGCGACGCAGCGCCTCGGAGTGAGTCCTGACGGGAACCATAAATGAGCGAAATCGAACATCAACTCAAGAAAAGCGACGTGTCATGTACCTGAGACGGAACAACGTTCGATGTGGCGATTCCCGCCGCGCCTACCTATCCATCGCTCACAATGTCTGGTGTGCACGAGAAGGCGCCAGAAAGTCCCAGAGCAGACCCGTGATCATCGCCAGCTTTGGCGCGGAGGACAAGATCGACGTGGATATTGCGCAGGACATTGTCTCTGCAGTTGAGAACTGCTCTCCCCAGTTCAGGATTCGCCGAGGAGAAGGCCGGGAGGCGACCACTCGGCTTGCCGAGCATGTACGCAAGATCGAGGCGTTTCTCCGAGTGCTGGCGAGCCGCAAGCTTGGTTTAGCGAAGCACTTTGGGCCGGGTCCGCGAAGGGTGGAGGCTCTTGAAGCTCTGATCCGCGACCGACTCGCCGAGCCGCCCCCGCGAATGCGCGATGACGAGCTTCTTCACTCGATCAAAGCGAGTATGGGGGCGTGAGGGACAGCGTTGGCGATGAGCTCGACGAGGTTGCTTACGCGCAGCCCCCCCCACGCCCGTGACATCGTGGGTACCGACTAGGATCTGTCGAGCAGACTCAAGACCAGCTCCTGGGGGACCGTCTTCAAGTCCTCGCGCGAGACATAGACCCCGGCGCGGTCGCGGCGGATCAAGAGACCGCGGCCTAAACGGGGCGCCAAGACAGCGAGCACACGCAAGGCTTGCCCTTGAAAGGTTACGGCATTGGCTTGGCTCTCAAAGACGGGTCGGCTGAGCGGAGCACCCTCGTAAAAGACTTCGCTAAGGAAGGATACGGGGACGGCGATATCGATGCGCTTGCCCTGAAGCTTCGAGGCCAGATCCGAAGGGATGCCATCGGGGGTGTCTCCCTCGACGTGAGCGACAACGAAGGGCTCGAGGATGTCGGTGTCGTCGAGCTCGGTCTCGGGGGCGACGATGACCCCGAGTTCGTCGATCACCATGTTGAGGCTGCTTTGAACAACTTCAGCCCGGGCCTGGCGTTCGGCGTCTTCAGCCTCGTGTTCGGCGGCTCGCCGCTTTTTATCCTCTTCGGCCGTGGCTTTCTTTTGGGTGGGAGCTGCCTGGGGCGCGGCGGCCAGCGGTGGGGCGACTTGGGACTCGGCCGGAGGCATCGAGTCGTGAACATTCGGTGGGGTGTGATCGGGCTGGGTATGATCGGGCTGGGGTTGCTCCGCAGCGTCGACAAGATCTGTACCGATCAGGGTTGTGAGCAGCTCTCGATCGTCACCTTCGGGTTCCATGACAGAGAGGCTGATGGTGGGGCCACCGGCGAATCCGTTGGCGAGTTCCTCAAGTGTGACACCGATTTGTCCGCAGAGGCGAGCCACGGGCCACTCGTTGTCGGGCGTATCCGCGGGCAGGTCTTCGGCACGGGCGTCGTCTCCTGCGACGGTTTGGCCCCCCTGAGCGACCACGAACCCCTGACGTTTCTCGGGGGTCTCGGTCACGTAATAGAGGAAGGACTGGGAGCGCAGGCCCTGCGACAAATGAGTGGCTAGATCTGAATTCTCTCGCCAGAACAGGCCCGCATCTCCATCGATCACGCTACCTTCGAGCCGTAGGAGCACGAGCTGGGTCTGGGGATGTCGTGTCAAGACCAGGCGCGCGTCCAAGACGTTTCTCACCTTGCCGACCATGACCTGCGAAACGATCGAGGCGAGAATGGTGGGCCGGAACATGTCCAGGGGGAATAAAATTCCGCCGTGGTTGGCGAGAGTGTTGGGCGGGTTGCTGTTTGAGTCAGGCATGGTTGGCTCCCGGGGGCGGGAAGTGTACGCCCTTCAGGGCGTGAGCATGAGGGAAACCTGCCACAGCCCGGCATCGATATCCCGCGGAAATCGCCCTAGCACGATCTGCGGTCCGCCGTTCAGTTCGCAGGTATAGAGGTCCTCGAGTCTTTCATCGCGCTCAAGCAGCCGTAGCGGTCGGGTGCAGACGCGGTTCCAGCGCTGCATCATCGCGCGCAAGGTCGCTGCGCTTTGTTTGGCGCCAAGGCTGGGTATTGAGATGGAGATCGCGCCGCGCTGGTGTTCAAGGTAAATCGGCAGTTGACTGAGATCGTCCGTGTCTGGGAGTGTACAAATCCAGCTGTGTGGCGAAGACTTGTTGGTTCCGGCGCGCCGCATCGCAAGCGAGTGGGTCTCGTCATCGCACCAGTCGCGGACCGCACTTTCTACGGTTCCGTGGTTCATTCCTGCCGCCATGAGTTTGGCGACCCCGATGAGATTGTTGTCGACACGGGACCAGCCCTCTACGGCGAACTCGGGATTCTCCTGCTGAAGGTTGGGAGTATGGGTCGCAGCCCCGGTATGGGGCGCTTCGCGTCGGCCCTGATGAAAGATGCATTTTTCGAGATTTTCACCTCGTTTGCAGCCGGGTGCAGGTGGGCGACAGGAGGCGAGCATGCCGAGCATGCCGAGCATGCCGAGCATGGTCTTCAACCGGGCATCGCAGGCGCTATTCATACTCGCCACACCTTGTCGAAGGCCGCACCTTGGATTCACAGGCGCCGCTGCCCACCGATCCACACCTGGGCAACCGGGGCCGAGCTTCCCGCAAGAAATAGGGCATCAAGCGCGAATTTTGCGGGGACATCTTCGAGACTGCGATGACGCAGATCGATGACTACGGCGTCGAAGGGACAACCGATGGCGAGGCGCCCGAGCTCAGGGCGGCCCAATGCGGCGGCACCGCCCCGGGTGGCGGCATCCACGAGGGTGGGTACGACCTGTCCATCGTCGCCGGCGAGACGGAGACGAGCCTGGTTCGCTAAACGCTCGTTCATCTCGAGATGCCGGGCCTCCTGGATGAGGTCGATGACTGAATTGCTGTCGCTGCCTAAGCTGAGAGTCGTACCGGCGCTGAGGTATCGGCTGGCCGGGACGATGCCATCGCCAAGGTCCGCCTCCGTGGTCGGGCACGCGCATACATTTTGATTCGCGAGCAGTTGATGATCCTTCGCGTCCACATGAATTGCGTGTACCGCGGTGAATTTTCCAGGTCGCTGGAGGCAGCCCGCCTCCGCAAAAACCTGGGTTGGTGTCATTCCGTATTCTGCGGCGCACTGCTCATTTTCTTGGCGTTGTTCCGAGACGTGAGCATGCACGACGAGGCCTGCTGCGTCAGCGTAGCGGGCAATTTCATGGAGATCCTTTCGACCTACGGCACGGACGCTGTGCGGGGCGAGCCCGAGAGTTCGCATCGGTGCTTTTGACCGTGATTCAGCACCAAAATTGTTACCGAGATCGGCGCTCAAATCATCGACGCGTGCGAAGTAGTGATCGAGAGAACGATCGCAAAAACGACGTTGTTCGGGCAGGGGGTCTCGCCCTTCTCCCGCACGTGCGTAGTAGACCTCGAGGAGAGCGAGCCGAATTCCGACCTCGTCTGCAGCCGCGAGCACGCGGCGAGAGAGTTCATTGGGGTCCGCGTAGTTTTGGCCGTCCGGCAGGTGATGCAGGTAGTGGAACTCCCCGACACAGGTGATTCCGGCCGCCAGCATCTCGGAAAAACACGATCGACTCGCGGCTTGGACTCCTTCGGGATCGAGGGCATTGGCGCTGCTGTACATCGCTTGACGCCAGCTCCAAAAACTTGAGGGATCCCCGTGCCCGCGTCGGCCAGTGAGACCGCGGATCTTCCTTTGAAATGCGTGACTGTGAGCGTTGATGAATCCGGGGAGAAGGAGTTGATTTCCGAGATTGTGGACCGCGAGATGCTCAAGGGTGGGATCTGTTCGAGGATCCTCAGCATGAATGGCGAGGATCGTTCCTTCGCTGTCGACGTGCAGGTAGGGGAACTCAAGGCGCTGAAGTCCGCCCTGGATTTCGAGAAGCGCTTGCGATGCGGTGACTAGAAAAGGGGTGGGCATGGGCGCTCGTTATGAAGAACGTGACTCGAGAGCAGCCAGTCCGGGACATCGGCCGCGGATTCGAGGATGTGAGTGTTGGGCGTGTCCGCACCAAATGTCTTTCCTTGCTCCGGACCGCTGCGAACTCCGAGGAAGTTCATACCTGCGGCACGGGCGGCCAACATGTCTTCGCGTCGGTCACCGACATACAGCGATTCTTCGACCGCTCGGCCACCGAGAGCATCCCAGACTGGCTCGAAGCAGCGTGGATCTGGTTTTGTTACCGGCTGTTGTTCGAGAGGAAAGATACCCTCGAACAGCGATTCTTCGACTCCGGCGGCTTGCATGCGGGCCGAGAGTCGACGACTCGAGCGTTTCGTGACGATCCACAGACGGTGTTCCCGCTCCCGCAGGGTGTGCATGGCGGCTAGGATTCCGTCGATCGCGGGGTAGACGTATTCGTCTGCAACTTCCTCGTAGCGGGCGAGAAATGGCTCAAGAGAAGTGTCGGGCCAGTAGTGCGCGAGGGTCTCTGTCCACGTTGTTCGATAGTCGGCAAGTTCGTCGAGTGAAGGGACGCGCAGTCCTAGTTCAGTAGCGATGCGCTGGTGCATGGCTGCATATTGAGGAAAGCTGGCGATGAGGGTGTCATCGAGATCAAAGATAAGATTGCGGTATCGCGGTGCCATCGTGAAACCTAAAACTCACGGGAGAGGAGTGGGAGTGGGCGATTGTTGGGCGCTGACCTGGTAGATTCGCTGCTCGTCAAAGTCGAGAGTCACGCTACCTGAGGCGAAAGTTCCCATGCCGATCATGCCATCGAGCCGGAATCCATCGAGTGTGGCGAGCTGCGTGCTGTAGCCGTAGACGCCGACGAGGTCGGTGCTCTCGTGGGCTCCGAGGCGAAGCTTGTTGACAGTGACCATCGGAACCTGCTGGCGGCGCATGGGCGGGGCTCCGATACCCGCATGTGCGTAGGCGAGTTCGTTGGCCGTGAGGTCGGCGCCCCGCATGCCGCTGTTGAGTTGGTAGATGCCTTCCGCACCGTTCATCTCGGCCATGACATAGATGTTGTGGGTCTCATGGATCCAAAAGGGGAGGGCTGGACCCTGACGATGTGCCGCGAGTTCTGACTTGCATCGTCTCTCGTTTTTCACCAAGATCAGCGCTTCGTTCCTAAGGTCGAAGGTAATCTGGTAGGGCGCGAGCACTGCGATCCCGAGGACGCCATCGATTCCAAGGCCTCCGGTGGTGGTCGCCATGTCTTGTTCGTTGAAGATGGTTGCCGGTACGTTCTTGATGCTCAAGGCACCGATCTCGACTTGATCGATCTGCCCTCGTGGGTAAAAAGGCCCCCCGAACAGGAGCGGTGCATGGGCATCAGTGGCGACAACCAGGCTCTTCGCAAGTCGGTCGCCGAGAATGATGTCGGGTGCTGTGGTGTCGAGAAGAAGACGGAGTTTCTCATTCTCGGCGGTGACCTCGATCATCATCGCGCCGGCCGCAATCGTCATCGGCACCCGGACTTCGCAGGTCTTCAACGATCGTACGAGCGGTTCTCCTTCAAAGGCGGAGTAACGCTCTCCCATGGCCGCCAGTGTACCGATAACGACCTTTGCGCCCTCGTCTTTTGGGGCTGGTTTGGCAAAGTTCGCTGCGCTAGAGAGTAGCGTTCCGGCCGCTTTCCAGTCACGTTTTCGGAGTTGAATCCATGCTTGCTGTCGCGCCGCTTGATCTTCGCGAAGACCGAGTTTTTCGGCCTTCTGGAGGGCTTTTGTTGCCAGGTCAAGGTGCCCCTTGAGTAGCTGAACTTGGCCGACAATCCACAGCGCCTCTGCGTCTTTGGGGTCTAGTTTTAGGGTCGCTTCTGCGGCCGCCGCCGCTGCATCGAAGTGCGCGGCGGTAAAGGCCGCGCGTGCGAGATCGATGACGACCGTCGGGTCATCTGGGCTCACAGCACGGGCGGCCTGGGCGGCCTCAAAATGGGCAAGGCGTTCGTCGCCGACGGGCTCCGGTGTGGGCAAGGTTGGAAGACTAAATTTTTCGCTGTCGATGGGTCGATGGTGAACGGCGATGACCGAATGTTGAACCTCTGCCTTGCGTCCGGCCATGGCCTGGACCTTGCGGATGTTGTGGGGAACAAGCACACCATCGACCTTGCGATAGTCGCTAAAGAAGCGGCGCTCGATGGCTCCGGAAACCTCGTCTTTTTCGGTCTCCTCATGCAGCAGCCCCGTGCTCCGGTCAAACCATAGAACACGTGTGGGCAGGCTTTTATCGCTTGTGTTCCAGGCGAGGCCATCGAGCAGATTTCCTGATGCTTCTTCTGTGCGTGGTTCTTGAATTTTGGGCTCGATGCCACGGGTTTTGAGGCCGAAGTACCAATGAAGGACGGCCTCTTCAGCCGCGCGGTTTTGGCCGACACCTTCTTCGAGGATCAGCAACGGCGGCTCGACTTGGTATTGCCAGCCAGTTTTTCCATCGAAGCCCGCCTGGACAATTTGTTCACCGATCACGGTGCTGCGGAACATTCGACCGTCGTTCGAGCTGAAAAGCATGAACTGACCGGGCGTATCCTTGGCGAGGCAGCTAGAATCTCCCTCCTCGCACCCCTCTTGGGCCTTAAAGAGAAGTTCCGCCTCTTCTGTCCGCTGGTGGATCGCGCGTAGAGCCTGCTCGCCGCCGACCGCCTGGACGTAGCGATCGAGAATCTCTTGGGCCGAGAGCGGGGCGGTCGACACCACGGGCTCCTCGGGCGTCTCGCCAAAGGGAGCGCAGGCGAGCACAAATGGCCCTGACAAGCCGAGGGAGGAGGCGAAGAGAGCCTGGGGCAGACTCCGCCGGCGGATGCGCCAGAAGCGAGAAACCATGGATCGGCACTTTGCCGAGGATGCTCGTGGGTGTCCACCTCCCAGTGGCTAGAATGATGGGGTCACCCGTCAAAGACGGGTACAATGCCTGTTGTGGCCCTGACGCGAATTGCTCTTTGCGCTCTCATGGCCGTTCTTGGGGGCTGCGCGTGGGAAAGTGCTCAGGTGCACTCACTCACTCCTGCGGTCGGGACCGTGGAGGCGAGCGTGTCGATTGCTTCCATAGAGATGGGTCATGCCTGTGGGCGGCAGCTGCAGGCGGAATTGGAAGAAGGCGTCGCCGGAGAGGGATGCGAGCGCGCGCGGAAGGCCGTCCAACGAGGGCTGGCCCGCCGCAACGGTCGTCGGGCCCGTTTCGGCTGGATTGAGGGGCGTACCGTCGATCTTCGCGGTCTTCATTTGCGGGTCGGCGAGGCCTACGCTTGTAAGGACTGGCCCTTGCGACGCGCCGGGGAAAACGTGCTCTGGGGCCACCAGGTGGCGGGTGCGAACTGCCGGCGGCGGCCCTTTAAAGGGATCATGTTGCTCTCGGGACTCACGCATGATGGACGGTCGATTCCGCTTTTTGAGCGAACGATCCGCGATGGGGTCTTCGACCTTTCGTATGCCAGGCTCGATCGCCGGCTAAAACTTGCTGGGTTAGGAGGCCTCGCCGCATTTGATCGTATTGAGTTTGGCGTCGCCGCATGGGCAGGGACGTTGGATGCCGTGCGGCTTCGCCAGTTCCAAGCGGCTTGGCATATTCGCTGGATCTCCCAGGGTCGTGGAATTCCGGGTCTTTTTGTCGCCTTACACCCGGAGCACAGCGAGGCCGGGAGAATTCGCGCGTTCGCCGTTGAGGGCCGCTTGGTGCGCCAGGAACTAGACTATCAAGCTGTTGCCCGCGGAGATCTCTCCGCGCTTGATTTCTTGGAGCGACATCTTTGGTCCCCCTATCGCAGCCCGGTGCGCTCGATGCTCTTTCGGCCGCGCGGGACCGACAAGGCGACGGTTTCGCCAGGCATGGGTATAGCGGCGGGGCGTACCCCTTAGATCCCTCAGAACTGTGGACGCGAACGGTTCGCAGGGATGTCCGCGCTTGGGCGACCGCGCCGTTGTCCTGGTGTGTCGACCATGGCTCGGCGCTTCGGCGGGATCATCCCGGGAGCGGGGATGCCGTAGTCTTCGGTGCGAATACCGACGACCGGTTCTTTTCCGAAGAGCCCAAGGTACGCGATGCGCAGGCTGCCGTGCTCCAAATTAAGCTTGTAAGCGATGATTTGATTCTCATGGCGGTGCAAGCACCACATGGACTCGGCGCCGCGGGCGATTGCATTCTCGGCGCCGGGAGTTTGCGGCTGGCAGGTGAACTTTGCGTGGGATGGGAAGCGAGCCGCGGCTTCGCGATAGGCCTCAAAGAGCTCCGTGCCGTCGCCGATCTTGCGAGCCTGCGGTTGACGAGGGTCAGGGAGGCCCCAGCGAGCATTTTTTGTGAAGATATCTCGGAACTCGATCGGTAGCGCCAAGCGGTTGGCGGGGTTGTTCGGGTTTCGATCGATCGCGCCTTTTCGTCGTTGGGTGCTCCATGCATCCTGAATTGCGTCTTCGGCTTCCTGTGGAGTGCGCAAACGACGGTCTTGGGCGACGAGCATCAGAGCAGAGACGACCGCGCGCTTCGCCTTCACCGAGGTCCACGCCCTGCTTTCCCCGACGCTCGGGACAATGCGGTCGACGTAGTCTTCGAGCAGGCTCTTGGCTCCTGCCGCCGGTCCGGGGGGAGGAAGGGGGCGCCGAGCGCTCTCCTCGTTCGATGGGGTGTGGACCGCCCCCGCGCCAGGTCCGCCTTTGAGCTGCGCGTTTCCATCGCAGCCCGAGGCGATGACGGCCAGTCCGAGCGCGGAGCCAAGCGAGAGTGCACGGAATTTCAAGAGGGCGCGGCGCATACCGATCATTGCGACCTCCAATTAGTCTTGCGCGTGAGAACGGGCAAGGGTCGAGTGCCGCGCGTTGTTCGAAAAAAAATAAACGCGTGATCGCCGGTGTTCATTGTTGTCCCGGAGAGTGGGTAAGCCAGAGGCACGGCTTGGGGGAGGGCGGTGAGATGTGCGATAGGTCGCTCGTGTGGAAGGTATGGATCCGGAGCGCTATCCGGCGGAACCTCCACGGTACTGGCCTGCGAATGCTCGGTTCCGGCTGCGTTTGTGCACTGGTCCTGGGCGGAGCGTGTCGCGGTGACCACCGGGAGCGCGATCCACAAGCCTCGATCGGGGCCGGAGCCCGGGGCCCTGCATCGCGGGATCTCGAGTCCATATCTTTAGAATCTCGAGATAAGAGCTCTAGAGCTCGTCGGAAGCAGTTCCCTGGCCACGAGGAGGGCTCGTCGCAGCTCGAGACCTCTAGGGATCCGCTTAGGGTCGAGCGGCTCTCTGATTCACGTGCGGTTCCGGATGGAACGAAAAATGCGCACGCGCGAGCTTTCCGCAGATTGCCGGTCGCGGTGAGTGATGGCGCTCCTGTCGGGGCGATTGGGGCCAACGGGATCCACCTCGACTCGATCGAGCTGGGCACCGGTTGGTCGCGCAGCCGGTGTGAAGATTTGGGGACGCAGTTCTCAATCTCCACGGGGGATCGCGTGAATGTTTGTATTCGTGTGGTGCACCCGAGGGCTGAGGAAGACGTGATGGTTTTGTGGAAAAAAGAGGGGCGGATCGCACGCCGACGAAAGATAACGATCCGAAATATTCACGCTTTTCGGACTCGCGCATATCTCGCTCTCCGACCGGAATACACCGGATCTTGGCGCGTCGAGGTGATCTCCACCGACGGGGCGGTGCTCGGAAGCGCGAGTTTTGAGGTAGTCGAATAGAATCCGGCCATGAGGGGTCGAAGGTAGCAATGCTTCGTGTTGGAAATCAAAAGAAGTGCGTGATTCACACGGTGAAGACGACCGCGTTGGGGGTTGCCCTCGCCTTGCTCACGCTCTTTGCGCCCAGTTCACCCGCCGCAGCGGCTCAGGACGAAGGCACCGATGACGTTGCCACGACTCCAGCTCCGGCCAGCTGGCGTTTTCGACGTGGGGACCGGCCAGTGAAGGTGATGGTACTCGCCGGTTCGATCGGCAGTTTTCAACGGGATCCCTACGCGAAGCGCATTGAGGCGATGTGTTCCCGTATCGAGGTTCGTAACCTCTCGAAGACTGGGCTGAGCGCCATCGGTCTCAAAAAGCAATTTCGTCATCAAATCACGAAAAATCGCTATTTGGACCTTAGAAACGAAGAGCACGAATACTGGCTGCTTTTCGGCGGCGGGCTGAACAGCGTGGGCATGCCTGAGAGCAGCAACCGTCACGTGCGCGATATCTTTGTCAGGGCGCACCGACGTGGAATTAAGATCGTGGGCATGACGACCTCTCCCTGGGGAGCGGAGTACGACCGCCGCCGTTGGTCGGGGGTCAATGGACTGTTTACGTTCAACAACACTCGCTCGATCGTCGACTTCATCATGAAACGGAGCGATCCGGCCACGGCGCTCGGCCGTCAGCGTCTGAAACGTCCGGTTCCCGATGCTCCCTGGGCGAGTGAGGAACAGGCCGAGATTGCCGTTGACCTCTACGATTCAGCGCTGCGTGACGCCGATGCACCGCGACGTGATCTTGAGAAGATGCGCAGGCGACTCGGAAAGGACAAGCGGTGGCGTCGAGCCCACGCCGATCTCTCCCAAGACGCGCGAGATGCTCAGCTTGAGAAGGATGCCCAGACGGCCGCGGAAATTCCGCAGTGGTATATGAAGAAAAAATATCGGGCCTTCGACCACACGCACCCAAACACGGAAGGTCACCGTGTGATCGCCGAGACCCTATGCCCGCAGATGCCCGAAAGTTGGGGATGCACATGTCCCGCGACCGAGGCGACGGCGCGCGGTAAGATGACGCCGTGAGCTTGTCCTTGCTTGCAGTGTTGACCGTCTTGGCGATTGGGCTCGGGCTTGTCGCGGGCACCGCGGGCCAACGGCGCGTCGTTCGGCTCCGCAAGCGTCGGACCACCGTCCGGAGCCGCGCGCAGACGGTCGCCCGAGGCGCCGCGACGAGCGCGACTCAAAAAGGATTGCGGTGGTGGTGGAAACGTCGGTCTGGCAGAGACGACGAGGGCGCGTAATCTACGCGTCGCTTCTTGCTTGACCGGGCCGAAGCAACGCGGGACATGCAGGGGGTGAGCTTCGTCCTTCGCCCGGCAGAGGAGGGTCTTCGCCTCCGTGGGTTCAACAACCTGACAAAATCGCTCCGCTTTAGTCTCTACGATTTTGTTGTTGCTCAGGATGTCGCCGAGCGCGAGTCGTACATCCGATATATCGATGGGCTCTATTCAGCGGAGAACATTACCGGGGTGCTCACCCGAATCGCCGGCATACTCGATGCGCAGATCATCAGTATTTCCGGGCAAGATTATGAGCCGCACGGGGCCAGCGCCCTAATGTTGCTGGGTGACCTCGGAAGCGAGGGAGCCCAGGCTACTGAGCTGCCAAACCGGAGTCTCGCGGCTCATCTCACCAAGAGTCATTTGTGTGTGCACACCTACCCCGATACGATGGATCCAAAAGGGATTTGTTCGTTTCGAGTCGACATCGATATAGCGACCTGTGGGACAATTGTCCCTCTGAAGGCCCTGGACACCATCTTTAACAGCTTCGAGAGCGATGTGGTGATCATCGACTATACAGTCCGCGGATTTACGCGCGATGAGAGGGGGCGGCGCGTCTATCTCGATCACGAGTTCAAGACGATTCAGGACTTTATCGCGCCTGCGATTCGCGCAGAATATCGTTGCGAAGACCTGGTGCTTCAGCGTGAGAATATTTGGCAAAGCAAGATGCTCCGCAAACATCTCGACGCGCCAGAGTACTTCGCACCGGGTTGTTTTAGAGACAACGCCGAGAGCCGAGCCGCGCTGGACGACGTACGCAACGAGATGCTTGGTATTTTTCGAGGGTGGCCGACATGATGCCTGCGAGGCGGGACTAGAGACTGATGTCGTCGAAAGTCCCCACCGAGTCCGAATCGTCGGTTTCGACTTGTGAAGCCACTGAGAGTGGTCCGCAGCACGACACAAGACGAACTGGCTTTTTTAAACCTCTTCCCATCACGGGGAAAGCCGCGCGCCTTTGGTCGAGTCTCGGTCTTTTTGCGGGCCAGAGGTTGGCCCGTGTCGTCCGGGACGATCACGTTTTTTTATTGCTGATGGCCGTCTTGGTCGGTGTGACCGCCGGAGGTGCAGCAGGACTCTTGTTGTTGTGGATCGACCGCGCTCGCGGACTCTTTCCCGACGCACACGACCCTGACTCCATCGTTTGGGTCGCCTTGCTGCTCGCGCCCGTGGTTGGGGGTCTGCTTGTGGGGGCTTTGCGGGTGCTTCTTCATCAGCGGAGGTCGAACTTCGTCGGCGGGATCCCCTCGGTGTTGGTGGCTGTTGCGGACCCCCGCCGTGGACTTGAGGCGCGGGATACCGGAATTGTCGGTCTAGGCGCTGGATTGACCATCGCCAGCGGAGGTTCCGTGGGCCACGAAGGGCCGACTGTCGCCATTGGCGCCACCGTCGGGTCGTTGGTCGCGCGTTTTTTTGGGCTGCGCCAGCGACGGCAGCTGGCGATGCTCGGAGCAGGCTGCGCGGCTGGGTTGGCGGCGGCGTTTAACGCCCCCCTTGCCGGCGTGATTTTCACGGTTGAAGTGATCTTTAAGAGGAACGTGCAGGAAAACGTCGGTGGCATGTCGGTATTTACGCCACTGATCGTCGCGGCCGTCTCAGGGACCTTCACCTCGTACATGATCTTTGGCGAGCGTACGGAATTCGCCGAGCATGTTGCCAACGATGGAATCTCGGTGATCGGCATGACCTTTGTGCTGCTGTTGGCGATTTGCGCGGGTCTGTTGAGCCCGATAATGTCGAGCGCGATCTTGCTGTCTCGAGATCTCTTCACTCGTCTCCAGGTACCAAGATGGCTAAAACCAGCGCTGGGGGGACTGGGGCTAGGGCTTATAGGATTGTCGGCATTCGTAGATCCTAGTTTCTCCGAACTTCTCGGTCCCGGTCGAGAGATTGTCTCGGTCGCTCTTCAGGACAACCTCAGTTGGAAGCTAGCGCTCGCGCTGTTGATCCTGAAGATTTTTGCGACGGCCCTGACCATCGGTAGTGGGGGGATGGGCGGCGTCTTCATGCCTTCGCTCTTCATCGGCGCTTGCCTTGGCACGGTAGTGCATGTGTTTGCCGAGGCGGTATTTGGCCCCAGCATCGGCTCCGCAGGCGCTTACGCGTTGGTCGGGATGGGCGCTTACCTTGGCGCGACGCTCCGTGCTCCGCTCACCCCAATCGTCATGATCTTTGAATTCACGCATGACTACGGGCTGATTCTCCCGTTGATGCTGGCGTGTATTCTCTCGGCCTTCGTCGCCACCAGGTCGAGCCCGTTAACCCTATTTGAGCGTATGCTCGATCAAGCGGGAGTTACGCTGACCAAGGCGCAGCAGGATGTAGAGATCATGAGCCAGGGATCGGTGACCGATCTCATGTCCGCGGTCTCTGGGGTGATCGCCATCGACGCGACGGGCCGAGAAGTCAGGGATGCGTGCCTCGGCCAAGATGGACCGATCTTATATGTAGAGGATACCCAGGGCCGGATATGCGGAGCGCTGGAGCTGCGTGAGGTCGCCAACCGCGTGATCTCCGGTACCTTCGACGATGAGAGCCCGGTAAGCGATCTCATGCTTCCGCAAGATCCCGTCGTGTTGTTTCGGGATGACAGCCTTGCAGGCGCAATGTCAGCCTTCTCTCGGGCAGAACGTGAGATTCTCCCTGTGGTCGACCAACAGAGAAAAATTGTTGGGCTGCTGCGGCGGGGCGACCTTATCGCCCATTACAATCGAAAAATATTGCAGACCCAGGACTCCGAGCTGCAAATATCAGGTGGGCAGCATGGGCCAGACCAAGAGGTTGGTTTGGGCGCAGGTGTGGTGCTCGAGCGGGTCGTCGTCGGGCCGATGTGGGCAGGAAAATCCCTCGCCGAACTCGATCTGCGCGGACGTTTTCAAGTGCAAGTCTTGGAATGGAGTCGGGCGCACGAGCTCCTGGTCATCGACCCTCAGGTTCCGCTGCACGAAGCCGACACGCTCGCGCTCGCCGGCACCCGCGAGCGCCTTCTCGATGCCCGGGCTTCGAGCTCTCCGTCGCTGACCTGATATTCGCGCCGCTCATGCGCTCGCTCCGACACTTTTTAGGGGCCGCCGTCGGCGCAAAAAAGTATTTAGCCGTCCGCCAGCGCCGCAATGAATCCCTGTCTCGATTCGCGCGGACGAGCTTTTGTTGGGCACTTGTGTCGAGAAGTCTGACAACCCGTCTACTGCGCACAAACAATCATCGTCTCCGCCTGTTGCGCTGCGCCGCGGCAATCGAAAATGCGTCCACCAGGCGGCGCTCTGCGAACGCCCACAGCCAATTACCGTTTATTTACTAGATTCTTCCAGAAGCGCTTGACGGCCGAGGCTTCACGGCATAGATACACCGTCCCTCGTCAGGGAGACGCCCAACAGCAACTCCCGCGGCGACGGACGCTACCTGAAAACTGAAGAGCAGAAAACGGACCATGAATAGTTCGTGGGACTGCAGCTCGGTAACGAGATGCACCCACGGTTCCACATGGAGCAGACCGGGCTGGCGCCCGGGAAGCGATGAAGTG
>Ga0256845_1000256_pt1 | contig 50524 bp, 46 predicted proteins | sample RiftiametaG_FD_189101 | JGI IMG/M metagenome (GOLD analysis project Ga0256845, IMG submission 189101) | Tube worm associated microbial communities from hydrothermal vent at the East Pacific Rise, Pacific Ocean - Riftia | ecosystem: Host-associated > Annelida > Integument > Unclassified ...
TATCGTTAGGGATTTATCTTGAACAAAAGATTGAAAAATTTCAAAATTCAGGAAAAACATTAAAAGTTATAATAGGAGATGCTGTAGGATCGGAATATGTTGAGGAATCTGCCAAGTATATATCGGAGATTATTGGTAGATCTATTAAAAAAAAAGGTTTTATTCCTACAAAAAGATTTTCACCGGGTTATGGTGATCTCTCATTGGAAGTTCAGAATATCTTTTTTGAAGAATTAATTCTTCATGAGATTGGTATAAAATTGAATAATTCTCTATTAATGACTCCTCAAAAGTCAATTACAGCATTTATTGGCTGGAAAAATAGCTGAAAAATATTTTATTAGGATAGTTTTACAGCTGTTCCGTAAGCAAGAAGTTCAGCTGCTCCCCCCATTATCACAGAAGTTGAAAATCTTATATTAACGATTGCATCTGCATTTAATCTTTCTGCATCAGCTATCATTCTGTCTATTGCCTGTTCTCTTGCTTCAGCCATAAGTTTTGTATATTCTTTTATCTCACCACCCACAATGTTTCTCAATCCCGCCATTATATCTCTGCCGATATGCCTGGCACGTATTGTATTCCCTTTTACCATGCCAAGATTTTCTTTGATCTGTTTTCCTATGATACTATCTGTTGTTGATAACTTCATCGTTCCACCTCCTTATAAGGATCCGACTTATATGTCTTTATTCGATCATGTATTACCACAAGAAGTAAAATTATAAAACCTGCTATTATTACTATTGTTGATAATCGCGGGACTAACGGTTCTCTATTGGATTTAACAATCTCAATTAAAGAGAAAATTATAACTGCAATCCATCCGGTAATAATCATAATTATTCCGGTATATTTGGCAAATCTACTATATGGAGTTTTCCAGATTTTATCAAGCTCAATATCTCTTTGTTCATCATAGTTTAGATCTTTTAATGAAGCGGAAGATCTTTTTAACTCTTCAAATTCCTGTCTGCAAGAAGTACATCTCGTTAAGTGGTTGTTAACTTCAATTGCTTCCTCTGATGTTAGTTCATTGTCAATTAGTCCCATCATAAGCTTTTTATATTTTTCACATTTATCCGGCATATTTTTCCTCCTTTAAATATATTTTCTTAAAACTTTTTCTTGCATTATAAAGTCTACTCATTACAGTTCCACGCGGAATTCCTAAAATTGTAGAAAGATCCTTATAATTCATGTCTTCTGCATATTTTAATACAAGAATCTCCCTGAATTCAGGTTTTAACATAAATAAAATTTCCCATATTTTTCTGTTTTTTTCAGATTTTTCAAGATTTTCTTCAGGAGAAACAATGATCGGAGTTAAATTATTGACTGTTTCATACTGTTTTTTTCTTACTATTTTTTGCTTTTTTAAAAAATTAAGGCTTGCGTTTCTTAAAATAGTGTAAAACCAGGGATAAAATTTTTGAAGTTGTTTTAATCTGGGAATTGCATTGAAAGCCTTTGAAAATGATTCCTGGCAAATATCAGCCGCATCTTCGGAGTTACCGATAAAGGAATATGCATGATAAAAAGCCTCTTCTTTAAATTTTTTCACAAGAAATTCGAATCCTATCGGATCATGATATTTTAAACACAATTCGATAGCCTTTTTCTCATTCACAATAAGATCACCGTTTCCCTTTCATATATTATAAACAACTTTCAACAGAAAATATTCAGTTTTTTCACTAATAAAAAAATTTTATTATAGAGATGAGTAATTTAAGGTTGTATCAGGAAATTCTTATTGTAGATTTTTTAGTGTTTAACAAATAGTATTTTTTATCGTCAATTTAAAATTTATAGTTCTTAAAATTTTTTATACGGATTTGAATATTCATTGCTCTTTATTCTACCGGATAATCATATGACTTATCAGATTCGTAAAGAGTGTTTTAAGTGGTGTGATAATGATCGACTGTTTACATTGTTTTAATAGTAATCTTTATTTTTTCTTTTAGATATGGTTTAATTATTGCAGTTGATAGGGGGAAAATCATATCAATGATTTTTGAATGAGATGTCTAAATATGGTGTTTGTGATAAAGGAGATAAAAAAACAATTGTGCTTAAACCACAGATTGGGTAATATATGTGTAGTTGAAAAAATAAAAGGATAAACAAAACAATGAGTAATAAAAAAGAGGAATTGATATTAACGCAATACAGAACAGAAAATAAATATAGAAATTTCATAGGATATCTTTATCATTTCCCAAAATCTTATTTGAAAAATTTCAATGAACTGCCTATAGACTTTGTTTTTTATGAACCTACAAAATCAGGGAAAGGAGAATTTTTCGGAACAGGTAAAATAGTTCGAGTAATACCTGACAACGAATTAGACGATCATTATTTTGCAATAATATCCGATTATCAAGAATTCAGTAAACCTATAAAACATAGAGACGAAAACGGGAAGCTACTTGAAAGTGATAACCCTCATTATAATCCTCAGAATGCCGTTCGCAAAATACCACAAAAACTTTTTGACGAGATTATTCTTGAAGGCGAAATTTTATACAATTTTAAATCTGATGCTCATTTAATTAAAGTCTTGGGAGAACAATTAATCGGTTCGGAAAAAGTCGGTGTTTTGGAGTTAATAAAAAATTCAATTGATGCTCAGGCTTCATATTGCAAAGTTCGCATTGAGAAAATACAAAACTTACCAGATCCCGAGGTTGAAAAATATGAATTCCCAAATTTACCCGAACCGGTTATAATAGTAGAAGATGATGGGGTAGGGATGACAAAGGAAGTCCTCGAAAATGGCTGGTTGCGTCCTGCTTCTACAATAAAAACAAATATAAAGGAAAAGATTAAAAGAGAAAGGGAGGCAGCAAAAAAAACAGGTAATTTAGGACAATTTGATGCCTTAATTAAACAATTAAAAAAAGCTCACGGAAATAGAATACCATTGGGCGAGAAAGGTGTTGGTCGATTTGCAACACATCGTTTAGGTAAATATTTAGAAATAAGAACAAAAGTTAAAGAGAACTCTTATGAGTTGGTTTTAAAAATAGACTGGGATAAGTTTGATGTTGTATCGGATGATTTTGTTGATCTTGATAGTATAGGAGTAAGCATAACCAAGCAATCTTCTATAAGAGAATACGGAGGTAATGGTTCGGGAACTCAAATAATCATTTATGGTGGTCGGGAAGGTTTCGAATGGAATAAAGAAAGTGTTATTAATTTAAATAGAGCCATACTCAATTTAAACTCGCCGAATCCGCCGATTAAAAACAAAGAAGAAAAAAACACCCCCAAACCGTTTAATGCATTTTTAGAATGCCCTCAAATAGAAGAGTTGCCGAAACATTTAATTTATGAAGAATCAACAGCGAATTTTTCTTTGGATGTTTTGGTTTCGGAAGATGGTATTGCTGAATATTCGGAGCTATCTTTTAAACATCCGTATGATAAAATTCCACCGGAAAAATGGATTGATAAGGATTACGATTTAAGGATTTCCGGTAATAATTATTGGAAATCCAATAATGAAAAAAGAAAACCCGAATGTGGAGCTTTTTATTTACATATTGATGTTTGGTATCGATTAAAAGACTGGATAGATATTTCTAATTATCAAGAATTAACAGAATATTTAGGTGAATTCGGGGGAATGTCTATATATAGGGATAATATCTTGATTTTTGACGCGAAAATCGGAGCAGAAACAGATTGGCTTGGACTCACGGAAGAAAAAACGAAACAAGCCAAAAAGTTATCATATCGTGATTTTATTGGAAATGTCGAAATAGATCAAACCACAAATTTTGATTTAACCGATAAAACAAACCGTGAAGGATTAATTGAAAATAAGGCTTTTAAAGATTTGTCGACTTTAGTCAAAAATATAATTAAAAATATTCTTGAACCCAGATATATTGCTAAAAGAAAAGAGCATAGTGAACTAACAAAAGGAATTATTTCCAATCCTAAAAAATTAACGGAAGTTACCAAAACCGGTTCAAAATTCATATCAAATGTTGCAAATAGTAATTATCCTTTTGATGTTGATCCTTATACATTTTTTGACGGTTTGTGGGAAACGGTGGAGGCAAGGAAAAACGGGTTAATAAATTTGGAAGGTTCCGTAAAAGAATTAAGGAAAAGTATTGAAATGCTTGAAGAAGTTCAGAATAAGTTTGTTGAACAAGCCGGGTTCGGAATTTCCGTTGCAGTTTCGCTTCACGAAATAAATAAAATTACAACAAATTTCTATCATAGTATTTTACATCTTGTAAAAAGCGGAAATATTGATAAGCTGGATTTGGAGCATTTAAAAGAAACATCTTATTCTTTAAAAACCGAGCTAAAAAGACTTGGACCGTTAAGAACAATTAGAAATGAGAGTTTTATAAAGTTTAATATTTCAAAATCCATTAAATATGCTTCTGAAGTTTTTAAAAGACGAATGAAAGAAAAACAAATTGATTTTATGATAGAAAATCCCGAAGAAGATTTTATGTTATACGGTAGATATTCCGCAATAAATCAGGTTTTAGGCAATTTATTCGACAATAGTATTTATTGGATTGAAAATTCCGAGAGTAAAGAAAGAAAAATAACTATAAAATTAAATCAAAAATACAGAACTTTGATTTTTGCTGATACGGGAACGGATATTAGTGATATTATTAGGCCTTATCTATTTGAGCCGGGTTACAGCCTAAAAGTCCCGAAGAGTGGATTGGGGTTATATATTTGTAAAACATATTTAAATTCAATGAAAGCAAAAATTTATGAAACACCTGTCAAAGACAGGTTGCCTAATATAAGAGGGGCACATTTTACTTTGGATTTCAGCAGAACACCTAAAAATAAAGAGGGAAAATGAGTAAATATTCGATTTGCATATTAGATGATAAAATTCCGGCAATTCATCTATCAGATCATATGGATGATAAAGGTCTTTTTAATCAAAATAATTTTAAACATTTATTGAAGCTAGATAAAGATACTTGGAGAGATACTGCGTTATATGATTTAGTTGATGCTCTTTACAAACAAGATAATTATGAATTGTTTGGATTTTCACAACATTCATTTTTCTTTAATTTTATAGAGAATAATATTTTTTTACCGGATATTGTGATTTTTGATTGGGATATGAGGATAGAAAATTCAGAAGAGGACTCTAAATCAAGTCTTTTAAAACTGTTAAAATTCAAATATTGTTTGGTAACAATCTTTACAGAAGCTGATAAAGATGACGAAGTATCCAATGTATTATCAAATAAAGCTTTTAATGATTTTCGTGATAGATTTTTGATAATAAGAAAAGATGATGAAAACTCTGTCAAAAAATTGAACGAAGAAATTGAAAGAAAACTAAAATTATTTTCTTTTAAATTAAATAAAACCATAAAAAAAAATACACTTCAATCTATTGAGAACATACTGATTAATATTGGGAAACTATCATTTAATCAATTTGTAAGTTTGTTTGGGGAAGATGATAATGGGAAAAAAGAAATATCTCAAACCGATTTTATTGATATTTTTCTTGAAAAATTAAAATATGAACTAACTTCAATCGGGCTGGGCGATGTTGAACTTAAAGCAGATATTGAGAATGTTGATGATATTAATAAAATAAGAGAACTATGGCATTATAGAATGTATCATAATACAAACGATAATATTATTAGAAAAGGTGATATTTTAATAAATAATGGAGAATACTTTCTTGTTTTATCATCGGATTGCCACCTTAATGAATTCTGGAAAAAAAGTTTGGGCTATTTAATGTTGGTGAAATTACATAAGGTTGATGAAAGTAATGAAGATTTTAAGAAAAGATTAAATTATAGAAAAAACAGCAATTTGAACGGATATGAGTTAAAGAGTTTAGTAAATCCTTCAACTATTGATTTTTTAACAATATTACCAAGTATTGTATTTGAAGGAGAAGACTATTTCGATTATGCTTTAAATCCAAGAGAGCTTTTTTCTTTAGAAATAAAATTACCGGAGAATAATAACTCGAAACAAAAACTACTAATTGAACACATTGAAGGGTATGAAAAATATTTATCTGTTTCAGAACCTTTTATGTCAGCATTATTTTTATTTATTTCTCAACATTTTTCAGGTTATGGATTACCGGATTTTTCTACGAAATTACGGGATTCAATAAAAGAAAATATTTATAAATTAAAAAAAGAGAGTTAATATGATTGGATTAAATTCAATAGATCTATTTTCAGGTGTTGGTGGTTTAAGTCTTGGCTTAAAAGAAGCCGGGTTTGATGTTTTGGCTTCTATTGAAATTGACGAATATGCTGTTAAAGGATACAAATTAAATCATCCAAATACTGTCGTTTATAATGAAGATATAAGAAATTTTGATACGGAAAAAATAAAAAATCTGTTAAAAGATGAACCGCTGCATTTACTTGCCGGCTGCCCTCCTTGTCAAGGTTTTTCATCGATCAGAAGATTAAACAAAAAAAGAAGTGTAAAAGACGACAGAAATAGTCTTGTTTTGGAATTTCTTCGATTTGTAAAGGAATTAAAACCGTTAACCGTAATGATGGAAAATGTGCCGGGTCTAAAAGATTATTATTTATTTAAAAAAGTGTTTAGAGAATTAAAGAAGTTGGGATATAATCCTAAGTATAACATTATCAATGTTCGTGATTATGGTATCCCGCAAAATAGAAAAAGGCTTGTTTTGGTCGGTTCGATTTTAGGAGACTTAAATATAGCAGATGGGCAAAATATTAAAGTTACGGTTAAAGATATTATCGGAAGTTTACCAAGTCCGGAAAAATCGAATGACCAAGCACACAAAATAATCCCTAAACACAGAGCGAGAATACAGGAGATGATAAAAAAAATACCTAAAAACGGGGGGGGAAGAAAAGATGTGCCGGAATTTACTCTTGAATGTCATAAAAAACCAAATATAGGTTTTAATGATGTTTACGGGCGTTTAAGGTGGAATAATTATTCTACAACCATTACCGGTGGATGTTTAAATCCGTCAAAAGGCAGGTTTCTGCATCCTGAAGAAGACAGGTGTATTTCTGCCAGAGAAGCAGCTCTCTTGCAATCATTTCCTATTGATTATAAGTTGCCTGTTGATATACCTAAAACAAAACTTGCCTTGCTAATTGGAAATGCTTTGCCGCCTAAATTTAGTTATGCTCAAGCAAATAATATAAAAAAACACATTTTAAAAAAAATTGACTGATATTTTTACAAAAGAAAAAAGATCCGACATTATGTCTAAGATTTCGGGAAAAGAAACCAAACCGGAAATTCAGGTCAGAAAGTTTCTGTTTGCACAAGGTTTCAGATATAGGAAAAACGATAAACGATATCCGGGGAAGCCCGATATTGTTTTACCTAAATACAAAACGGTTATTTTTATTCACGGTTGTTTTTGGCACGGTCATAATTGTAAAAGAGGAAATTTGCCCGAAACGAGAAGAATCTTTTGGGAAAACAAAATTTCGGGAAATATTGCAAGAGATAAACGAAATAAAAAGGAATTGGAAAAATTAGGGTGGAATGTAGAAATTATTTGGCAATGTGAATTAAGTAATAATATTAAGGTAAAAAATACAATAATTAAATTAGAAGAACAATTAAAAAGGAGAGTGTAAAATATTTTTTGTAAAAATTAATAGATAAGTCCTCCCGAAATCTTTTAAAATAGATTCAAAATATTTGTATATTTGCTAAAAAATTTAAATTATATGAAATGTATTTGGAAGTTTTCGTGTTAATTTCTTTTTCTTGTTTTTTTTCTTTTCGGGAATGGTCTTTTTTTGGTTCTCTTCTCTTTAATTGATTTTCCGGATGAAGGTTCGGCTATTTCTATAAAAATCTTTTTCCCCTTTATTCTTGCATTTTTGATATTCTTCCGGATTTTATCGGAAAATTCTTTGTCAACTTCAAAGAAAGAAAAAGTGCTGAAAAGCTCTATTTTACCTATATCAATACCTTTTGTTCCGGTCATATCATTAATCATGCCGATAACTTCAACCGGAGTTATTTTATCCTTTTTTCCTGCTTTAAGGAAAAATCTTGCCATATCCGATCTTTTAAAGCCTTTTCCTTTATCTCTCTTAACTCTTCTATCCCCTTTATCCGCCATTATATTAAGATCAGGTGCTCCTCTGTAATAGTCAAGAAAACGGTTGAATTCCATTGAAACGAATTGTTTTATCAACTGTTCTTTGCTAAGCCAGTCTAATTTTTTATATATGGTTTCAAGATATGGATCTATTCCGGAATCATCGACTTCAACTTTTTCCATTCGGTCAATAAGGCTAAAAAGTTGTTTTTCGCATATCGCTTTTCCATCGGGAACTAATTTGTGTTCAAATGTTTTCTTTATAAGTTTTTCAATTCTTTTGATCTTAAATTTTTCTTTCTGATGGGCAATAATTATCGAAACGCCTCTTTTCCCGGCTCTACCCGTTCTTCCGCTCCTGTGAGTATATGCCATTAATTCATCCGGAAAATTATAATTAATAATATGGGTAAGGTCATCAACATCAAGACCGCGTGCAGCAACATCGGTTGCAACAAGTATCTGAAGATTTTTAGTTCTGAATTTATGCATTACGTAATCACGCTGTGCCTGAGAAAGATCTCCGTGAAGAGAGTCGGCATTGTAACCGTCAACTATAAGTTTCTCTGCTATATCTTTGGTTTCGGCTCTTGTCCGGCAAAAAACAATTCCGTAAATATCGGGATTATAGTCAACTATCCTTTTTAATGCCGGATATTTATTCCTTGCCTGAACCATATAATAGATATGGGAAACATTTTCAGCTCCTGTATTTCTGCCCCCGACCTGGATTTCAATAGCATTTCTCATATAATTTGATGCAATTTCAGAAACCTCTTTCGGCATGGTTGCAGAAAAAAGATAAGTATTTTTTGTATCGGGAGTTTTATCAAGAATAGCATTCAGCTCCTCTTTAAAACCCATATTAAGCATTTCATCAGCTTCATCGAGAACAAGTGATTCTATTCCTGAAATATTTATCCTTCTTCTTTCAATGAAATCAAGAAGTCTTCCCGGAGTTGCAACAATGATCTGAGGTTTTTTCTTTAGCTCTTTTAGCTGTCCTTCAATACTTGCTCCGCCGTAAATTGCGGTTACATGAAAATCTTTTATATATTTTGAATAATTCCTGATATCATTTGTGATCTGCATACAGAGTTCTCTTGTCGGACAGAGAACAACAGATTGAATCTGTCTGTTTTTTTTATCTATATTTTGAATGAGGGGTAATCCGAATGCAGCTGTTTTTCCTGTTCCTGTCTGTGCAAGTCCTACTACATCACTTTCATGTCTAAGAATCAGTGGAATAACTTTTTCCTGAATAGGCATGAGTTTTTCAAACCCCATTTCCCTTACGCTTTTTGTCAGACGAGGATCAAGCCCTATATCTTCAAATCCATTATAATCCATTCCTTCTCCTTTTTTAGTTGATCCTCAATGTTTAAGTTTATCAATTTAAGTAAAAAATAGCCATCTAATTAATTTTATCCGAATATGGATGAATCCGCTTAAGAGTTGAATATTTTAAACTTGAGGAAAATATCACTATTAAAACATATTATACATTAAATTCATCTCTAATCCAAATAAAAACATTAGAATCCTTATGGTCGGATCATTCTTAAATTCAAATATGATGTTTTTACACTAGTTTTACATTGATATATTTAATGAGTTTGTTTAAACTTAAATTTAAAAAATTAGAAATAGTGAGGGAAAAATGAGACTTAGAGTATTTTCTGTATTTTTTGTGTTTTTCATAATGGGTTTTGGTGATATTGTCGGTACGCTTGTGGCTTTTGCAATAACTGAATTTGAAATATCAAAAACTTTGGCAGGTATTTTGCCATTTGTCGGATTTTTGGCATACGGTCTGTTTTCCGTTCCTTCGGGAGTTCTTTCGGATAGAATGGGAAAAAGATTTGTTCTGCTGTTTGGTTTGTCGATAGTACTTACGGGATTTATTATCCCGATGATATCAATCTCAAAGTTTTATCTGCTTGTTTTGTCAATATTTCTTGTAGGATCAGGTATTGCCGTTCTTCAGGTCGCAGGTAATCCTGTTATGAGAGATGTGTCTGAAAGTGGGAATTTTTCCAGGAATCTTTCATTTGCTCAGTTCATCAAAGCGATAGGATCACTTACCGGTCCTATCTTGGTCGGTCTCCTGATTTTGAAAAACTGGAAAGATCTTTTCCCCATTTATGCTTTATTCACTGCTATTACTCTGTTTTTAATATTTTTCTTGAAGTTAAGAGAGAAGGAGAGTGAGAAGGAAGAGAGAGCAAGTATCGGATCAAGTTTTGCTCTTTTGAAAGATCCATATATACTCCTGATGGTCTTAGGCATATTTCTTTATGTTGGTGCAGAGGTCGGTGTGAATTCATGGATAGCAACATACCTGAATGATCTTTTTAATTTAGATATAGAGTCACTTGCAACTCTAAGTATCGGTTTTTTCTTTTTTTCTCTTATGGTTGGAAGACTTTTGGGGTCGATCATTTTAAACTGGTTATCACCCGGAAAGTTCTTTTTCTTTACATCGATTCTTTCTGTTATCGGTATATTGGGATTATTTATTAAAGTAAAATCTGTTGTAATCGGTTCAATATTTTTAACGGGACTTGCTTTCGGTAATATCTTCCCTCTCATTTTTTCCATTCTTGTCGATATGTTTCCCGAAAAGAATAATGAACTATCGGGATTGCTTGTAATGGCAATCGTTGGAGGTGCAATAATTCCTTTTTTTATGGGTGTTATTGCTGATTTTTCCGTGACTTTCACTTTTATCATTCCTTTAATATCAATGATTTTTATAGCTTTTGTTTCTATAATAACCTTGAAGAGAGTTAGGAATGGATTATAAAAATGACAGCAGAATAGTTCTGACTTTAGATGCGGGGGGAACAAATTTTGTGTTTTCAGCTGTTTCCGGGAACAGAGAGATAGTTGATCCGGTTATTCATCCTTCTTTTGGAAAAGACCTTAATAGATCTTTGTCAACAATAATAGAGGGATTTAAGCAGGTACAGGAGAAATTGGATTGCAAGCCCTCGGCAATAAGTTTTGCGTTTCCGGGTCCGGCCGATTATCCGTCAGGAATTATAGGTGATCTGTTGAATTTACCCGCTTTTAAGGGAGGAGTTTCCATCGGACCGATGTTAGAGGAGATTTTTGAAATACCGGTATTTATAAATAATGATGGTAATTTGTTTGTCTATGGAGAGGCAATTTCCGGATTTCTTCCTTATGTAAATAAAATGTTGGAGAAAGGGGGAAGTCGGAAGAGATTTAAAAATCTGTTCGGAGTTACACTTGGAACAGGTTTTGGCGGTGGATTTGTTTTTGACGGTAAACTTCTTGTCGGAGATAATTCATGCGGAGGGGAGATCTGGCTTTTAAAACACGGATATGAAAAAAATAAAAATATTGAAGAATCAATAAGTATAAGAGGAGTGAAAAATAAATATTCTGAATTTGCAGAAATCGGGTTGGAAAAAACTCCCGAACCGTTTGAAATATTCAGGATATCCCTGGGAGAAATTGAAGGTAATAGAGATGCTGCAATTAAGACCTTTACATATTTTGGTAAAGTTTTGGGAGATGCTCTTTCAAGTGTTGCAACTATGTTTGATTCATTGATAGTGATCGGCGGAGGATTGAGCGGTTCTTCAACTCTTTTCTTAAATAAAACAGTAGAGGAAATGAACGGGAGTTTTAATGTTGATGGAGAAGAGATAAAAAAAATGGAGATAAGGGCTTTTAATCTGGAGGATAAAAATGACAGAGAGATGTTCATAAAAGGAGAAAGGAAAATGGTTGATATTCCCTTTTCCGATAAAAAAGTTGTTTATGATCCTGTTCAGAGAATCGGTATCGGTGTCTCCCGGCTCGGAACATCAAGAGCGGTTTCAATCGGTGCATATTCCTTTGCTTTAAATGAAATAGATAAAAAAAATGATCGGGAGGGTAACTATGGTGCTTAGAAAATTTGCAGTCATTCTGTTTTTACCAATGATCTTTTTTGCTGCCCGGGATAAAAAAACATCTTTTGTCGATCCCTTTATCGGAACCGGTGCACATGGGCATACTTATCCAGGTCCTTCACTTCCCTTCGGGATGGTGCAATTGGGACCGGATACGGGACTTTCGGGTTGGGATCACTGTTCCGGATTTCATTATTCAGACGATTCTATTATCGGATTTACTCATACTCATTTGAGTGGAACCGGATGTCTTGATTATGGTGATATTTTGTTTATTCCTTCAAGCGGGAAAATAGTTGTTTCTCCGGGAACAAAAGAGAATCCCGACAAAGGCTACAGATCAAGATATTCACATAAGAGCGAAAAAGCACGTCCCGGATTTTATTCGGTACTGTTGAAAGATCATAATATTAGAGTGGAATTAACCGTTACAAAAAGAGCGGGATTTCATAGATATATATATTCCGATTCAGATAATCCGCATATTATAGTTGACCTTAAACATCGTGATAAAGTGTTGGATTCATACATCAAAATTGTTAACAACAGAGAGATCGCCGGATACAGGATATCCGGTTCATGGGCAAAGAAACAGTATGTATATTTTGTTGCAAGATTTTCAAAACCGTTCAGTTCCAATGGAATTTACCGGAACGGTAGAATAGGGAAAAATATCAGGGAAGCCCGCGGTAATAATCTTGTCTCCTATTTTACTTTTGATCTATCCGATGGAAATGAAATTCTTGTTAAAGTCGGAATTTCTCCGGTTGATATAAATGGGGCAAGAAAAAATCTGGATAAAGAGATTCCGGGCTGGGATTTTCAAAAAACCTGCAAAGATGCTGATGAAGTTTGGGAGAGAGCACTGAATAAAATTCATATAGAATCATCTGATAAATCAAAAAAAACAATTTTCTACACGGCTCTGTACCACTCATTGTTAAACCCTAATCTATATATCGATGTTGACGGCAGATTCAGAGGTAGGGATCTTGAAATTCACAGTGATCCGGGTTTTAAATACTATACTCTTTTCTCTCTATGGGATACATACAGAGCAACGCATCCACTTTTTACAATTTTTGAGCGAGAGAGAACGTTGGATTTCATTAAAACATTTATTAAACAATATGAACAGGGAGGAAAATTACCGGTATGGGAACTCTCTTCAAATGAAACCAATACAATGATAGGATATCATGCGGTTTCGGTTATAACCGATGCATATATAAAGGGGATAGACAGCTTTGATAAAAAGAGAGCATTGGATGCAATGGTATGCAGTGGAGGGGCGGATGATCACGGTTTGAAACTGTATAGAAAAGACGGATATATTCCGGGAGATAAAGAGTCGGAATCAATTTCAAAAACTCTTGAATATTCTTATGATGACTGGTGTATAGCACAGTTTGCAAAGAGAACAGGTAATAAAAGTGTCTATAATGAGTATATTAAAAGAGCACAATATTATAAAAATATTTTTGATCCTTCAACAGGGTTTTTCAGACCCAAAATAAATGGCGGCTGGATTTATCCTTTTGATCCGAGAGAAGTTAATAATCATTTCACCGAGGCGAATGCTTGGCAATATAGTTTTGCGGCTGTTCATGATATCGGAGGACAGATTAAACTTTTGGGCAGCACAAAAAAATATTTAAAGATGTTAGATGATCTTTTTTCCGTATCTTCAGAAATGACCGGAAGAGAACAATCCGATATTACCGGATTAATAGGTCAATATGCTCATGGAAATGAACCCAGTCATCATATTGCTTATCTATATTCATATGCAGGTGCACCGTGGAAAACTCAGGAAAGAGTAAAATCAATTGTTAAAAATATGTATAAAAATGGACCTGCGGGGATATGTGGTAATGAAGACTGCGGGCAGATGTCATCGTGGTATATCTTTTCTGCATTGGGTTTTTATCCGGTTATTCCGGGGAGTGATCAATATGTTTTGGGAACTCCAGCTTTTAAAAAAGTTTGCCTGAACCTTGAAAACGGAAATAAGTTTATTATTAATACTATAGGACTTTCGGATTCTAAATATTATGTGAAAAATGTCACTCTGAATGGAAAAAGTTATGAAAAATTGTTTATTCGCCATAAGGATATAATGAAGGGTGGAACATTGATTTTCCATATGACCTCTTCTCCTGCAAAGAAGCTGATTATAAAGAATTCACTTCTTCCGTTTTCAAGAATAGATGAAAATTTGATTACGATAACTCCATATTCAAGCAGATCAAAAATATCATTTGATAAAGAGTTTATACTTGAGTTAAAATCTCCCGACAAAGAGGCTGAAATTTACCACTCTTTTGGAATAGGAAAAAAGTTTTCCCGTTATAAAACATTATTGAAAATAGATAACTCCTCGGTGATAAATTTTTTCACTAAAAAAAACGGAATAAAAAGCAGTGTTATAACATCGGAGTATATTAAAATGTCTATGGACAGGGATATAGAACTCAAAACGAACTACAGCACTTTATATACAGCCGGAGGGGATAAAGCACTTATTGATTCGATAAGAGGCGGTAAAGATTTCAGGACGGGAAAGTGGCAGGGATATAACGGAGTTGATCTTGATGTCATTGTTGATTTGAAAGAAGAAAAATTACTGAATAGTGTAGGAATCAATTTTTTACAAGATATAAATTCATGGATATTTATGCCAAAATATGTTGATATATCAATATCTTCGGATAAAAAAAAGTTTTTTCGAATCGGAAGGGTTAAAAGCCATACTTCCTTAAGAAAAGAGGGATCGATAATCGAAGAATTCAAAGTGAAAAATATTGATAAAAAGGGAAGATATATAAAAATATTCGGGAAGAATATCGGAGTTTGTCCATTGTGGCATAAAGGAAGCGGAGGAAAAGCAATGATATTTACAGATGAGATTTTGATAGATTAATAGAGTGTCGGTATACTAAAGATTATAGATATTAACGGTGAAAGTTCATTTTTATATATTATTGACTTTTTTTTTTCAAAAATATAAGATTTAGTTAAAATTTAATGAAATTCCGGAGGAATAAATGTTAAAAAAAACAATTATTTTGATAGCAATTTTGCTTATGGTTGCTCCGACTTTTGCCGGAGAGCTTAAAGGTGTAAAGATGGATGACTCTATCACAGTTGCAGGAAAAAAACTTGTTCTTAACGGTATGGCCTTAAGAAAAAAGTTTATTTTCAAGGTTTATGTTATGGGTTTATATCTTCCTGCAAAAGAAAAATCAGCGGAGAAAATATTAAAAGCCGATACCGAAAGAGTCGGAGTAATGCACTGGGTAAGAAGTGTTGGAACAGGAAAAATAAATAGCGGATGGTATGAAGGACTTGAGGATAATACTCCGGGATACTCTAAAGAACTCAAGAAAAAATTTGATAAGCTTTCTGCTTATATGGATCCTGTAAAGGATGGAGATAGAATAGTTTTTACTTATATCCCTTCAAAGGGAACGGAAGTTAAAGTAAAGGGAAAGGTTAAAGGTGTTATCGAGGGTAAAGATTTTGCCGATGCACTTTTTGCTTGTTGGATTGGGAAAGATCCGGGTCCGGGAAAATCATTTAAAGAAGATCTTCTCGGAATAGATTAAAAAGATAGTTCTATTTTTGTGATAATTCCGGTCTTGTCCCGATAATAAGTTTTTTTATCCCCGAATTTTTCACTATCTCCATTATTTTAACTATTTTTCCATACTCAATATTTTTATCTCCTTTCAGAACCAGACTCTCATCTTCAATCTTAAGCAGCTTTTTTTTTAAAAGAGTGCTGAGTTCTTTCAATTTCACTTCGGTTTCATTTAGATAAAGTTTACCGTTTTTTTTCGCATACAGAGTATACTTTTTTTTCTGAATAGTGGTTGTTTTGCCGGTTTCAGGGAGATCAAGTTTTATTCCGGGTTCCTGAAGGAATGAAGAAGATACCATTAAAAAAATCAGAAGAAGGAAAAGAACATCTATTAATGATGTTATATTAATAACAGATTTTTTTCTTTTTGAAAATCCGAATTTCATTCTATTTATCTCCATTCAGTGTATTTAGTTTTTTAATAAGGAGTGATGAATATTTTTCCATCTCTAACACGAGAGATTCGGTTTTATCTGAAAAATAGTTATAAGCTACTACTGCCGGTATTGCAATGGAAAGACCTGCTATAGTTGTTATTAACGCTTCTGAAATTCCTCCTGCCATGGATTGTGCCTGCCCGACGCCCATTTCCCGGATCACATTAAATACCTTTAGAATTCCGATAACTGTTCCAAGTAATCCCAATAAAGGAGAGATACCTGCAATAGTTTCGAGAAGAGAAAGACCTTTACCGAGATTATATGTTTCCTGTCTTCCGCTATCATTTAAAACTTCTTTAATATCCTCTTTCTCGGAATCTTTGTATTCGAGCCCTGATAGAATGATATTTGCAAAAGGACCTTTATACTTTTTACACAAAGAAATTGCCAAATCTATATCCTTTTTGCTTTTTATATTCTCAATCAGATTTACTATCTCGGGGATAATAACTCTGCTTTTTTTTAGAGAATATATCTTCTCTATAACAATAGCCATGGCAATGACAGAACTAAGGAGTAGAAAATACATCATTACTCCGCCTTTTCCAAAAAAAACAGTTACATTTTCCATTTTCACCTCATTGTTTTATCTTCGCACAAAATATATAAATTTTCCCGTAACAATCAATACTTTGTCAGGAAAGTCTCCGGGTAATTTCTTAAATGGAGCTGATATTTTTATTGCCTGAAGACTTGTTTCCATTAGTGATTTATGCCCTTTGTAATCAATAAGTGTTAAATCCGATAAAGTTCCATTGCGATTGATTGTGAATTTTAATAGAGTTTCTCCGTTTATTAATCCAAGAGACTTAAATGCCAGAGGTGGAAATATATTGCTTTGAATCTTTCTCTTCATCTCAAGCATATAAGGAGCAAAATCCCAGTTGTATGTGCTGAATGAGAATCCTCCCTGTTTTTCAACCTGTGATTCTAAATTTTTTGCAAGGAGTTCTTCATTTGCATGAAAATCATACAATCCCTTAATTTTATTTTTTTTCTTTTCAAATTTATCTGTAGATCTATCTTGTTCCTTTCTAAATTCCGTTTGACCATTTTGTTCAGGTTGTTCCTCTTTTCTATTCTTTAGTGATATTTTACCTGAAATAAGAGGTGCATCTATTTCACCCTTGCTAAACGGAGTCTTTTTCGGAAGTTTCATGTTTGAAACTACATTAGAGGCATCAAGGTTTTTATCAGATAGATATTCTGCTGTTTTATTCTTTTCGGTTTTCTGTTTTATATCAGGAGACTCAATGATCTCTTTGGGTTTCTCTTTATCAGTAAGATCAAATACTATTGGAGGAGGTTCCTTTATTTCCGGTTTATTAATATCTAATCCGAACAGTTTATACTTTAATGCGGAGTCTGTTATCACAAATAATAGTATATGTACTACAATTGAGACGAGTATTGTATAAAGTTTTATTTTCTTATTCAATTTTTTCTATTTTTCCAATTTTATATTTTACATTATACACGTTATAATTAACAATTATTTGCAAGAATAGTAAGACGATTGTTTTACCGTTATGGTTTCATATTAGAAATTTTAGTGTTGAAAATATAGTGCTAAAAGTTTATAATTTTTAAAAAGGAGGCAAAAATGGGAATATTTGATTTTGCAAAAGAGATGGGTAGGAAGATTGACGCTCAGATGGATTTGGCAAAAGAGATCAGCGATAGTGGGATCGAGGTGAGAGATTTGAAAGCGGATTTTGACAATGGTATTGCTAAAATTTACGGAAAGGTTAACAGTAATGCAGACAGAGAGAAAATTATTCTTCTTACGGGGAATATCTCCGGAGTTGAAAAGGTTGAGGATTTTCTGGATATTGAGACAAGTGAGAAGGATTCAAAGTTTTATACTGTAAAAAGCGGAGATTCACTCTCTAAAATTGCCAAAGAGTTTTACGGAAATGCAATGAAGTATAATGTTATTTTCGAAGCTAATAAACCGATGTTAAAAAATCCCGATAAGATATACCCGGGACAGGTTTTAAGAATTCCAAAAATTGATTGATATAGGAAAAATTTAAAAAAGGAGAATGAAATGAAAAAAGTAATATTTATAATTCTGTTTCTATTTGTTTTTTCTGTTTTTTCCACAAATATAATAATGGCAAAAGACACTACAAAAACATTAAAAAAAATAGTTAAAAAAAGTGATAAAAAAGTTAAAGACCCTACGGTATATATCAGAAAAAAGGGGAAAAAGTATCATAAGAAAAACTGTAAACTTGTTAAAGAAAAAATCGGGATTAAATTAAGTAAAGCTAAAAAGGAGGGTTATGAGCCGTGTAAGATATGTTTCCCGCCCAAGAAAGCTAAGGATAAGAAAGATATCAAAAAAATAGTTAAATCAAAAAGAAAAAAATAATCTGTCGTTAAAAAAAAAGGGCAGGTAGTTACTACCTGCCCTTTTTTTTATGTTTTGTTTTATTAATTATTTAAGTGCATCCATTGAAGTTTGAAATTTTTTCATTGCTTCCTGGACTTTCGGATCTTTCATGTATTGCATCATTTTTCCAACCAGACCCATCATTTTCGGTTGCATTTCTTTGAATCTTCCTTCAAATTCTTTGAATTCAGTAGGAAGTTGACCGCCTTTCATACCACTTTTCAATTCGGGGTATTTTTCCTGGAGAGCTTTTAATCTCGGTGCAATATCCTTCATTTCAGCAGCAAATTTATCCATTGCAGCGACAACATCATCTGCACTTGAAGCTGAATTCATATTATCGATGTATGAATCAAAACTATCAAGCATTTCACCTACAACTGCTTGAGGTGTATTGGCTTTTCCACATCCCGTAAGCATTACCACAACAAATATTGTGATTAAAACCATTAAAAATCTTTTCATTATTCCTCCTAAAAATATTCTTAATAATTTATACCATAAATTATAAAAAAAAGATAACAATAAAAGTATTGATTGTGACAGATCAATAAAGGTCTAATTCTATAAGACGTGCTTCAATCGGACCATTAAAAAAAGGGATTTTTCTTTTTGTTCGTAATCCGATCTTTTTTACAAGATCTGTACTTCCGCATAATAGGAATGCTTTTGACCCTGTACATTTATTTTTTAAAAAATCTCCGAATTCTTTATATAGTTTTTCTGCGTCTCTCTTATTTTCCAATCTCTCTCCGTATGGAAGATTTGTAATTATAGTTCTTTCTTTTAGTGAAGGAATTTCTCTGAAATCTATGGTACTGAGCTTAATTTTTTCTCCTTGTGGAATTTCAGCAAGATTCTTTTTAGCTGCTCTTATTGCATCTTTATTTATATCACTGCCTGCAATAATATTTTCTGAAAATTCGAGTATGGAATCATCGAATTTATTTTTTATTTTCTCCCATAACATTTTGTCAAAATCCGGAAATGAAAAAATACCGAAATTATCTTTTTTAAATCCGGAAGGGATTTTTTTAAGTTTTAATAATCCTTCGGCAAGAATTGTACCTGAACCGGTCATAGGGTCGTATAGAGCGGTTTTACCATCCCATCCACTTATTCTTATTATTGCAGCTGCAAGGGTTTCATTTAAAGGTGCGGTCACTTTTTCAATTCGATATCCTCTCTTATGCATAGGTTCCCCGGAGGCATCAAGACTTATTCTGACTTTGTCATTCCTTAAGTTAAGGTTTATTCTGATATCAGGATCTTCTCGATTTACATCGGGTCTCTTCACTGTTCTTTCAATAAATCTGTCTGCAACGGCATCTTTAACTTTTAGCAGTGCAAAATGTGAGTTAGATATACAACTGTTTGAAACGGATGAGGAAACGGAAAATGAATTATTTAAGTTAAAAATATTTTCCCACTCTATACTATTTGTTCTATAGTATAGTTCCTCAGTATTTTTTATGTTAAATTCAGCAATGGGAGCTAATACTCTGCTGACGGTTTTAGCGGAATAAATAATAGAATAAAGAACAGAATCGGATGCTTTGAAATGCACTCCGCTAAAACCTGTTGAAATATCTAAAGCACCTATCTCTCTTAATTCATCTGCAACAATGTCCTCAATCCCGTGACGACATTGGGCGAAATATATGCTGTTAGTCTGATATAGCAATGTTTTTTCTTTAATTGTTTTGTTCATAATTCCACTAATTTTACTTTTTTTAGTGAAGAGGGAAAATCTCCAAACTCCTTAAGAATGTTTTCTTCGAACAGCTTTGAGGCATTTTCCAGAATGGCGGGGAGTATGATGCTTTCTTCATTGTTGAATTTCCCGAGAACGTAAGCTGTGATGTTATTGTGGTTCGGACGTGATATTCCGAGTCTGAATCTTTTGAAATCTCTTGATCCGAAAGAGTTTTCCATAGATCTCAATCCGTTATGTCCACCGAGTCCTCCTCCGTTTTTAAATCCGGCATATCCGAAATCCATCTCAAGCTCATCATGGATGACAACTATTTCATCTATATCTATTTTAAAAAAATCCGAAGCTTCTTTTATTCCCGTTCCGCTTCTGTTCATAAATGTTTCAGGCAGTAGAATGTGGATCTTTTCCCCATTGAAATTATATTGTGAATAGCTTCCTCTAAACTTGGTTTTCCAGTCAAGTTCATCAAAAAAAGAGAGATATTTAACAAACTGCCAAGCTATGTTGTGCCTCGTCATCCGGTATTCGATCCCGGGATTTCCTAATGCTGCTATTAATTTTATCATTTTTTATATTAATAAAGATTGAATGATTATTCAATAGCGGAGTTGATTTTAAAATGGTTTTGATAACACTTGTTTTTCTATATCATTAAATGCCAAACGGAGATGGTTGTGATAAGCATTAACAAAACACCTGCTATTAGCTGATTAACCGAATGGTGTCCTGATTTAAATCTTGCCCATAGGATTAAAGGTATAAAGATAAAAAATAAAAAGATAAAGTTTTTATTAACAAGTAAAGATAACCATAATACTAAACTTGTAGATAGCATTGCATGTCCGCTGATCTTCCAGAAAGTGGTTATGATTGCATTTAAAATTCCGAAGATCACGAGCCATATTTGAAATGCGAACAGCAGGCGTGGTTTCTCAAAGAAAAAAAAGAGCAGTAATGTGATAGTCCAGAATAAAGTTAAAATAAAATACCACTTTACTCTCTCTTCTCTTTTGGAAACATCTAAATCCGAAATAGAGCTTTTTTTATATAAATATAAGAAATAAAAAAACGGAATTATTATATTCCATAAAATTATCAGAGTCAGCAATAAAATATCTATCTTTTCCTTAATCAAAAATGATTTTATCAGAAATATTAAAAAGATCTCTAATGCCATTATGGGTGTATCAAAAATCCGACTGATTAAATATGCAACTTTGTACAAAAGAACCTACCTTTATTATTTTGTTAAATATTTAGAAAAAAATTATATTTTCTTAAACTTAGAAAACAAATTCAAAAAGCATTCTTACTGATTATACCAAAATCGGATTATAAAAAAAATATTATTCAAGCGGATATGTTTGAGTCTATCGGATTATCTTATTTGTTATTTTTAAAGATATTTGAATTAACGGGTGTAATCACAGTAGGTCTATCATCTGCGGAAATACTTTCCTCTGCATCGTTAATGTTGAATAGAGCCCTGACTTTAAAAGGGAGGTTGTAATTTTTTCTTTTATAGAAATCTGTAAAACCTATGCCGTTTCCCGGAGATAACGAGTTGTAATTTTTTAAATTATCAGGAATTGGCAGATTGATCTCCTCAATTCCGGTGAAACCGTTTGTTAAGCTGTCAAGAAGGTTCTTAAGAGCATCCGCTTCCTCTTTTGTGAATAGTTCTTTTATATATAATTCTGCTTTTTCTCTATTATCTTCAAGTAAAGTGTTATAGTTTATTATAGCGTTTTCCCCCGGAATCTGTAAATCTTTCCGATCTATAACGAACCAGTTGAATAACACATTGTCATATTTTTTATCTTCATAATTAACTCCGCTTATTCTGGAAAACAGACGAAAAAGCTTGATCATAAATCCTCCTGTAATTTATCTGAAAACTATATTATAAATCTTGATCAATTTCAATCTATTTTTCCAGTTTAAATTAATGTAAATAAGAAAAAATTTGACAAAATAAGTTGATTCTGTCATATTAATTGGTAATTTTTAGGAGAAAAAATTTCTGTTATGTCTGAAGAGATGGATAATTTGACAAGTATTCTCGTTGTTGATGATGAAGATGATATCCTTTCTTTAATGAAGGAATTTTTGGAAGGAAATAATTTTCGAACAATCTGCTCGGGGAATCCTAAAAAAGCATTAAATCTTATAGAAAGAGATAATATAGATCTTGTTATTGCAGACTTGAAGATGCCGGGAATGGATGGAATAGAGTTAACTCGCGAGATACATAAGATTAATTCTGAAATTCCTGTAATAATTATGACAGGTTATGCTTCCATAGAATCTGCTGTAGAGTCAATCAAAGCAGGTGCTACGGATTTTATTACCAAACCCTTTAAGTTTAATCATACTCTTTTTGTGATAAATAAGACCCTTGAAACAAAACGCTTGTCTATTCTTGCAAAAAAAAGTAACTACTATAAAAAATTATCTAATATAGATGAACTTACGAGGATATATAACCTTAGATATCTTAAAAAATATTTTTCGGAACAGATTAAAGAGCATAACAGAATAGACAATCAACTGAGTTTTATGATGGCTGATATTGATGATTTTAAAAGAGTTAATGACATATTCGGACACCAAACAGGAGATATTGTTTTAAAAAATATTGCAACAATACTTAAAAAATCTGTGAGAACCTGTGATTTCCTTTCACGGTATGGAGGCGAGGAGTTTGCAATAATATTACCTGAGACCGATAAAAGTGCAGCATTAAAAGTAGGATTAAGAATATTGAGTGAGATATCAAATTTTAAATTCAAATCCAAATCAGGTAAAGATGTAGGGAATATAACTATCACAATAGGTCTTGCAACATATCCCGTTGACGGGAAAAGTCCTGAAAAACTGATCGAATCTGCAGATATGTCGCTTTATAAAGGTAAAAGCAAGGGAAAAAACAAAATATGTACTATGGATGACTGCTTTTAGATTTCGATAAATTTTAAATTTAAAAAATTATTTCAAATAAGACCGGCTAATCTTTTAATTCCTTCATCAATTTGAGGCATGGTCGGATAAGAAAAATTCAGTCTAAGTTCATTTTTTTTTGCAGTTCCTTTGGGATAAAATTTTTCTCCGGGAATAAATGCAACACCCTTTTTCAGAGCTTTATCAAAAAGAGAAGTAGTATCTGTTCCCGAATTGAATGTAAGCCAGACAAACATTCCACCTTCCGGTACTGTCCACTTTACATCTGACGGCATGTATTTTTCAAGAGCATTAAGAATTGAGTCTCTCTTTGGTCTGTAAATATCAATAATCTCTTTTATATGACTCTTCATAAAACCTCTATCAATGAATTTTGCAGTTACTCTTTGGGTAAGGCAATCCGGACTTACATTGACTTTCTGTGCCCATTTCGCCATTTGTCCTATGATTTCAGGTGGTCCGGATGCGAATCCGAGTCTAAGTCCCGGTCCAAGGATTTTAGAAAAAGATTTAGCGATTGTAACAAGTTTCGGGTCATTAAATTCGGTTCTTGCTAATTCCCAAAGTGTTGGTATCCGCTCCCCCGAAAATCTGAGTTCTCTGTATGGCTGATCTTCAAGGATCGGTAGATCATATTGTTTTGCTATGTTCAAGATCTCAATGCGTCTTTTTTTGTCCATTGTTTTTCCGGTAGGATTTTGAAACTCCGGGATCAGATAGATGAATTTTATTTTTTCCCCCCGATCATTAAGATAGTCTATTTTTTTTTTCAGAAGCTCCGGAATCATTCCCAGATTATCCATTTCAACACCTTCGAGTTTCGCTCCGCATGCTTCCATTGATGTTATTGAACCCGGAAAACTGGGAGCTTCACATATAATAATGTCTCCTTTATCTATAAAAGTTTTGGTAAAATAGAAAATACCGTTTGTAGATCCGACTGTGATCAAAAGTTCATCATCCGACAAATATGGAACTTCTTCAAAATTCTTTATAGCATGTTTAAAAGTCAGATCTCCTTCACTGGCTCCATATTGAAGAACTTCAGGTCCCTCATTTTCGATAACCTCCGAGAAGAGTTTGGATAGAACTTTTCTCGGGAAAGTGTCGGGGTGGGGTAGTCCACCCGCAAGAGATATAACTCCTGTCACTCCTTTGGTTACTTTTAGAATCTCTCTGATAAAAGAGTGTTCCATATTATTTGTTTCATCTGAAATTAATTGTTTAATGATATTTTCATTCATTTCATTCTCCTGAATTCCCAAAGGGTTATTATAGTACTAATGACCTTTTTTGTTAACCTTTATTTAAATTTAAAAGGTCTGTTAAAATTGAGAATCCGGTTTCAATTCTTCCGGCTCCGGATCCTATTATTGTTACGTCACCGAGAAGGTCTGTTGAAAACGTCAGTGCATTGGTTGCTCCCATAACTCCTGCGAGCGGGTGAGATATGTCTACCATCTGAGGTGAAACAGATGCAATGATATTACCTCCATTTTTCTCGACACTTCCTATAAGTTTCCATCTTGAATTATTATCTTTTGCTTTTTTTATATCTTCCGGTGTGATTTTTGTTATTCCCTCACAGGAAACATCTGAAATTTTTATTGATCCTCCCATAACAACATTTGCAAGTATTGTTACTTTCCCTCTTGCATCATATCCCTCGACGTCACCCGTCGGGTCGGCTTCGGCATATCCTTTTTCCCGAGCTGTTTTAAGGACTTCATCATAAGCCATTCCCTTTTCCATTTCAGTAAGCATATAATTTGTTGTTCCGTTAAGGATACCCTTTATCTTTGAGATTTCGCATCCTGCCAGAGGCCCTTCCGAAAGATTTAGAACCGGAGTCCCTGCACAGACTGTTCCTTCGATCATAAACTTTGCTCCGTTATCATCGGCAAGTTTTTTCATTTCAGGGTAAGCTAAAGCTGCAGGTCCTTTATTGCTTGTTACAATATTTTTTCCGTTTTTTAATGCTGTTCTGCAATGATCCATTGCCGGACCTCCCGTATTAAGATCCGTATAGGTCAGTTCGCATATTGTTGTAGAATTACTTTCCCTGATCATTGTGAAATTATCCCAATTTTTAATATCTTTTGTGAATTTGCTTTTGCTTTTTGCTTCTTCTAACATCAGGGGAATATCGAGTCCGTTCGGATTGTATACATTCCCGTAATTAAAATCGGATACGGCAACAATATCAAATTCAAAATAATATTTTTCTTTTAAAAACTCTTTTTTTCTTAAAAGGATCTCGGATAATCCCTGACCGACCGTTCCAAAACCCAATAGTGCTATTTTATGTTTCATTTCTTCTCCTTATTTGTATGATATTTTTGTAAAAGTATCTTTATGTCCTTTCGTCGTTATATCGATGTTATTCGGAAAATGCCATTATAACACTTTAGTGACCTCTTTTACATATTAAAACAACCTTTTTATTCAATTATATCTATATTATACATATGTTTATACAAAAAAATGGGGTGATGCAAAATAAATGAATCCGGCGTCAGATCCCAGGATTTACATCTACAATGATAATCTCTGCTATTCAAAATACGGAAGAGAACAATATTTCATTATTTTAAAAATTTTGATATGATTGATTTTAGATGAGAAAGGGATTTCGGAATAGTGGAATTCAGAGTCTTGAACCATGATTAAAGGATTAATATGATTAACGTGAAAGTGCTATCAAGAAATCAAGAAAATCAAGGTTCGGACAATGTGAGTGATCTAAAGAAAAAGATTCTATTATGATTAAAATAATAAAATACTGTCATTTGAGTTATAGGAAGTTTGCTAAATCCATATATGGTAACTAATGAAAAAAAAGATATTGAATGTATTTGGAGTTTTTGAAATAATAATATTTCTTATTATTATTGTTCTAGAAATCCCATATATTTTAGCTGTACATTATGGAAATGCAACGCTTGTAAAACATAAAGCTTTTAGTCTGATTACAAATGCCGGAATGGTAATTATGTTTGAACTATTCTTTATACTTGCTATAGTTCTTCTAGATTTAGGAATAATTAAGTCATCTTTTTTCAATAACAAGATTGAAAGTAGGATAAAATATTTCTTATCAAAACACAATAAAAAAAAAGAGAAAATATTTTTAAAAAGAATAGTATTGAAAATATCAATATTTTTAATCGGTATTTTACTCTATTATTTTCTCTTTTTTAAAATAAAATCATTAAGAGTAGGTTTTTTTAATAATGAGTATTTTACTTTAAATTGGGAGAAACAGCTAATTGCAAAAGATTGGTTTAAATATTTTGATAAAGAGTATTTCTGGTTTATTGTTATTAATATTGTTTTCATTTCAGATATAGTTGTTGATAGTATTATTTTTGTAAGGAAAAAGAGAGAAATAAAAGAAAGCTGACAAAATGTCGAAGAAACAGGGGAAAAAAATATCTTAATTATAATAAAATTCTAATTTTTAATATTACTTATTTGGTATAAGAAAAGTGCTTGGAATAGGTATAAAAAAAAGGGCATTGGGTTTCCCCAAAGCCCTTTTTCGTTTGATCAAATCTATTATAATTTGATTACATTTGCGGCATAATTGCCTTTTTCACCCTGACGAATTTCAAATTCAACCTGCTGCCCCTCATCTAAAGACTTGAAGCCGGTATCCTGAATTTCACTATGGTGAACAAAGATATCTTCCGATCCTTCAGTTTCGATGAAACCGAATCCCTTCTGGGGATTGAACCATTTAACATTTCCTTTGGCCATATTGGACTACCTCCTATTAAAATTTTAAAGTAAATTGAGGTAGAAAGATAAAACTAAACAAAAGTCAATTTATTTGGATTTTACTGATTTCACACCATTATTAACTTACAATAAAATAGATTATATTATTTATTTCACGATTTGTCAAATTTAATCAAATTAATTAAAAGTTTATCGGTTATGTGTGTATTCCCTTAAAAATATATTCTCCATTCAGAGCTCCATTTAAATTTAGGATATATTTTTTCATTCGTGTTTTTCCGGATTTTTTTACAAGTTCAATTCTTTTCACAATAGCATTAATAGTTTCTTTAATACTTTTATACATTCTCTTCTTAAAAAATTTTGCAAGACTTGAATTGGGAAAAGTGAAATTTCTGTATATTAAAAGTGTTCTGTTATGATAGGGAAGAAAGGCAATGTCTCCGTTACACTCTTTTGCGGAAGTATGTGTTACCGGATACCAGTGAAGCAGGTAACCTCCGTTGTTAAGTTTTCCGATCTTATTTCCGGTTGTAAATTTGCTGTTTGCAAGAGGCCAAGATAAACTCACTTCAAAATCTATCCATATATCAGTTGGTGAAATATATTTTGATGGTTTCGATTTTACCAGTCCGGGAATATAATTTTTCTGTTCGGGAAAAGCAAAATAGACGGCCATACTCTCTTCGGGAGTAGCATCAATCAGTGAATATACTTTCACTTCCGGCCAGGGTGCACCTTTTACCGTACGTTTTTTGAGAATAAGTTTATGTTGATATAGTTTTCTCCATTCATTACGTGAAAATCTATATTTTAAAAGCTCCTGAAATACATGAGGATATAAAATGATAATGACTAAAACTACTGAGCTTAATCTTTTCATTAATTTAATATTACAAAAATCATTATATTTTGTCAATGAACTGCCTTTAATAAGCTTTAAAGGTTTCTTTTCAAATAAACGGTGAATAAATCAGTACGGAAACATTTAAGTGCTGAATCTTTTCTTGCTCAATGAATTTTTAAAATTTTAGAAAACTTATTTTTATTTCCAAAATTTTGATTTGAATCTCAAAGCAACACTAACAAGGGCTATCATAACCGGAACTTCAATTAACGGACCTATTACGGCAGCAAAAGCCTCCCCTGAATTTATCCCGAATACTGCAACAGATACCGCTATAGCAAGTTCGAAATTGTTACTTGCCGCTGTAAAGGCGAGAGTTGTGGTTTTAGGATAATCTGCACCTATCTTTTTACCCATAAAAAAACTTACCATAAACATAATAATAAAGTATATAAGGAGCGGGATTGCAATCCGTACAACATCAAACGGGATCTTAACAATAAACTCACCCTTTAAACTGAACATCACCATTATCGTGAAAAGAAGTGCTATAAGTGTCATAGGACTTATCATGGGAATAAATTTCGTCTCATACCATTTCTTTCCTTTTAATCTGATCATAGTAAATCTTGTAATTATTCCGGCAATAAACGGAATCCCGAGGTAAATGAAAACACTCTCTGCAATCTTTCCGATACTTATATCAACAACAACGCCTTTTAATCCGAATAAGGTAGGCAGTTTAGTAATAAATATCCATGCATATAAAGAGAAGAAAAGTACCTGGAATATACTGTTAAATGCAACAAGACCGGCAGCATATTCCGAATCCCCTTTTGCAAGTTCGTTCCAGACAATTACCATTGCAATGCACCTTGCCAAGCCAATCATTATCAGACCCGTCATATAGTGGGGCATATCCTGGAGAAAGATAATTGCAAGAGAGAACATAAGTAAAGGACCTATAAACCAGTTCTGGATAAGAGATAGTCCCAAAATTTTTCTATTACGGAAAACATCAGTCAACTCTTCATATTTTACCTTAGCTAAAGGAGGATACATCATCAATATAAGTCCGATAGCTATCGGTATATTTGTAGTTCCGCTGTTGAATTTGTTCCAGAAAGGTATAATAGCGGGAATGAAGTAACCAATTCCTACTCCGATCCCCATCGCAATGAAAATCCATAATGTCAAGTATCTGTCTAAAAATTTTAATCTTTTTTGACCCGGCATGATCATTCCTCCTGTTAAGATTTAAATCTTTTAAGGCTTAATGAATTCGTTACTACAGATACGGAACTGAAGGCCATTGCAGCTCCCGCTACAACCGGATTCAATAATCCGAGAGCTGCAAACGGTATACCGATAACATTGTATATAAAAGCCCAAAATAGATTCTGTTTTATCTTTTTCATTGTTTCTCGGGAAAGTTTTATAGCATATATGAGAGTTATAAGGTTTCCGTTCATCAGAGTTATATCTCCTGTCTCAATAGCAATATCCGTTCCTGTTCCCATTGCAATTCCGACATCAGCTACAGCGAGAGCAGGAGCATCGTTTATCCCGTCTCCAACCATTACAACAGTTCCACCGGAATTTTTCATTTCCTTCACTGCATAAGCTTTCTTTTCCGGGAGTACTTTTGCAAAAACATTCTGTTCTTTTATTCCTGCCTGAGTTGCAATAGCCATTGCGGTACTGTGATTGTCCCCGGTTATTATATAAGCCTCAATATTCATATTGGAAAGCTCGGTAATAACATGAGCAGCTTCCTCTCTTATTATATCTGCAAGACCGATAATTCCGATAGTTTTATGATCAGATGAAATAAAAATAACGGTTTTTCCCGAACTTTCAAGTTCTTCGGCGATCGTTTTTATTTTTCCTATTTTTATTCCGTTTTCCTTCATCAAACTTTCTGTTCCCATAAGGATTGATCTCTCTCCTAGGATCGCACTAATACCTGCTCCGGTAAGAGATTCAAATTTTTCAGGATTTTTTACACTAATATTTCTCTTTATTGTTTCTTCCAAAATTGCTTTACCGAGAGGGTGTTCGGAATTTTTTTCAGCGGAAGCAGCTATAGATAAAAGTTCATTAATATTTACTCCGTCCTGCGGAATAATATCGGTCACACCCGGTTTCCCCTCTGTTATTGTTCCAGTCTTATCAAAAATAATCTTTTCCGTTTTATACAAGGTTTCAAGTCCGGCTGCATTTTTAAACAATATCCCTTTTTCAGCTCCTTTTCCGGTTCCTACCATTATAGCTGTCGGTGTAGCAAGTCCGAGTGCACAGGGGCATGCAATTACCAAAACGGAAACAGCGGAAATGATTCCCATTGTAGTATTGCTAAATATAAATATCCAGACTAATGAAGTGATGATGGCAATTAAAAGAACTGCCGGACCGAAGTATCCTGCAACTCTATCTGCAAGTCGTTGAATCGGGGCTTTTGACCCTTGAGCTTCTTCAACAACTTTTATTATATTTGCAAGAATTGTGTCTTTCCCGATTTTTTTTGCCAAGAATTCAATTGAGCCGTTTTTATTTATCGTCCCGCTTATTACTTTATCTCCTGATATTTTTTCAACGGGAATACTCTCTCCTGTTATCATACTTTCATCGATGGATGAATGACCTTTAGTAACGACACCGTCAACTGCGATCTTTTCTCCTGGTCTAACTATAATAATATCCCCTACAAGAATTTCCTCTATTCTTAATTCCATCTCATTTCCATCTCTTAATACTTTTGCCGATTTTGGTTGTAATCCAATTAAACTCTTAAGAGCTTCTGAAGTTCTTCCTTTTGCTATAGCTTCAAGATATTTCCCGAGAAGGACCAATGTTATAATTATTGCGGAGGCTTCAAAGTAGAGTTCGACATGAGAACTTGGTGTATATTGCTTGAAAAAGCCATTGTAAATACTGAAAAAATATGCAGCACTTGTCCCCATTGCAACCAAAAAATCCATTCCGGGGTTTAATGCTTTGATACTGTAATAGGCTTTTTTATAAAACCTCCATCCGATAATGAACTGAACCGGAGTTGCTAATAACAACTGGAACCATGGATTGTAAAGAAAAACAACCGGAATTTTTAAAATATTTGCAACCATTGAGATAAGGAGTGGAAAAGAGAGAGTTATTGAGGCAAGTAAAATTAATTTTGCTTTCTTTAACTCGGTTTTACGTAGTTCTCTTTCTTTATCAGAATTGTCTTTTTCAATTTCTTCTGCATGATAACCAGTATTCTCTATCTCTTGTATTATTATTTCCCTGTTGGTTTTTCCAGGAATAAATCTAACTATTGCTTTTTCGGAAGAGAGGTTTACGGTTGCAATTTCAACTCCGTCAAGTTTATTGAGATTCTTCTCTATTCTTGCTGAACAGGATGCACAGGTCATACCGGTTATTCCTATTGTTATTTTTACAATTTTATTCATAGTTATATTTTAATTATCCTATCTATAAATCTTTTTGCCTATATATTACCATAAAGGTTATAAAAAGCGATAGGATTTTTTAAAAAAAATATAAGGTAATTAATAACATTAAAATATTGATTAAAACCGGTCTGACATAAATATAGAAATATTTCTTGCAAATAAAGTATTGACATCATTTGCATTTCAAAATATAATTTCGCCTTATTTTTAAAATCCGGTGATGGGGTTCACCTTAAACTGCAAAAATTGCTGATGACTCCTGAAATGTTTTACATTGGGAGTTGTATATGCTTAAATTGATTATAGTAGGGTCAGGCGGATTTTTTGGATCCGTATCAAGGTATCTTTTAAGTGGTGCCGTATACAGGATTGTAGGAAAAACGCTGTTTCCTTACGGTACATTGGCTGTAAATATAATCGGATGTTTTTTTATTGGATTGTTAAGTGGAATCTCGGAAACGCATAATCTGTTCACACCTGAGATTCGTCTTTTTATTTTTATCGGTTTTTTCGGAGGATTTACAACTTTTTCAACTTTTGGTTATGAGGTTTTTTCTTTTGCCAATAACGGACAGATATTTTCCTCCTTTGCGAACATTGCATTACATCTGATATTAGGACTCGGTCTTGTTTGGCTTGGTTATGCTTTATCAACTGTTTTTTAGGAGAATGTGAGAATGATTTTACCGGAGAAAGGTCATCTTTTAAGGATATTTATCGGAGAGTCTGATAAATATGACGGTCTACCGCTATATGAATGGATTGTAAGAAAGGCAAGGAAGGAAGGACTTGCCGGTGCAACGGTATTACGAGGGCAGGAGGGATTCGGTGCACACAGCAGAATTCATACATCAAAGTTGTTAAGATTATCCGATGATCTTCCGATTATAATCGAAATAGTTGATACTTTGGATAAAATAGAAAAATTTATTCCGATAATAGATGATGCGATAAAAGAAGGTCTTGCAACTATTGAAAAGGTAGAGATAAGATTTTACAGAAGCGGGAAAGAGATAAATGGTAAATAAAGAACCGCTTCTTCCATTATTTTTTTAAGACTCTTATTGAATTGAGGATTGCGATCAGAGCTACACCTATATCACCGAAGACAGCTTCCCACATAGTTGCAATACCCATTCCGCCGCCGATAATAAAAACAAGTTTTACGGAAAGTGCAAAGATAATATTCTGCCAGACGATTTTTCTTGTTTTCCGTGCAACTTTGATCGCTTCGAAAACCTTTAACGGTGAATCGTCCATTAATACAATATCAGCCGTTTCAACAGCTGCATCGGAACCCATTGCTCCCATTGCAATTCCGACATCAGCTATAGCAAGAACAGGAGTATCATTTATTCCGTCTCCAATAAAAGCCAATTTTTCATTCCTATCCATATCTTTCATAATCTTTTCAAGATGTTTTAACTTTTCTTCCGGTAGAAGTTCCGAAATATATGAATCAAGTCCAAGTTTATCCGCAATGTATTTTGCAGAAGAGTTGTTATCTCCTGTCAACATGACAATATTTTTGATTCCACTATCTTTCAATTGTGTAATTGCCTTTTTTGCATCCTCTTTCAGGGAATCCGCTATAGTTATATATCCTGCATACTTTCTATCTATCGCAACATGAACAACGGTACTGCCAACATTGCAAATTTTATGAGTTATATTTTCAATATGCATTAACCGGTCATTTCCCGCAATGACTTCTCTTCCCTTTACTGTTGCTTTTATTCCGTGTCCGGATATCTCTCTGATATTTTTAACCGCATCAGGTGAGATTTTTTTTCCATATGCTTCATTTATGGATTTTGCTATAGGATGATCTGATTGTGATTCGGTAATTGCAGTATATTGCAGTAACTCCTCTTTTGAAAATCCGTTTGTTGTTACAATCTCGGAGACTATAAAATTACCCTTTGTAAGCGTTCCGGTTTTATCAAAAACAACGGTTTTTATTTTAGTCAGAGTATCAAGAAATTCAGAACCTTTAACCAAAATCCCTCTTTTAGCTGCACCTCCTATACCTCCGAAATATCCGAGAGGGATACTGATAACAAGTGCACATGGACAGGAGACAACCAAAATGACAAGTGCTCGGTAGAGCCAGTCTGAAAACAGCTGCTCCGGAAAAAAGACAGGTGGAATTAATGCAATGGAAGTAGCGAAAAAAACTATTACAGGAGTATAATATCTTGCAAACTTTGTTATGAATTTTTCGGTTTTTGCCTTTCTCGAAGTTGCATTTTCAACGAGATCGAGAATTTTTGATACTGATGATTCCTGAAAATATCGTATGACTCTAACTGTTATAACTCCTGAATTATTGATCATTCCAGATAGAACAATATCTCCGGTTTTAACATTTATAGGAACAGATTCACCTGTAAGTGCAGAAGTATCAACGAAAGTATTGCCTTCTGTAATTTCACCGTCAAGAGGAATTTTTTCTCCCGGTTTAACTATAATATATTGTCCGGGTCTAATTTTTTCCGGAGATACCTCTTCTGTTTTTCCATCTGTTTTAAGATTTGCTTTGTCAGGTCTTATTTCAAGAAGAGATCTTATGGATCTTTTGGAACGGTTCAATGCAAGATCCTGAAAAAATTCTCCTATATTGTAAAAGACCATAACTGCAACGGCTTCCGGCATTTCGTTGATGGCTATAGCACCAATTGTTGCCAGTGCCATCAAAAAGTGTTCATCAAATAATTTTCCCCTGATAATATTTTTGAATGCACTTCTCAAAACTTTCCAGCCGCTTAGAAAATATGCAGATAGGAATACTATATATTCAGCAATTGACCATGGAGTGGAGCTTAATTTTTTTTTAAAAATTATCCCGATAACAAGAAATAAGAGAACGATTGATATTTTTATTATTTCTCGCTTTAAATTGTGTGGCTTAATTTCTTCTTTGTAACTATCATCCTTGTCGAAAACCTCTACATCAGGTTCAATCTTTTTAATCTCTTTTTTAACTTTTTCAATATCATCGGTGTTAATGTAAATTAGGGAGGAAGCAATATTAATGGATACATCTTTTACAAAATCAAGTTTTTTCAGGTTTAGTTCAATATTATCCGCACATGTTGCACAGTCGATATTTTTTATCCTATATTTTTTCAAGAATATGCTCCTGTCCCATATCGAGTATGATTTTAATGTGGTCATCCTTTATCGAATAAAATATGACTTTTCCTTCTCTTCTGAATTTAACAAGATCAGATTGCCTCAATATTCTTAATTGATGCGAAATAGCAGACTGGCTACTACCGAGAAGAACCGAAAGATCGCAGACGCACATTTCCGAGATTAGCAGTGCTTTAAGTATCTTAACTCTTGTGGGATCTCCGAAAACTTTAAAGAGGTCTGTTAGTTTTGATAAAAATTCCCGATCCGGAAATGAATTTTTTACTTTTTCTAATATATCTTTATGGACAATTAAAGTTTTGCATACTTCATTATTTAAATTATTCATTTTCAATCCTATATATGAGCATGTATTCATATGTTAATGAAATTCTCTGCTTTTGTCAAATGAGAACCGAATTAATTTTTTAATTTATTTTTTTAAGATCAAGTATTTCTCTTATTTTTTGAGAGAACTTTTCCATCCTGAAAGGTTTTGGGATAACAATATCAATTCCTGAATCTTTAAGAGTTTCTTCATGAAACATATTTTTTTTGCCTGTTATAATAACAAAAGGTATTCTTTCATTAATTTTCCTGATCTTTTTTGCTATTTCAAGTCCTGAAATTTCCGGCATTATCTGATCTGAAATAACAATGTCATATTTTTCAGCATTTTTCTTGAAATGATCTATTGCTTTTAATCCATTCGCAAAAGCCGTAACATTGTATCCGAGTTTTTTTAAAATTTCGTTAATAACTTCCATTACCGTTTTATCATCATCGATTAAAAGAACATTCTCCGCCCCGTTTATTTTTTGAAGAATATTGTCTCTCTTATCTATCGCAAGATTATCTCCTTTAGGAAGATAGATGCAAACTTCCGTGCCGATTCCGGTTTTACTCTCAATATTAACATAGCCTTCATGGTTATTGACGATCCTATGAACAATTGAGAGTCCGATCCCCGATCCTATATTTACCGGTTTTGTAGAGAAAAAAGGATCAAAAACTCTCTTTAAGTTTTCATCGGGGATTCCCAAGCCGGTGTCTATTACTGATATTTTAATAAATTTTTCTGTTGTTTTTTCCCCATGAGGGATCAGATGCCGGATGTCATTTTGAAAAACCTGCTCCACCTTCAGTATAAGTTTTCCTCCGTTTTCCTTCATTGAAAAAATTGCATTTGAAATAAGGTTTAGGATTGCCTGATATAACTGAGAATAGTTTCCGAGGATTACAGGGTTCCCGTTAAAGGGAAAGATTTTCATTTTAATATTTACCGGAAGTGAGCCTTTCATCAGATCTTTTAGATTAGAGATAATATCATTTACATCTATATTTGCCATATTTTCACCGGAAGGCTTACTGAATAGAAGAATTCTATCTATAAGATCTTTAGCTTTTTCCGAAGCTTTTAATATACTTTCAAGGTTTGAGACCGGTGAATTGTTCTCTCTGATTTTTGCAATGGCTATCTCGGCATGACCGCTTATTGCGAGGAGAATGTTATTGAAATCGTGAGCTATTCCTCCTGAGAGTGTTCCTAAGGCTTCAAGTTTCTGTGAAATTTGAAGTTGAGACTCAAGTTTTTCCTCTTTGGAAATATCCATAAAACTTATTGCCATATAGTTTCTTCCGTATATGAGTACTTTTTCACAATGAATTAATACGGGGATTATGTCTCCGGAAATATTTTTAATTACTATTTTTGAAGTATTTAAATCTTCATATTTATCTACTTTTACATAATTATTCTTTACTTTTTTATAAAAAACATTATGGCAGGTTAGACCGAGTATAGCCTCTTTTTCTGCACCGATCAGTAATGCAGCCATTTTATTCAATTCAACTATTATGCATTCATTAATGTCGGAAATAATTATTGCGGTTAATTGAGAATTAAATATTGCTTCGAGTTTTCTTTCATTTTCAACAACTATTCTGTTTGCAATTATATATTTTTCAAGCCAGTGTCCGAACATATATCCTGAAAAAGCACCGAAAAAAACAGGAACAATAAATCCTATTGGAGTAAACGGATCGGCACCAAGCGAATATTTTTGAAGTATTGAGAGTGTAGAAAGCAAAAAAATTCCCAGTATTGAAAATAAAAATGATTTTTTTACTAAATTTTTCTTTACCTTTCCCATTAATTCCATTTAACTAAAAATCCATCTCTTAAATTCCTTATAACACTTAGAAAAAACAATTTCAACTATTAAAAAAAAATTTGTTATAATTGAACAAATGGTCTCGATTAAAATAGGAAATTTAAAGGTAAAATACAGGATAGGTCTTGCTCCGATGGCATCTCTTACCGACATAGTTTTCAGACGTGCAGTAGATGAGATAGGAGGTGTGGGATTTATGGTTACCGAGTTGATCTCTGCAGAGGGACTAAGAAGAAAACAGGAAAAAACATTTGAAATGATTAAAACTTTTGACTATATATCTCCTCAGTTTATCCAATTATTCGGATATGATACGGTTGCTTTTTCGGAATCTGCAAAAATTATAAAAAATGAGACAGATTTTTCGGGAATAGATATAAACATGGGATGCCCGGCGAAAAAAGTTGTTAAAAAAGGTGCAGGGTCGGCTTTGTTAAAAAATCCCGTGCAGATTGCTAAAATATGCAGTTCGGTAAGAAAGGTATCGGATCTTCCGTTAACCGTAAAAATAAGACTTGGTTATGAAAATGTTAATTTTAGAGATATCCTTGATGTGTTGGAGGGAGAGGGTGTAGATGCAGTAACCATTCATTTTCGTCTTAAGACCGATAATTACAGTGTGCCGGCGAAATGGGAATTCGCAGAAAATTTGAAAAAAATTTATAATTTTCCTGTGTTTGGGAATGGAGATATCATAAATGTTTCAATTGCAAGAAAAAGGTTGGAGAAGGTTGATGGAATCTTAATCGGAAGGGGTGCAATTAAAAATCCTTTTATATTTAAAGAGTTATCCGGGGAAAAAATATCCGAATATAAAAAGGCAACAATAGCATTAAGGATAATTGAGCTTATAGAAGAGTATTATCCGGAAAAATTGAGATTGGCTAGGATTAAAGCTTTTACAAAATATATTGTTGCGGGAAAGCCGGGAGCTAAAAAGATAAGAAGAGAGATCTATACGTCGAGATCATTTAATGATGCCAAAAAATTATTCCCGCAGATCTGGCTCTGACATAAAATTAAAAAGATGAAAAATTCTTTTTGAAGTGATATTATTAGTTCTAAAAAGAGAAGAATGATATATGGGTTTTGAAATAGAAAAAAAATTTCTTGTAAGATCAAATGAATGGATGAATTTAGCAAAAGGAGTGTTTTACAGGCAGGGATATTTGTCCAGAGTAAAAGAGAGAACGGTTAGAGTCAGAACAGTCGGGAGTAAAGGATATATAACTGTTAAAGGTATTTCAACCGGGGCAAAGAGAAGAGAATTCGAGTATGAGATATCTTTTTCCGATGCTACCGAGATGCTTAATGACCTGTGTGAAAAACCTTTGATTGAGAAAGAGAGATATAAAATAAAATATGAAGGGATGTTATGGGAGGTAGATAAATTTCTGGGTGATAATGAAGGTCTTATATGTGCTGAAATAGAATTGATTGATGAAGATCGGAAATTTAAAAAACCTGGCTGGATCGGTGAGGAAATTACCGGGGATCCGAAGTATTTTAATTCAAATCTTGTAAATAATCCGTATAAAAAATGGTAGTCACAATATTTTTTCTCTCCAGCGGACTATTTCTCGGTTGGTCTCTCGGAGCCAATGATGCTGCAAATGTTTTTGGTGCTGCCGTCAGTACAAAGATGGTTAAGTTCAGATCAGCTGCAATCATCTGTGCGATCTTTGTAATAGCAGGATCGGTAATGAGTGGGGCCGGGGCTTCAGATACTCTTGGAAAGCTCGGTTCGGTAAATGCACTTGCCGGAGCTTTTACAGTGGCTTTTTCGGCAGGATTTACAGTGTTTCTGATGACAAGAATGAAACTACCGGTATCAACTTCTCAATCTATTGTCGGAGCAATAATCGGTTGGAATTTATTCTCCGGATTTAAAACGGATTATTCAACATTAACTAAAATAGTGACAACATGGATATTGTCCCCGGTATTGGCAGCTCTCTTTGCCATCGGTTTCTTTTTTTTAATAAAGCGAACGATAATAAGATCAAAGATCCATATGATAAGACTTGATTCATATACAAGAACAGGATTAATAATTGTCGGAGCTTTCGGTTCATATAGTCTTGGTGCCAACAATATTGCAAATGTTATGGGAGTTTTTGTACCTGTATCTCCTTTCAAAGATTTATATATATTAAATATATTTTCACTTTCCAGTGTACAGCAGCTGTTTTTTATTGGAGCGATTGCAATTGCAATAGGTGTTTTCACATATTCCCGTAGGGTCATGGAAACTGTAGGCTCCGATATATTTAAACTTTCTCCGATCGATGCTTTTGTAATTGTATTATCCAGTTCGCTTGTTCTTTTTATCTTTGCATCACATGCTCTCAAGACTCTTCTCATTAATGCGGGTCTTCCTTCATTCCCTCTTGTGCCTGTTTCCAGTTCTCAGGCTATTGTCGGAGCTGTTTTGGGAATTGCAATTGCCAAAGGCGGAAAAAACATAAATTTCGGGATAATTGGAAAGATAAGCATAGGGTGGATCGCAACCCCTCTATTCTCGGGGACAATTTCTTATGTTCTTTTATTTTTTATGCAGAATGTTTTTCTTCAGCAGGTTTTTATACGATAGTTAATTAAAGCTTTCCGAATTTTAACACGCTTTTCTTATCACCGAGGATCAGGAGTGAATCACTATCTTCAAATTTATAATCTCCTCCGGGAACAACTGTTTTGATCTTTCCCGAAGTGCTTTTTTTTCTGATCATTACCACATCAACTTTATATTTTTTCCGGATATCCAAATCAATAATTTTTTTGTTGATAAATCTGCTCGGCGGTTCCGTCTCCAAGAGAAAAAGCCCTTCAACTACTTCAATCGGAACTCCATCTTTAGAACTGCTTATTTTATCTGAGACTTCACCGGCAAGGTCTCTTTTAATGATTTCTTTATTATATGCGGAGATTACATCTATTCTCCAGATCGTTCCGAGAATTTTTTTAGGATTATTGCTGTCGACAACCGGGATTTCACCAATGTTTTCCTTGGCAAATTCCTTCATTACATAATCAAGCTTGTCAGTATCCTTGACAATAAGTATATTTTGAGTCGCAATATCTTTTGCAACAATGAAATCTTTTATAGTTTCATAATCGGGGGCTATGGAACTTAATTCCGTTTGTGAGATCTTTTCAGAAATATTCTTGTTCTCATCAGTAAGATAGCAGAATGTATGGGGAGAATTTATAAAAACATTGATTAACTCCTTGATTGGAGTATCCGGCTTTACAATCTCAATACTGTTTCTCATGATATCCTTAACCTGCATTGACTTAAGGATATTAATCTCTTTTCCCTGATGGATATTAATACCTTTTCTTAGTAATTTTAATGTGTATATCGATCCTTTCTGAGTTCTTGTTAAAGCGAGACTGATAATGGTTGTTATCATTAAAGGAAGAATGATCTTATAATCGTTCGTCATTTCAAAAATTATCAATATGGCTGTTATTGGAGCATGGGTTGTTGCCGCAACAACGGCACCCATTGCAACGAGTGAATATGCTCCGGGTCCTGCTGTCATTGTCGGAAGCAGTTTGTGAAGAATATCACCGAAAAAACCGCCTGTCATGGCACCCATAAAAAGTGACGGAGCAAAAATCCCACCTGAACTTCCTGACCCGAGTGTAATGGAACTGGCAATAATTTTTACAAATATGAGACAGAAAAGAAACCAGAGATTCATTTTTCCGAGAAGAGCTAAATTCATAGGTTCATATCCGACTCCAAGGACTTGAGGAAATGACAGCCCCCATAAACCTAACAGTAATCCTCCGATCAATGTTTTATAAAAATCGGGAACTTTCCATCCGTCAAATTTATCCTCGAAAAAATATAAAGATTTCACGAACAATATTCCTATTCCACCTGCGATTAGCCCGAGAAGTGCATATGGGAAAAGCTCTATCCAGTGAACGAGTTCATATTTAGGTACTATAAATGCAGGATAGTTTCCGTAGAATGCTCTTGAAACTACCGTAGCACCCACAGAAGATATTACAATCGGTGAGAATTGACTTATTGTGAAATCACCGAGGATGATCTCAACCGAAAACATTGCTCCTGCTATCGGAGCGTTAAACGCTGCGGCTATTCCTGCTGCTGCTCCGCAGCCTACAAGGGTCTGCATTCTTTTTTTTGAGATCTTAAATATTTGACCAAGTGCCGATCCTATAGCAGAACCAATTTGAATTATCGGTCCTTCTCTGCCAACCGAACCGCCGGATGCAATTGTTATTGCAGAGGCTATTACTTTACTGAAGACAACTCTTATCCGTATAATCCCGCTCTTTAATGCAATGGCTTCCATTACCTCCGGAACACCGTGTCCTTTAGCTTCGCTTGAAAAATAGTAAATAATAAGTCCGACAAAAAAGGCTGCAATTCCGGGAATGAGAATAGTTTTATACCAAGGAGCCGAAAAACCCATATTTCCCCAGAAAAATTGGTGAAACCAGTGGATAAGAAATTTTAATAAAGCGGCACCAAGTCCACCTAGAACTCCGATGATAAGAGGAACAATAATCATAAATATCTGTTCCGTTGTTTTAAATCTTTCGTAAAATTCTACTAACTTTTTTTTCATCTGATAAATTTCCTTGGAATAAGATGTTAATTGAAATTATATATCAAATAGTACCGCTTGAAAAGAATAAAATTAAGAAATTTTTTATTACTGTTTTTTAAACTTCCGAATTAAGTTAAAATAGTAAAAAGGATTTTATATTATCCGGGGAAAGGAATATTTGAGATGGATAATTTAACTGTAAAAATGGAGGAGATGATCCTTCATCAGATCAAAAACAGAGGAATTAACAATAAAAGTATCATAAATGCAATGAGAATGATTAAAAGGGAGATGTTTGTAGGGGGAAAAAACATAAGTAACAGCTATTATGATGGTCCTTTGCCGATTGGTTACGGGCAGACAATTTCACAGCCGTATATTGTTGCAATTATGACCGAATTAATTGAACCGAAAAAGAGTGATAAAATATTGGAGATAGGAACAGGTTCCGGTTATCAGACGGCAGTCATTGCCGAATTATCGGAAGAAATATATACGGTTGAAAGAATAAAAGAGTTGTCCGAAAAGGCAAGTGTATTATTAAATGAAAAAATGGGTTATTACAATATCAAATTCAGGGTCGGTGACGGGAAAGAGGGATGGGAGGAAAAAGCTCCTTTCGATAAAATAATAATAACAGCTGCTGCTTCCGAGTTTCCTGAAGTGCTTTTTTCACAATTAAAGGACGGAGGAATTGCGGTTGCTCCGGTTGGAAATAGTATCCAGTATCTCTATAAATTTATAAAAAAAAAGGGGGGAATAGAAAAAACGCCTATTTTTGCAGTATCCTTTGTACCGTTGATTTAATTTTTTATGGCATTAATTCCATTTAAAGGGAATTGTGAAAGTGAAATAGGCTTGACAATTATTTTTGTATAAACTAACATTTAAATATGATAATCGGGTTTAATACTGATATAAAATACAGAGATGAGGTCTTTCATATTCAGACTGAAGATAAAGGTGAGGGGAATCCTACAATAGAGACACTTGTCTATCATAGCGGAGAGATACTTCTGTCGAGACGTCTGTCATACGGTCATCTGAAGAAGGATAGAAATATCCTTAGAAAAAAAATTAAATCAATGATGAAAAATCAGCATGACCAGGTAATTAATGAATTGAAGGAGGGAAAGTTTCTTCATCTTCTTTCTCTTGAAACTCAGAAGATCGACGACAAGACCTTAGATGATATGGTTTTGGAATATCTTGCCGAATTAAGTCCGGAATAGATTCCAATTCGAATGATGAAAAAAAAAATTCTCGTTATAGACGGAATGTATCTTATTTTCAGTTCATTCTATGTTAATAGAAATTTAAAAACTTTAAACGGTGATCCTTCCGGGGCAATATTCGGATTTGTTAACAGAGTTGAATATCTTATAAAAAAATTGGAACCGGACCTTATTCTCGTTGCATTGGATTCCAAAGAGGATACATTCCGGAAAAAACTTTACCCTCAATACAAAGCAAACAGAGACCTTCCTCCCGAAGAGCTTGTTGCTCAGATTGAACCGATCAAAGAGTATCTGAGGATTCGGGGAATTAAATATATTCTTTCTCCGGGATTTGAAGCGGATGATATAATTGCAAATCTTGCGTTCTCCCTGAAGGATAGTGAAGAATTAACCGTTTTTACTGCGGATAAAGATCTTTTTCAGCTTGTAACCGAAAATGTGTTCGTATTTCATCCGAAATTAAAAATTAAACTTGACAGAGACGGAATAAAAGAAATATTCGGAATATTTCCGGAGCAGATAGTTGATTATCTTTCTTTAACGGGAGATTCTTCCGATAATATTCCCGGAGTTCCGGGAATAGGTGATAAAGGAGCAAAAAAACTTCTTGAAAAGCATGGAAGTTTGGATAAGATACTTAATGGATTGAGTGAGGTTGAGGAGCGATACAGAAAAAAGATCGAACAAAATATGGATCTTCTCAAATTATCAAGGGATCTTGTTGATCTTAAAAAAGCTCCGGAATTCGGGATAAATGAAGAAGAGTATGTGTTTAAAAGTAAACCGGATCAAAGATTAATAGATTTTTACAAAAGGTTCTCATTTAACTCTTTATTAAAAAATATTAGTGTTACAACAGATGAAAAAGATTCTGGAATTCCCGGAATACAGTATAATTTTGTTCTTTCAAAAAATGATCTTTCAGTTCTAAAGGAAAAGAGCTTAGAAGAAAAATTTTTTTCATTTGATATTGAAACAACCGGTTTGGATTTTTTTAATTCGGAGATTGTCGGAGTATCCATCTCTTTTAAAGATTCCGGATATTATATTCCCTTCATTTTCCCTGATGAAGAGAAAAATAATATAGAATTTGATTTCAATGATTTTAAAGAGTTATTCGGAGATATATTTTCAAATGAGAAAATCGGTAAATCCGGGCACAATATTAAATTTGATGCTTTGCAGCTGAAAAGTGCCGGAATTCAGACAAAGGGAATCTTGCATGACTCAATGATAATGTCATATCTTATTTTTCCAAACAGAAGATCTCATAAATTAAAAGAATTATCTTATGAATATACCGGATATAAGCAGACCGGATTTGATGAACTTCTCGGAAGTGGGAAACAGAAAAAAAAGATCAGTGAGATCTCTTATTTAAAAACCGGAAAATACTGTATTGATGACTCCGTTTTATCATTGAAATTGATTGAAATATTTAAAAGCCAATTATTGGAAAAAGATTTGATGAAATTATATAAAGATGTAGAGATCCCACTAATCAATGTCTTAATTGATATGGAGTATGAAGGTGTTAAGATAGATGTAGATTTTTTTAAAAGATCCGGTGTCTATTTAAGAAAAGAACTTAATCGTTTGGAAAAGGAGATAATTGATGCTGCCGGATATGAAATAAATATTAATTCTTCACAGCAGCTGGGGATTTTTCTTTTTGAAGAAATGAATCTTCCATCTAAAAAGAAGACAAAAAAAACCGGTGTATATTCAACCGATATAAAAGTTTTGGAAGAGTTGAGAGGAATTCCTATCGTGGATAAAATTATCGAATTCAGAAGTTATAAAAAACTTTTATCTACTTATCTCGAGGGAATACTTGATAATATCGACTCTAATGATCGGGTACATACCTCATATAATCAAACTGTTGCAGCAACAGGGAGGTTATCCTCTTCTCATCCCAATCTGCAGAATATTCCGGTAGGGGAAAGTGCGGGAATATCAGTCAGGAAAGGGTTTGTATCAGGTAAAGGGAAAAGGTTTCTTGCAGCAGATTATTCACAGGTCGAATTAAGGGTCATGGCTCATTTTTCAGATGATAAAAATTTAAAAGAGGCTTTTTTCAATGATTTTGATATTCATAAATTTACTGCTGACAAAGTTTTCGGAGGAAATCTTTTTTTAACCGACCGGGAGCGTAGACAAAGAGCAAAAATTATTAACTTTTCAATATTATACGGCAGCGGTCCATTCTCTCTTTCAAAAGAACTCGGGGTCTCATTCAAAGAAGCAAAAAATTTTATTGACACATATTTTGAAAAATACAGCGGTGTCAGGGAATTTATGGATAATACAATTAAAGAGTGTGAAATAAGCGGAAAGGTAAAAACAATCCTCGGAAGGGAAAGAAATATCCCTGAGATAAACAGTTCTAACAGAAACATAAAAGAGAACGGAAAAAGAATGGCCGTTAATACTGTTATTCAGGGAAGTGCCGCAGATATTATAAAGCTTGCAATGATAAATATTTTCCCGAAAATTGAAAAGATGAAGGCTGAAATGGTTATGCAGGTTCATGATGAGTTGATATTTGAATATCCTGTGGAAGAGGAAGAAATTTTGAAGGAACTTGTCATTTCAGAGATGGAGAATGCGTTTACTCTTAAAGTCCCTTTGAAAGTTAAAACTAAGACAGGAGAAAATTGGGGGATGTTGGAATAGATATCATTTCCAGTTCGTTTACAAGTCTGTCAAAGTTTTGAAATACGATTTTAAATGAATCCGGATCGGTGAGATCCACTCCGGTTTTTTTCAGGATATTTAACGGATAGTCACTATTCCCCGATTTAAGAAAATTAATATATTTTTCCTTTTCTTCTCTTCCACCGTTAAATACATGTTCTGCCAGAATTCCCGATGCAATTATTCCGGTACTGTATTGATAGACATAAAAATTATAATAGAAGTGAGGAATTGCACTCCATTCATTTGCAATATATTCATCAACATCAAGGATTCCGGTTTTATGTCCGTAATATTCTCTGGTCAGTTCGATATATTTTTCATCCAACCAGTCTGCCGTTAGTGTCCCGCCTTTCTCAATATGTGAATTCATTTCAAGTTCAAATTCCGCAAACATGGTCTGACGATATAATGTTGTCCTAAAGCCTTCAATATACTTATCAAGTATAAACATCCTCATCAATTCATCTGTCTCATTTTTTATCATATATCTGACAAGAAGATTTTCATTGAATGTACTTGCGATCTCTGCAAGAAATATCGGATATTCCGCTTTGGGAAAGGGCTGGTTATTGTTGGAGTACCATGAATGCAAAGCGTGTCCCATCTCATGTGCAAGTGTGGATACGGATGAGAATTTACCGTTATAATTCATCAGAACAAATGGATGAATCTCTTTTATCATTCCATTTGAATATGCCCCGGATATCTTATATTTATTTGGATAGATATCTACCCAGTTTCCCGAAAATCCATTGCTCAGCAATTCGATATACTCATCACCGAGAGGTTCCATTGCTTTTTTGATTAATCCGGTTCCTTCCTTGTAGGAGTAGATCTTTTCATTTACATCTATGATCGATGAAGCATAAAGATCTTCATATTTTAATTTTTTTAATCCGAGAAGTCTTTTTTTTAGATCCAAGTATCTGTGAAGAGGGGCAAGATTCTCTTTGACGGATTTGATAAGCAAGTGGTAAACTTTAGTGTCAATCCCGTTTGGAAATAGGGAAGCTTCTAAAGAAGAAGAGTAGTTTTTCGATTTGGAATTAAAATAATTTTTTTTCATCTCACCATCAAGAAGTGCGGCATGAGTGTTTCTGAATCCGGAGTGATTTTTCCAAAATTTTTTCATGACCTTCTTTCTGTCCGATCTATTTGCCGATCCTCTGAATTTTTCATATGATGTCCAGTTAAGAATTATACGATCTTTATTTGAGAGAACTATTTCCGGACTTGGAATTTCAAGGTTGTTAAGTATAGATGAAGTTTTTTGTGAAGTGTCTGAAAAGAGAGCCGTAAGTGCGGATATTTTTGCAGCTTTACCGGATAGGATATGTTTTTTCCTTCTTAAAACCGATTTGAACAACATCGAATAATCTTTGAGGTCGGGTTCTTTGTCCATATAAGATTTTATCTTTTTTTCACCGGATCTAATGATATCTTTTTCCATAAATGATAAAGATTCGTTTAGCTCCACGGTTATCTTTTGTATATCTCCTTTCATTGAAATATATTTTGATTCATCCATTTTTGTATCTGAATTTAAAGCAGCATATGAATAAAGTTTTAAAATCTCTTTTTCGATAATGCTTATAAGTGATAAAAAACCGAACATCTCTTTTGCAGAATCACACCAGGTTAAAGACAGACTTTTTATCATGCTTATTTTATGATGAATATCAGTTAAAGTTTTTTCCCATTCTTTAATTGAATGGAAGATATCGCCGGTATCCCATTTTAATTCCATAGGGATATTCTCTTCACGACTATTTAAAAAATTTGGTATTTTTTCATTCTTTATCATTTTGAATAATATATCACTCTTATATATTTTTCAATTCAGGGAATAATCGAATTATTTTTTTGCCGTTAATCCGAACACTATTTTAAATTCGATATTAGGTTGATTTACAGAACTGTCCGCATCACTGAAGCCATATGATCTTCTCGGATTAATATTTTGATTATCGGGATAATAAGTGGTGTCATGTCCGTGAATTCTGGCTCTGAAGAAATAATCAATTCCGGTTGAAATTCTTAATGATCTTTTACGTGTCAACTTGAAATAGTAATCTGTTCCGACCCCTATCCCGAAATTATTTGAAGTAATAGTAAACTCTTCATTCCCTCCGGTATACTTAAACATTGCTCTGAACATCGAATATCTGATACCAAAGAAGAACTTTGATTTAGGATAAATTTTTAATCTAAGGTTTTTTATAAGGTCAAAGCCAAAATTATAACTCCTTCCTTTACCATGAGGGATTCCGTTTGTGGCATCATTTATAAAAACTTTTCTTGCGAGCGAAGGATTCCCGGGATATGGGAAAGAAATTCCCAAGCTGAATCTTCCTGCTGTTTTCTTTGAAGGAATTGAATCTGATGTTATATAGAGTGAAAAACCGGGTCCGTTGTAATAGCCGATATCAATTCCCGGATTTAGTTTTGCTCCGGTAAGGTTAATTCCGGATGTAATCAGAAGAGTGCAAAAAAAAATGATAAACCGAAACCTCTCAAAAAAGTTCCTTTCCATAAATAAATAGTGTCACAAAAATGAAATTATTTCAACTAAAACTTATATAGTAATTTATTTGGTTATTTTTCTGACAGATAAATATATAAAAAAGTAAAGGTATATATCTCTTTAAATGGAAACAGGGCGGGATATTCCCGCCCTGTTATGTTAATTTTTATTTTCCTGATTTATTGTATAGATATTTAAAAAACTCAAAATCCGTGGTCAGGATCTTTTTCATTTTTGGAATGACTTTCTGATATTGAACAAGAGCCATCCAGAATTCTGCAAATGCCGTATCTTTACTGTAAGCCTTGTTTCTTATCATTAGAGCAGTTGCATCGGCTTTTGCTTTTATCTCTTTTGCCTTTCTCTCTGCATCCGATCTGATCATTAGAAGTTCCTTTTGCATTTTACCAAGCCATCTTGCATTCTGACCCTCTCCGTCCGAACGAAAAGCCTGTGCAATCTGATTTCTCTCTTTAATCATTCTGTTATAAACACTGTGTGTAAGATCATCGGAATATTTTATCTGGCGTATGATTATATCAATGAGTTCGATCCCATACTGGGGAGTTGTTTTCTTTGCTTCCAAAAGCATCTCATCCGAAAGTTTCTCTCTTCCTTTTGATATAGGAGCATATTTAATATTTGTGAATGTTGAAATTATCTGGTCTGTATCTTTAGTACCTGATTTTTCATCTTCAGTTTGAAATACATTTTTTCTTAAAATTTTATTAATTATGTTTGAATTTCTTACCGATTCTCTTAAGAGATTTCTGGCCACAACCGTTCTTACACTTGAATCAATAACATCATCAAGCCTTGATTGAGCCTGAGAGATAGTTCCTACGGATTCATAGAATTTTTTAAGATTTTTGATCTTCCATCTTGCTGTTGTATCAACCCATATAAACTGATTCTCTTCTGTTGGAAGTCTTCTTGAATCACCGTCCCATGACTGGATTTTCTTAGGGTATTTTGTGACAAGATCAACAATGGGAACTTTAAATTTTAATCCCGCATCGGTTTCGGTTTTAATTATTTTACCGAATCTTGTGACAATTGCAAGTTCTCCCTCTTCAACAACATAATAGGGACCCATCATAAAAAAGATAACGAGAAGAATAATAATTGTGATTAATATCGGTTTTACATTTTTCATTATTTGCCTCCATTTTTGTCATCATTGAGAGATTTGAATGGAACAAAGTTTTTAAGTTTTTTATCTATGATCTGAGTGTCGCCTTTCTTTTCAAATATTTTTTCAAACATCTCAAAATAGAGTCTGATCCTTGTGATCTTCGGATTTTTTCTGTATTCGCTGTAAACGGCAAGGAATCTTGAAATGTCTCCTCTTGCCATATTCACTTTTTCCAGTGCATAACCTTTAGCTTCTTCGATCGTTTTTTGCGCTTCACCTCTTGCTCTTGGAATAGCTTTGTTATATGACTCTTTTCCAGTGTCTATCAATCTGCTTCTATCCTGAATAGCTTTGTTGACATCTTCAAAAGCATCCTGAACAGGGCCTTTAGGCGGTTCAATATTCTGAAGTTTTACGGTTCTGACGCGTGCTCCAAGCTTATAAAGTTTAAAAAACGAGTTCATCATATCCATACTTTTAGCCTCAATATTAAGCCTCTCGTTACCTATGACATCAAAAACCGTTCTATCTCCTACCAGGTTATTGATAACCGATTGTGAGATATCTCTTATTGTCTTTCTCTGGTTCTCCAGATTAAAGAGCCATGCTCTCGGATCTGTGATTCTATACTGAATGATCCAGCTTACATCAACAATGTTAAGATCACCGGTTAACATAACGGATTCCGCTGAGAAATTTCTGCTTGAATAGACTGTATTAACTCCGGCTCTCTCTGTTCTGAAACCGAACTCTTCCTTTAATACTCTCTGTGTCGGGACGTTGTAGTTTTGTTCTATTCCGAATGGAAGTTTAAAGTGAAGTCCGGGACCTGTAATTCTGCTGAATTTTCCGAATGAGAGAATTACAGCTTCCTCCTTCTGATCTACCATATAAAAACTTGAAAATGCGGCTATGATCAGGAAGAGTACAACAATTATCGTGACTATCGATTTAGGACCCATCTTCTTCTGAAGTCGATCCAGGTCGATTACATTATCTGACATTTTTCCTCCTTCCTTTGTTTCGTTATACATTATATTACATCGTACTGTAATATGAAAGAAAATAATATTTAAGGGAAAGGAGCTCACAAGTTCTAAGTGGTAAGTGGGCAGTTATAAGTTTTAAGTGTTGAGTTTTTAGTTTGAAATTAAAGAGATTGTCATTTGTGGTCATTAGTTCACTTCGTGAACGTCATTAAGAAATTACGGAATTTGTCATTTAATTAAGAATTTAGAATTCAAAATTGAGAATTACAGAGATTGTCATTACTAATATATTTCATTGAGATATTGCCGGAGGAGGCAGAGGAGTCTAAGTCGGATTTATAACGTCCCGGAGGGTAAATTTTTCATGTTTGAACGAAGTGAGTTTAAAATTTAAGTTAAAAAATTTGACGTTCCGAAGGATAGACGACGGTCGGGTGGAGACAATTCTCAATGAAGAAAGCGGATAACAGCTTACAGCCTTCAGCAGAGTTCACAAGATTGAAGTAAAAAGATAAAAGTGAAAATTTAAAGGTTTAGAGTTAAAAGTTAAAGGTTTGAAAGTAGAGTGGAAAAAGTGCACTATAGTATGGTACTGTTACCTCATCAGTTTTATAAAAGAGTAGTAGAACTGAAATATGCTTTTTTAAACAAAATAGGTGGCATTTTTTCAACTGATTTAGTAGTATTTCATATATAGAGAAGAAAGAAAACATTTTTTTCAAAAGAAATCTTGACATTTCTTTTTTGCTTTTTTATTATTTTGTTGTTAATTAAATGTTTTAAGGGAGTATGGGTTTGAGAA